>MAAC01018474.1_pt1 | contig 34403 bp, 30 predicted proteins | sample 1115981 | NCBI WGS metagenome assembly MAAC01 (sample SAMN04961126, study PRJNA320927) | seawater metagenome | isolation source: sample BD02T64 sea water enriched with oil for 64 days | place: USA:Gulf of Mexico | collected 2013-07-27 | reverse complement strand
GTGCAGGCGCAGGATTGTATCATTGCAATCTCGGCAAGTGGATCGACCCCCTACCCGCTGAGCTTTGCACAGGCCGCGCGGGATCGCGGTGCAGCCATCATATGCATTGCCAACAATGCCGACGCACCGCTGTTCTCACTGGCGGATGTCGCTATTCACTTGGGCACTCCACCAGAATTGATTGCCGGTTCTACCCGCTTGGGCGCCGCCACGGCGCAAAAGGTGGCGCTGAACATGATTTCAACCCTGACCGGCATCCGCCTGGGTCACGTGTTTGACGGCATGATGGTCAATCTGGTGGCCGACAATGAAAAGCTGCGCGCGCGCGCAGTTGGCATCGTCACCCACATTACCGGCGCCTCAAACGCCACCGCTCAGGACTGCCTGCAACAAGCAAATGGAGCGGTTAAACCCGCCGTACTGCTGGCCGCCGGAGCCACGTCACTCGAACAAGCAAAAAACAAAATCGAGCAGGCCAACGGAGACCTACGTGCCGCCCTGCGGCACCTATGACCATGGCCCACAAGGCCAAATAACGACACATAAGGGAGAAAGACATGAACCGGAAACTACTCAGCCTTGCACTTCTGGGCTCGACTATTTTGGGTGGCGCTGCTGCCGCCGAAGTGACACTGACCATCGAAAGCTGGCGCAATGATGACCTGATCCTGTGGCAGGATAAGATCATCCCAGCGTTTGAGGCCGCCAACCCCGACATCAAGGTCAAGTTCACCCCGTCGGCCCCAGCAGAATACAACGCGGTGCTGAACTCAAAACTGGATGCGGGCAGCGCCGGCGATCTGATCACCTGCCGTCCCTTCGATGCCTCACTGGCGCTGTATGACGCTGGCCATTTGGCCGACCTATCTGACCTCGACGGCATGGATAACTTCTCACCCGTTGCCAAGTCCGCCTGGCAAACCGACGATGCTGCTGCCTCGTTCTGCATGCCAATGGCTTCGGTGATCCACGGCTTCATCTACAACAAGGATGCGTTTGCAGAACTGGGTCTGGAGATCCCAGAGACAGAAGAACAGTTCTTTGCCGCGCTTGAAACCATCAAAGCGGATGGCAATTACATTCCGCTGGCGATGGGCACCAACGACCAGTGGGAAGCCGCCACCATGGGCTATAACAACATTGGTCCGAACTACTGGAAAGGCGAGGAAGGCCGGTTGGCGCTGATCGCAGGTGAGCAAAAGCTGACTGATCCGCAGTGGGTTGCCCCTTATGAGACTCTCGCCAAGTGGAACGAGTATCTGGGTGACGGCTATGAGGCGCAGACCTATCCGGACAGCCAGAACATCTTTACCTTGGGCCGCGCTGCAATCTATCCGGCTGGCAGCTGGGAGATCACTGGCTTTAACGCACAGGCCGATTTCGCCATGGGGGCCTTTAAGCCACCAGTGATGAACGCGGGCGACACCTGCTACATCTCGGATCACACCGACATCGCGCTGGGTATGAATGCTGCATCTCCCAATGCCGAGGCTGCCAAAACCTTCCTCAACTGGATGGGCACATCTGAGTTCGCCTCGATCTACGCCAACGCGCTGCCGGGCTTCTTCTCGCTGTCCAACCATGACGTCGCGATGGAAGACCCGCTGGCGCAGGAATTTGTCAGCTGGCGTGGCGAGTGTGAATCCACCATCCGCTCGACCTATCAAGTCCTGTCACGTGGCACGCCAAACCTGGAGAACGAGACTTGGGGCGCCTCGGTTGCCGCGATTAAAGGCAGCAAATCCGCCGCTGATCTTGGCATGGAACTGCAGACCGGCTTGGAAAGCTGGTACGCGCCGCAGAAGTAAAACCTAGCATTAAAGTTCTGGGCCACCTGTTGGCCCGGAACACCCAACAGGAAGAGAGTGACATGAAAAGACCACGCATCAAATGGCACATTGTAGTATTCTTAGCCCCTGCTGTGCTGGTCTACACTGCCATCATGATCTTCCCGCTGTTCAACACTTTGCGACTGGCGCTGTACACTGAAGTTGATCAAGTCCGCCATTTTGTCGGGTTGGAAAATTTCCGCACCCTGTTTGGCAACCCTCATTGGTCCGGTCAGTTCTGGAACGCCCTAGGCAATAACATGTGGTTCTTCTTCATTCACATGATCGTGCAAAACCCAATTGGCATCGCCCTTGCGGCGATCCTCAGCCACCCACGGTTACGCTTTGCCGCTCTGTATCGCACTGCCATCTTTGTACCCACCATCTTATCCTTCGTCATCGTCGGCTTTGCCTGGAAACTGATCCTGTCGCCGATCTGGGGCATCACCCCCGACATGCTGAAAGCGGTAGGATTACATTGGCTCTTTGCGCCTTACCTAGGCAAGGAAGAGTACGCACTAACCACTCTGTCTCTGATCTCGGTCTGGCAGTTTGTCGGCATCCCGATGATGCTGATCTACGCTGCCCTGCTAGCGATCCCCGAAGAAGTGTTAGAGGCAGGCGAGGTTGACGGTATCACCGGGTTTTCAGCCTTCTGGAAAATCAAGCTGCCGCTGATCCTGCCGTCGATCGGGATCATTTCGATCCTAACATTTGTTGCCAATTTTAACGCCTTTGACCTGATCTACACCACCCAAGGAGCCCTTGCCGGGCCCGCCTTCTCGACCGATATTCTGGGTACCTTCATGTATCGCACCTTCTTTGGCTTCCAGCTGCAGCTGGGTGATCCGCATATGGGGTCCGCCATCGCCAGCGGCATGTTTGGCATCATCCTGATTGGCGTCTGCATTTACCTGTTTGGCATCCAGACCCGCCTGCGCCGCTATCAGTTCTAAGGAGGCAAAGATGTCCAAAGCCCGCGCCAACCCGTTTAGCAGCATTGCCGTGCATGTCGCGCTACTGACCTATACTTTGATCGCTCTGTTTCCTGTTTTTGTGATCCTGATCAACAGCTTCAAGACACGCAAAGCAATCTTTCGCGACCCACTGGCACTGCCGGATGCCGACACCTTCACGCTGATTGGCTATCAGACGGTGATGAAGCAGGGGGATTTCTTCCAGTACTTTCAGAACTCGATGATCGTCACCGTGGCCACATTGTTCTTTGTGTTACTGTTTGGCGCTATGGCCGCCTTTGCGTTGGCCGAATACCGGTTCAAGGGCAATATGATAATGGGATTGTATCTGGCGCTGGGGATCATGATCCCGATCCGCATTGGTACCGTTGCGATTCTGGAAATGATGGTCAGTAGCGGATTGGTCAACACGCTGTGGGCGCTGATCCTCGTCTATACCGCACAAGGTCTGCCGCTGGCGGTGTTCATCCTGTCCGAGTTCATGCGGCAAGTTTCAGACGACCTGAAAAACGCCGGCCGCATCGACGGGTTGTCGGAATACACCATCTTCTTTCGGCTGGTGCTGCCGCTGGTGCGCCCGGCGATGGCGACCGTGGCAGTGTTCAACATGATTCCGATCTGGAACGACTTGTGGTTCCCACTGATCTTGGCCCCCGCCGAGGAAACAAAGACCCTAACACTGGGCAGTCAGGTGTTTATCGGCCAGTTTGTCACCGATTGGAATGCCGTGCTGTCGGCGCTGTCGATGGCGATCCTGCCGGTGATGATCCTCTATGTAATCTTCTCGCGTCAGCTGATCCGGGGCATCACTTCAGGAGCCGTGAAATGATCCGCGTTCTAATTGCTGGTCTGGGAAATATGGGCCTGTCCCATGCTTTGGCCCACCACAAACACCCGGACGCGCAGATTGTCGGGCTGGTCAATCGGTCTGGCAAGGTCACCGCACCGGACCTACAGGGCTACCCGGTGTTCACCGACTTCCATGCCGCACTGGCCGCGGTCAAACCTGATCTTGTGGTGGTCGCCACCTATTCCGACAGTCACGCAGACTATGCCATTGCCGCGATGGAGGCTGGAGCAGATGTGTTTGTGGAAAAACCGCTGGCCCTTACGGTCCAGGATGCCCGCCGCGTTACTGCAAAGGCGGTCGAACTGAGCCGCAAACTGGTGGTCGGCTATATCCTGCGCCACCACCCGTCGTGGGTGCGACTGATCAATGAGGCGCGCAATCTTGGTGGGCCATTTGTGTTCCGGATGAACCTGAACCAGCAATCCAGCGGCGCCACTTGGGAAACTCATAAGGCTCTAATGCAGACCACCTCGCCGATTGTTGATTGCGGCGTGCATTACGTCGATGTGATGTGCCAGATCACCGATGCCAAACCTGTTCAGGTCAATGGTATGGGCCTGCGTCTGTCGGATGAGATTGCCGTGGATATGTATAACTACGGCCAGTTTCAAGTGGTGTTCGACGATGGCTCACTTGCCTGGTACGAGGCTGGCTGGGGCCCGATGATGTCGGAAACCGCGTTTTTTGTAAAAGACGTGATCTCTCCCAATGGCTCGGTCTCGATCACTGAAAAAGGCAAGACAGGGTCCGATGATGTTGACGGTCACACCGCTGTTGGCGCCCTGCTGGTACACCGGTCCTCGGGGGATCACTTGATCGACTTGCCGGATGAGCCCGGCCACCAACAATTGTGTGATGCTGAGCAAGCTTATGTGCTGCGCGCCATTTCTGAGGACATCGACTTGACCCGCCACATGAGTGACGCCGTGTCGTCGCTGGAAATTTGTTTGGCCGCCGACCAGAGCATTCGCTCCGGCTGCCCCGTTGACCTGACTGGATCCCCATCATGACCGCTCTCAAACTTAGCAATGTTTGCAAATCCTTTGGGGCAGTCGAGGTGCTGAAAGACATCAATCTGACCGTCGAGGAAGGTGAATTTGTGGTCTTTGTTGGCCCCTCGGGCTGCGGAAAATCGACTCTATTGCGGGTGATCTCCGGGTTGGAGGAGGCCAGTTCGGGTGATGTCGAGATCAGTGGCAACTTGGTCAACGACGTGCCCCCTGCCAAACGCGGCATCGCCATGGTGTTCCAGTCTTATGCGCTGTACCCGCACTTGACGGTGCACGACAACATGGCGCTGGCGCTGAAACAGGCACGCATGCCCAAAGACAAGATCGCCACCCGCGTCGCCGAAGCCAGCCGGATGTTGTCGATGAACGACTACCTGGACCGGCGCCCATCAGAGCTGTCAGGTGGTCAGCGTCAGCGCGTTGCCATTGGTCGAGCGGTAGTCCGCGAACCGGATCTGTTCCTGTTCGACGAGCCTCTGTCGAACCTGGATGCCGCGCTGCGAATGAACACCCGGCTGGAGATCGCCCGACTGCACCGCCAGCTTGGCACCTGCATGATCTACGTTACTCATGATCAGGTCGAGGCAATGACGCTGGCCGACAAGATCGTGGTGCTGCGCGACGGACGGGTGGAACAGATCGGCTCGCCGATGGAAATCTACAACAATCCCGCCAACCGCTTTGTCGCCGAATTCATCGGCTCTCCTTCGATGAATTTTGTCCCCGCAGAATTATTGGATGGCGCGCCAGGTCACTATATCGGCATTCGTCCCGAATATGCCCGCATCACCAAAAACGGCCGCCTGCCTGGCACTGTTGTTCACGTCGAAAAACTGGGTGGCGACACCAATATTTTAATCGATCTGGGCGGTGGGCTAACCTTCACATCCCGAGAGTTTGGCCAGTACGACAGTACCATCGGCGATCAGATTTCCATCGATTTTAATGATTCGAAGGGCCTGGCTTTCGATTCCCAGGGCCAGCGTGTATAATGGTATCTCTTAGATCAGATTGACCCAAACCGGTATTTGCCCAAAAAACGAGCATTATTCTCCCCTCTGTTACATGAAACCGCATCAAACGGTTTACTCTGGCTGCGGATAGGTCCATGGGTGTTAGCGCTAACTAGACGTCAATGCCAAACGGCATAAAGGGTACCACTATGAGTGACATTTGGCAGCAACTGGCAGAACTCCGCGCCAAGACATCAGAGACCCCGATCCTGTCGCTGTTCGACGACACAAAGCGGTTTGCACAGTTCTCGGCAGAAGACGGTGACTTGCTGCTCGATTTCTCTAAAACCAGCTTGGACAGCACTGCATTAAACTTGTTGGTACAGCTGGCTGAAAGCGTGGATCTAAACGGCAAGGTCGCTGCGATGTTCCGTGGAGATCCGATCAACACCACCGAAGGCCGCGCCGTACTGCACACCGCGCTGCGCGCCCGATCAGACGCTCCTATTCTGGTTGATGGAGAAGATGTCCTACCCGGCATCCGCACCATCCGAAACCAAATGGAGCAATTTGCCGAAGCGGTCCGCAGCGGTGAGATTAAAACAGCTGACGGCGGTCGATTTACCGATGTCATCAATATTGGCATTGGCGGCTCGGATCTTGGCCCTGCTATGGCGACACTGGCACTGGCCCCGTATCACGACGGGCCGCGCTGCCACTTCGTCTCAAACGTGGACGGCGCCCATATCCACGATACTCTTGCCAATCTGGACCCTCAGCGGACTTTGGTGATTATCGCCTCAAAGACATTCACCACGATTGAAACCATGACCAATGCCGAAACCGCGCTGGTCTGGCTACGCGCCGCTTTGGGCGACAAGGCTGCGGATCACCTGGCGGCAGTCTCAACTGCGCAGGATAAGACTGCCGCGCTGGGGATCGCCCCCGAACGTGTCTTTGGCTTCGAGAATTGGGTTGGTGGACGTTATTCCCTGTGGGGGCCTGTTGGCCTACCGATCCTGCTGGCCATTGGCACGGGGAACTTCAATGAATTCCTGCGTGGCGCAGATGCCATGGACAGTCATTTCCAAAACGCGCCGCTGAACGAAAACCTGCCAGTTCTGCTGGGGCTGGTCGGAATCTGGCACAATAACATCTGCGAATACGGCAGTCGCGCCGTTCTACCCTATGACCAACATCTCAGCCGCTTGCCCGCCTATCTTCAGCAGCTGGATATGGAGAGCAACGGCAAGCAAGTCGCACAAGATGGCAGCGCCCTGCCCCGTGCCTCGGGACCCATTGTCTGGGGCGAACCCGGCACCAATGGTCAGCATGCGTTTTATCAGCTAATCCACCAAGGCACCGCAGTTGTGCCGACTGAATTCTTGATCGCGGCCGAAGCACACGAGCCAGACCTGCAACATCATCACAACCTGCTAAAAGCCAATTGCCTGGCCCAATCCGAGGCGCTGATGCGTGGTCGGTCCAAATCCGAGGCCAGCGAAGTCGCTGCTGCGCGTGGCTTTGATGGCGCTGAGCGCACTCGCATGGCGGCTCATCTCAGCTTCCCCGGCAACCGCCCTTCGGTCACCATAGCCTATTCAAAGCTCACGCCATTTGTGTTGGGCCAGATTATCGCCCTGTACGAGCACCGAGTGTTCACCGAAGGTGCCATCTGGGGACTTAATTCGTTTGATCAATGGGGCGTTGAGTTGGGCAAGGAACTTGCCGTGGCGCTACTACCCTTGGTCGAAGGTGCATCCACAGACGACAAAGACGGATCGACCTCTGGGCTGTTGTCCAAACTATCCCAAAACTCCGCCAATCAAACCTAACCCCAGCATAAAACGTCAGAGAGAACCATGGTTTCCCGAGTCATCCCCGTCCAATCCTTTGATCTGGTGCTTTTTGGCGCGACAGGCGACCTCGCCCGGCGCAAAATCCTGCCCAGCCTGTTTCACCGGTTTCAACTAGGCCAGTTCTGCGACAGCTCACGCATCATCGGTGCCTCGCGCAGCGACATGGATGTGAACAGTTTTCGTGAGTTGGTGGCTGATGCGGTCCGCGAATTTGGACTAAAAGGCGAAGTCAACGACAAGGACATCAAAGCCTTTGTGGCGCAACTGGACTATGTCTCGATTGATGCCAAGGGAGACCGGGGCTGGGACGAGTTGAGCAAACACATGCGCCCCGATGTGGTACGGGCTTTTTACCTGTCTGTCGCTCCCAGTCTGTTTGGCGACATTGCCACCCGCCTGCGCGGCACCGGAATTGCCACTGATGACAGTCGCATTGTGGTGGAAAAGCCGTTTGGTCACGATCTGGCCAGTGCGCAAGCCCTGAACAAGGCGCTGCGAGCCAACTTTGAAGAGAGCCAGATCTATCGGATCGACCACTACCTAGGCAAAGAAACCGTTCAGAACCTGATGGCGCTGCGCTTTGCTAACTCTCTATTTGAACCGCTGTGGAACTCGTCTCATATCGATCACGTCCAGATCACCGTTGCTGAAAGCATCGGGGTCGAGGGGCGCGGCGAGTATTATGACCGCTCAGGGGCGATGCGCGACATGGTGCAGAACCACCTGATGCAACTGCTGTGCCTGACGGCGATGGAACCTCCGGGTCAGTTTACACCAGACGCCGTGCGCAACGAAAAGGTCAAGGTGATCGAGGCGTTGGAGCCGGTTGAGAACTCGGATATTGCGCGTGGCCAGTACCGTGGTCAGGACAGCCAAGACAGCTATCGTGATCATGCCGGGGACCCGGACAGCGAGACCGAAAGCTTTATTGCCATGAAGGTTCAGGTTGCCAACTGGCGTTGGGCCGGAACGCCGTTTTATCTGCGCACCGGCAAATGCCTGCGCGCGCGGACCTCTGAAATCGCGGTGTTCTTTCGCGACCCTCCACATAACATCTTTCAAGGCAGCGAACCGGCTAAGGGCAACGTGCTAGTGATCCGGCTGCAGCCCGACGAAGGCATTACCTTGCATACCACAATCAAGGATCCCGGCCCCGGTGGTATGCGCTTGACACAGGCAGCTCTGGATATGACCTTTGCCGACAGCCTACCGCATGATGAACGTCCACAGGATGCCTATGAACGGCTGATCATGGATGTCATCCGTGGCAACCAGACTCTGTTCATGCGTGGTGACGAAGTCGAGGCAGCCTGGGCTTGGGCAGATCCCATCATCGCCGGCTGGAGTGACAGCCGCTATGCGCCACAACCCTACGACGTCGGCAGCTCTGGCCCCGAAGAATCCCTGCGGCTGCTTCACCGTGACGAGCGCAGCTGGCGCAGCATCGGCAAATGAACCTAGGCACCCAACAGAAAAGCGGCACCTCATGACCCTGAATACAACACTGGCCTCGGTTACCGAACGCATCATCACCCGCAGCGCCCCAACTCGGCAGGCCTATCTGGAACGGATGCGCGCCGCCAAAAGCAAAGGCCCGGCGCGCGCGCACCTGACCTGCAGCGGTCAAGCCCACGCCTATGCAGCGGCTGGGCCTGATCAGGCCGCGCTGGCCGAGGCATCAGCGGGCCACCTTGGCATTGTCACGGCCTACAACGACATGCTGTCGGCTCACCAACCGTTTGAAACCTACCCACAACTGGTCCGCGATGCGGTGCGCGAGGTCGGCGGCACTGCGCAGGTTGCTGGTGGCGTGCCCGCCATGTGTGACGGTGTCACTCAGGGTGAGGCAGGCATGGAGCTGAGCCTGTTTTCGCGCGATACTATTGCGATGGCGACGGCTGTGGCGCTGAGCCACAACACTTTTGACGCAGCGGTCTATCTGGGCGTTTGTGACAAGATCGTACCGGGGTTGATCATCGGCGCTCAGGTCTTTGGTCACCTGCCCGCCGTGTTCCTGCCCGCCGGCCCCATGACCAGCGGCCTTGCCAATGACGACAAGGCCAAAATTCGGCAGAAATTTGCACTGGGCGAAGTGAGCCGCGAAGAATTGCTGAAGGCAGAGATGGCCGCCTATCACGGGCCGGGCACCTGTACTTTCTACGGCACCGCCAACACCAACCAGATGCTGATGGAATTCATGGGAATGCACCTTCCCGGCTCCAGCTTTGTCAATCCAAACACACCGCTGCGCGACGCGCTGACCAAGGAAGGTGGACGCCGTGCGCTGTCGCTGAGCGCCCTGGGCAATGCCTATACGCCGGTTTGCGATATTCTGGACGAAAAGGCCTTTGCCAACGGCATCGCGGGCCTGATGGCCACCGGTGGATCCACCAACCTATTGATCCACCTGATCGCCATGGCACGTGCCGGTGGCATCATTCTGGACTGGCAGGACTTTTCCGACCTCTCCGAGGTGGTGCCGCTGCTGGCGCGGGTCTATCCAAACGGCTTGGCAGATGTGAACCATTTTCATGCTGCTGGTGGACTGGGCTATATGATTGGTGAAATGCTGTCGGCTGGCTTGCTGCACCCCGACACCAAAACTGTCGCAGGCGACGGACTTGCCAACTATACCACCGAACCCTTCTTGGGCGACGACGGGTTGACCTGGCGCAAAGGCACCGACAAGAGCCTGAACGAAAAAATTGTGCGCCCTGCCTCTAATCCCTTCCAGCCAACCGGCGGGCTAAGCCGCCTGACGGGTTCGCTGGGCACTGGCGTGATGAAGGTCTCGGCCGTCGCCGAAGAGCACCGCATTGTGGAGGCTCCCGTTCGTGTATTTCACGATCAGAATGAAGCCAAAGACGCGTTTAAGGCAGGTGAATTCACCGGTGATGTGATCATCGTGATCCGCTTCCAAGGCCCCAAGGCTAATGGCATGCCCGAGCTACACAGCCTAACGCCGATGCTGTCGATCCTGCAGGGTCGCGGTCATAAAGTCGCGCTGGTCACCGATGGTCGTATGTCCGGTGCCAGTGGCAAGATCCCCGCCGCCATCCATGTGGTGCCCGAGGCCCTTGACGGTGGCCCGATCGCCTATATTCAGGATGGTGATATTCTACGTGTTGATGCAATCGCCGGAACCCTCGATATTTTAACCCCAGGCGTTACTGACCGCGCGCCAGCCACCGCCGACCTTTCCGCCAATGCCTTTGGCATGGGACGTGAGCTGTTTGCCCCCTTCCGCCAGGCTGTCGGATCTGCCGACACTGGCGCCAGTGTATTTGGAGTTTAGTACATGCCCATTACCCCTCAAGCCGCCAGCGCGCGCAACCGTGAAATCTGCCAAATGGCACCGATCATTCCGGTGTTGGTGGTGCATGACGTGGCCCATGCCCGCCCGCTAGCCGAAGCGCTGGTTCGCGGTGGCCTGCCCGTTTTGGAAGTCACTCTACGGACTCCGATTGCATTGGATGTGATCCGCGAGATGGCCAAAGTTGAAGGCGGTGTGGTGGGTGCTGGGACCTTAATCACGCCAGAGGACGTTACTGCGGCGGTCGAGGCCGGTGCGAAGTTCGGTGTCTCCCCTGGTGCGACCGACACCCTGCTGGATGCCTGCGAAGACATCGGACTGCCAATGCTGGCCGGTGCTGCGTCGGCCAGTGAGGCTATGCGCCTGCTGGAACGTGGCTATGACATGTTGAAATTCTTCCCAGCCGAAGCCTCGGGCGGGGCTCCGGCACTCAAAGCCATCGGCGCTCCCTTGCCACAGATCTCGTTCTGTCCAACCGGCGGTGTCAGCCCGTCCAATGCCTCAACCTATCTGTCCCTGCCCAATGTGATCTGCGCCGGCGGCAGCTGGGTCGCGCCCAGCGATCTGGTGAACAATGGCGAATGGGGCAAGATCGAAGAACTAGCCCGCGCGGCCAGCCAGTTGGCCCGCTAAACAGGGGACACCCGTCACTGATTTTAGATTTTGAGCGGGCCCAAAGCCCGCTCAACTTGTTTAGGACATCAGACTGCTACCAGCTGGTCCTGCACGAGCCTTGGCAGCTTGGCGAAATCGTCAAAAGCCACGCGGTGTGGCAAGTCTTCGATCGGGCTTTTACGATAGCCAAGCGTGAACAGCAGAAACGGGATCCCGGCGCGTTCAGCTGTTTCGGCGTCCACATCACTGTCCCCCACATACAGCTGCGGCCCGTCGCCCAAAACTTCAAAGGCTGCGTGCAACGGCGCCGGATCCGGCTTGCGTACCGGCAGGCTGTCGCCGCCCCAAATGGTGTCAAAGAAGTGGTCCATCTGCAGATGTGACAGAACCGAACGGCAGGGCATGATCGGCTTGTTGGTGCAAATGCCCAGCTTGTGCCCCTGTGTCCGCAGCTCATCCAGAGCGGCCAGTACCCCGGGATAGGGAACGGTCAAGTCAACCGCGTCTTCGTAGCGGGCGACGAAGTCGGCGTACAACCGGTCCTGCTCGCTATCACTGATCCCACGCGCCGCCCGCATCTTGGCGACAAAAACGCCGGCACCATTGCCGACAAAATTACGGGTCTGTTCCAGGGTGATCCGCTCACACCCTTCCTGATCCAAAACCGCGCAGGCAATACCATGAATATCCGGTACGCTATCGATCAGCGTACCATCTAGATCAAAAACAATTCGGGCCATCAGCCACCTCTTTTAAATCCACAAATACCGACCCCAGACAAATTACTCTGGAGCCGGATCTGCAAGCCCCAACGGAGCCAAAAGTGATGTGTCAGATAATCGCACCACGTACCTTGGCCGAAACCCATTCGCTGACTACAACGGCAAGCAGGATCACCAACAGGATCAGGCTAACCTGCGGCCAGGCCAGCGTGTTCAGCGAGCCCTGCAACTGCAGCCCAATACCGCCAGCGCCAACCAGGCCCAGAACAGTAGATTCGCGCAAGTTGATGTCCCAGCGGAACACCGCGATGCCGGCAAAGGCAGGCATGATCTGCGGCACGATGCCATAGGCCATCACCTGCCAGCGGCTGGCGCCAGTTGCGGTGATCGCCTCGACCTGAGACTCATCAATCTCCTCAATCGCTTCGTACAGAAGCTTGGCACAGAACCCGATTGAGCGGATCGAGATTGCAATCAGCCCGGCAAACACGCCGGGACCCAGGATCTTGACCAATAGCAGTGCCCAGATCAGCGAGTTGATCGAGCGGCTGGAGACAATGATCAGCAACGCAATGGGTCGCACAAACAGCGCCGACGGCGTGGTATTGCGCGCCGCCATAAACGCCACCGGAACCGCCATCATCAGCGCCATTACAGTGCCTAATGTCGCAATGTTCAACGTGTCCCATAGCGGGGACCACAGCTTGTCCATATAGGACCAGCGCGGTGGCATTGCGCGGCCGCCAATATCGGCGGCAATGCGCGGCGCGTCCCAGAAAAACGCCCAGGTTGTCGCCTCGGAGATCTGCTGCCAGCACCACATGAATATGGCAGTGCCCACCAGCCACATGGCCCAGATTTTCAGCTGCACATCACGATCGCGACGTTGCCAGATCTTCTGGCCATCAAGTGTAGAAATAGCCATTACTGGACCCTCGCGCGGATAATACCGGATAGATACTCAAGCACCATCACCACGGCGATGATCACCAGAAGGATTGCGGCGGCGGTGTCGAATTCATAACGATCGAACGCCGTGTTCAGAGTCGCGCCAATACCGCCAGCACCAACAATTCCCAACACAGCACTTTCCCGGAAATTGATATCCAGCCGGTAGATCGACAAGCCAATCAGACGCGGTACGACCTGCGGATGGATGCCAAAGACATAGCGTTGCAACCAACTGGCCCCCGTGGCGCGCACCGCTTCGGCCTGTACCTTGTCCATGTCCTCAATTTCCTCGGCCAGTAGTTTGGACAGAAATCCAATAGTGGCAAAGCTGAGGGTCAGGAACCCGGCCAGTGGGCCAAATCCAAAGATCGCCACCAGCAGGATGGCGACCACAATCTCGTTCAGCGCGCGGGACACCGCGACTATTGAGCGGCACACCAGATAGACTGGCAGGATCGAGATATTGCGCGCCGCACCCAAACCAATGGGGATGGAAATGGCGATGCCAACTACCGTTGACGTCAGTGCCATCACTGCGCTTTCAATCATGCCGTCCTTAATTTCAGCGGCGCGTGAGGTGAAATCGGGGTTGGCAAAGGCGACAACAAATTGCCAGCCTCGGTCCAATCCGCGATAGACCCGTGACCAGTTCACATCAATCGAGTTCATCGCCAGGATCAAGTAGATCACGGATCCGACGAGCAGCGTCCAGCGCAGAGCCGGGGAGCTGATAAGGGGTGGCTTTTTCCACGGCTGACCGAGCCGTGCGTCCAGTGCAGCACTCATTATGCGGCATCCACTTCGTCGTCATCGTCGACCTTCTGGATAGTCTCAGACCAATCCTCGTCGCCGTAAATCCGGGTCAGCACCTCTTCGGTCAGATCAGCGGGCGCTCCGTCAAACACCATAGTTCCCAGTTTCAGACCCACAATGCGCGACACAAACATTTGCGCCAGTGCCACATCGTGAATATTCACAATGGCCGCCAATTTGCGCTCTTCGCACAGTTCGACAATCAACCGCATAATTTGGCGCGAGGTTTTGGGGTCCAGCGACGCGGTAGGTTCATCCACCAACAGCACCGAGGGGTTCTGGATCAGTGCCCGACAGATCCCTACCCGCTGGCGCTGTCCGCCCGACAGTTCATCAGCCCGTTTGTCGGCCATTTCGACCAGCCCAACCCGGTCGAGCAGACGAAACGCCTCGTCCACATCGCTTTGTGGGAATTTGCGCAGGAAGCTGCGCCAGAACCCGACATAGCCCAATCGTCCGGACAGCACGTTTTCCATCACTGTCAAACGTTCAACCAGCGCGTATTCCTGAAAGATCATCCCCATGCGGCGACGCTCTTTGCGCAATCCGCCAAGCCCCAGCCCGGTCAATTCGACATCGCCCAGTTGCACCGTGCCCGACGTTGGCTCGACCAGACGGTTGATGCAGCGGATCAGGGTCGATTTCCCGGCCCCGGATGGGCCAATCAGTGCAAGGACCTGGCCTTTGGGAACCTCCAGATCGACAGCGTTCAACGCTTTGTCGCCGGTTTTGTATACTTTAGTCAATTTATCTAGTCGCAGCATTCAGGCCTCACCATGCGCAAAAAGGAGGGCGCCCCGTTGAAACGGGGCGCACCATTATCAGCTATTCCGTCGCATTAGCTGCAGGAATAAGTCACACCATTGGCGGAATCAATTTTACGGATCACATCCCAGAACTCTTTGTAGTTCATCTGCAGAAATTGACCTTCGTTGGACTTCTCGAACTCTTCCTGCAACGCAGTGCCATCCCACTCAAAGCTAAAGAACGCGTCTTGAATCGCAGCCTGCAACTCAGGCGTCAGGTTGTGCGAGGTGCCAAAGCCGGTGGTCGGAAATGTCTGCGATTTGTAGATTGAAATCACATCATCGGCCTTCAACTCATCGCGGCTGACCATCCGTGCCAGTACCGAATTGGCGATCGAGGCCGCCATATAGTCCTGGTTAGCCACACCCATGATCGAATTGTCATGCTTACCCGAGAACACCGCCTCAAAATCCCGATCCGGGATCATATCGTATTCCCCCTTCAGGATGGCACTTGGCGCCTTGAAGCCCGAGTTGGAGGTCGGCGAGGTAAAGGCAATTTGCTTGCCCCGGATGTCTTCAACACTTTCAATACCCGAGCCCGGATAGGTCAGGATTTCCATCTCATAGCCAAAATGACCGTCCAGCGACGCCATGATGGTGAAGGGGCGGAAACCGGCACAGTTTACCGCCAGCGGGTTCGATCCGGTATTAAAGCCGGCAATGTGCAAGCGACCCGAGCGCATGGCCTCGATTTGGGCGGCGTTTGACTGAACTGGGAAAAACTGAACTTTCTTGCCGGTCTTCTCGGCTAGGTGGTCCATGAATTCAGCCCAGACCGACACATAGACCGCTGGGTCTTCGACCGGGGTATAGGTGAAAATCAACGTATCAGGGTCAACCAACTCGCTGGCATCTGTCGGAATATCTGCGACCAGATCACCATCAATGTCACAGAACCGGTCATCCAAAGTCCCGCGCTCACAATCCGCCGCAGCAGCTCCGGCAATGGACATAGAAGTAATAACTGCAGCTGCAGACAGTAGTTTTGAAAAATCAAACATATTCTTTTCCCCGTGTGGTTTTTATTGGACAGAGCCTAACGGCAAAAATCCATGCATCAAGATACTTTCACGCATGACCCAGAAAAATCCAAATCTGCTTTTTGAGCATATGTGGTTTTTTGTGTGACAGTTTCATATCCTTTCTGCCGAGAGCCCCTCGTTTTGGGCCCTCAAAATAAAAAAATCCCCAAAAGGGGACTTTTCCAGACTGTCGCACATTTGTGGCCTGACCAAAGCTTGGCAAAGCATGACATTCAGGTCACGTGTCAACCATCAATCATGACCGCAGTCATGAGATCTGAATGTTGGTGCGTCTCAATTTATTTCCCCCAGGTCAGGGCCATAATATCCAAATCACCGGCAAGGCGCAGAAGGCGTGTCTTGGTGCGGTTGGACATCGGTTTTAGAGGGTGACGGACATAGTCACTCTTGATCACTCCGCCGGCAACAAACACTGTTTTACAGGCACGCAAGCCGCACTGACGGTTTTCGTGGTTGATCAGAGGTAAGCATTTTTGCCAATGCGCCAGAGCACTATCCACGTCACCCGCCAGATAGTCCGTCACAATGGGCCGTAGTTTCTCGCAGTACATGCCCGATGTCATCGTGCCCGTTGCACCGGCATCAAGGTCCGCCAGCAGCGTTACCGCTTCTTCGCCATCAAACGGCCCAACGATGTGCTCTCCACCCTGTTCGATCAAGGCCGCCAATTTGTCAGCCGCAAACGGGGTTTCCATCTTGAAATAACTGACGTTCTCGACTTCACGCGCCATCCGCACCAGGAAAGGCACTGACAGGGTGACACCAGATAATGGTGCATCCTGGACCATGATCGGAATTGAGATTGCGTCACTGACCGCCTGAAAGTGTTCAAAAATTCCCTCTTCCGCAGGCACCAGCCCAACCCCGTGGTAAGGCGGCATCATCATAACCATAGACGCGCCAAGAACCTGAGCTGCTTTGGCACGGGCCACCACAATTTCAGTGGCAAAATGACTGATGGTCACAATGACTGGCACGCGCCCAGCAACATGTTCCAGACATAGCCGCATCAATAGCGCCCGCTCGTCATCTGAAATTACGAACTGCTCGGAATAATTAGCCAGAATGCAGATCCCATCGACGCCCTGGGCGATAATGCAATCCAACACGCGGCGCATACCCTGTTCGTCGAGCTGGCCATCTGCATGGAACGGGGTCGGGGCAACCGGGAAGATGCCCGACAACGGAGTGATCATATAATGTCCTTTCCAGACATATTTACTTTGTGGAATCTATTCAATAAATGGCGCGACGGTTTCCCGACGGCCAAGTGTGAAGGCATCCGCCACATGGCGCATCGGCGACAGGTCGACATCCACGTTACCGCTTTCAACCAGCCGGGCCATTTTCTGGTACAGCCTTGGGTATTCACCGGAAATCTCGGAAACATCGCGACCTGAGGGTTTCACCTCGATCCCGTCGATTGCCATTCTCGCCCCACCGTTCCAAAGCCGCAAAACCCCTTGGTCGGTTTCGGCATCGATGCACCAGGTCTGCTCACCTTCTTGCCGCCAGTCGAAATCAGCTGTGACCCCTGCCCCGTGTGGATGAAAGAAATCAAGTTTCGCCGCGATGGGCGCCTGCTTGTTTTCCGGCACTTCCAGAGTTGCGGTCATAAGATGGATCGGATCTGGCAGGATCTCGGTCACGATGGACAGCGCATTGATGCCCGGATCAAACACGCCCAGCCCACCTGGCTCCCAGATCCAGTCCTGACCGGGATGCCAGCGGCGCACATCTTCTTTCCAGTTGATGTGCAATTTACGCAGCGTCTTACCCTTTAGCCAAGCCTTGGCTGGGGCCACCATTTCAGCCTCACGCGAGTGCCATGTGGCATAGAGCGACAGCCGTTTGGCACGCGCCATGGCCTCGAGTGTATGACACTCGGATAACGTTGCCCCTGGAGGTTTTTCCAGCATAACATGGCGGCCAGCCTGGATCGCCATGGCCGCATAGTCAAAGCGCGGGATTGGCGGCAAACACAGCGAGACAACGCGAATATCAGGACGTTCCTCCAGCATCTGGGCGAAGTCTGTAAAAACCGGAATCCCGTCGACAGAGCCCGCGCGAGACACAGTGGCCGAAAGTTCCCAATCAGGCGAAGCGGTGAGAGCTGGAACATGTTGGTCGATGGCGATTTTGCCAATTCCTACAAGCGCGATGTGCATCAATGCGAGTCCTTTCCAACAGGCGACCCACGGCAACCTTTTAAGAAATCAAGGTCGGCGCCGGTATCGGCGCCTTCGACGTGGTGTTGGTGCAACCAGGCATAGCCGCTTGGCGCCCGATCGTGCGTAGGCTCCCATGCGGCAAGTCGGGTGGCCAGTTCTTCGTCTGAAATGTCGAGATGGAGACGCCGGGCGGGCACGTCCAACTCAATCATGTCGCCGTTCTGAACCACGGCTAGCGGTCCACCTGCCGCTGCCTCGGGGGCTGTGTGTAGAACTACGGTGCCATACGCAGTGCCCGACATGCGGGCATCTGAAATGCGCACCATATCTGTGATGCCCTTTTTCAAGATCTTGGGCGGCAGTCCCATGTTGCCAACCTCGGACATGCCGGGATAGCCTTTGGGGCCACAGTTTTTCAGCACCATGACGCAGGTTTCATCGATGTCCAGATCATCATCCTCGATCCGCGCCTTGTAGTCGTCGATGTCCTCGAACACTACGGCGCGGCCCCGGTGTTGCAACAGGTGCGGCGAGGCCGCAGAAGGTTTCAGAACCGCGCCCGCAGGGGCCAGATTACCTTTGACCACGGCGATGCCGCCTTGATCAGTCAGCGCGTTTTCCAGCGGTAAAATGACATCAACGTTGTGATTGACGGCCTCTTTGACCTCCTCCCACATAGTCAAACCAGAAACGGTCAAAGCCTCCTTGTGCAGCAACTCTTCTTCAGCAAGCCGTTTGAGCACCACCGGCAGACCGCCGGCGTAAAAGAACTCTTCCATCAGGTACTTACCCGAGGGCATCAAGTTGACGATGGTGGCCACGTCGCGACCACAGCGATCCCAGTCGTCCAGCGTCAGATCAATACCCACACGCCCGGCGATGGCCAACAGGTGCACAACCGCATTGGTCGAGCCACCAATGGCCCCATTGGTACGAATGGCGTTTTCAAAGGCCTGTTTGGTCAGGATATCCGAGGGCTTCAGATCGTCTTTGACCATCTGCACAATACGACGCCCCGACATCTGCGCCATAACCCGGCGGCGGCTGTCCACCGCAGGAATGGCGGCATTGCCAGACAGCGCCATGCCCAGAGCCTCGGCCATTGATGCCATCGACGAGGCCGTACCCATAGTGTTGCAGGTGCCCGAAGACCGGCTCATGGATTGTTCGGCTTCCAGGAATTCCTCCTGGGTCATTACCCCGGCTTTTACTGCCTCGGAGAATTTCCACAGATGGGTGCCGGACCCGACGCGTTCACCTTGGAAGTAGCCGTTCAGCATCGGGCCACCGGTAACCACGATGGAGGGCAGATCGGTTGAGGCAGCTGCCATCAGCAGGCTGGGCGTGGTTTTGTCACAGCCAACCAGCAGGACGGCACCATCAATCGGCTGACCGCGCATTTGCTCTTCGATCGATAGCGCGGCGAGGTTACGGAACATCATCGCCGTGGGGCGAAATGTGTTCTCGGATGCCGAGAACGCCGGCACTTCAACCGGGAAGCCACCAGCCTCCCAGATCCCAGCCTTTACCTTTTCCGCCAACTCGCGCAGGTGGCCGTTGCAGGGTGTCAGATCTGACCACGTGTTCATGATGCCGATAACCGGACGACCATCAAACAGGTCATGCGGGTAACCCTGGTTCTTCATCCAGCCCCGGTGGTAGATCACGTCGCGAGATGTACCGCCGTACCATTCCTGACTGCGCAACTTGCGGGGCCATTCGGCAGGTTTGAAAGTCATGTCTCTGCTCCTTAGCCCTGTTTGGTTTTGTTGTAGACGTCGAAGAACACAGCCGCGAGCAGCACCAGACCTTTGATGATCTGCTGATAATCAATGCCAATCCCCATGATCGACATGCCGTTGTTGAGCACACCCATGATGAAAGCCCCGGTGACCGCGCCGACAATCTTGCCCACGCCGCCCGACATTGATGCACCACCGATGAACACAGCGGCGATCACGTCCAGCTCCACGGCAAACCCGGCCTTGGGTGTTGCAGTGTTCAGCCGCGCCGCAAAGATCAGCCCCGCCAGCGCCGCCAACACACCCATGTTGACGAAGGTCAGAAAGGCCAGCCGCTCAGTCTTGATGCCGGATAATTTGGCTGCTTTCTCATTGCCACCCAGCGCATAGACACGACGCCCCAGCACAGTGTTTTCCGTCACGAAAGTATAGACCACGGTCAGTACAACCATCGAGATCAGCACATTTGGCAGGCCTCGGAAGTTCGCCAGTTTGTAAGTCACAAAGATCAGCGCGCCAGCTACGATGGCATTGCGGATCGCAAAGAACAGCACCGGTTCGCCTTCGATCCCGTATTGCCGATCCCGGGCGCGGCCCCGCAGCCCCATCCAGACCACCAGAACGGCTGCGATGATACCGGTGCCCAATGCGGTTACATTAGGTTTGCCGCTGCCAATGAGATCCGGCACAAATCCGGTCGACAGCGCCTGAAATTCACGGGGGAATGGACCAACAGATTGCCCTTCGAGCAGCCACAAAGACATACCACGAAACACCAGCATGCCAGCCAAGGTGACGATAAAGGACGGGATTTTCCAATAGGCCACCCAATAGCCCTGCCAAGCGCCGATCAATCCGCCGGCGATCAGGCAGATCGGAACGGCAGTGTACATCGGCCAGTCCCAGTTGACGATCATGACAGCAGCCAAAGCGCCGACAAACCCCATGACCGAGCCAACTGATAAGTCGATATGACCTGCAACGATGACCATCAACATGCCCAGCGCCATGATGATGATATAACTGTTCTGCAGGAACAGGTTGGTTATATTGATCGCCTTCAGCATGGTGCCGCCGGTCACGACCTGGAAAAATCCCATGATCGCAATCAGCGCAAACAATAGTCCGAATTCGCGCAGGTGCCCCAATAGATATTGACCAATTCCCGCAGGCTGGTTTTCTTGTGTTTTTGTCTCTGCCAGTTCCACTGGTACGACCTCCTAGTTGGTCACAATGAGCGACATGATGCGCTCTTGGCTAGCTTCGTCAGCGGTGAGTTCCCCGACAAAAGCACCTTCGTTCATTACGTAAATACGGTCACACATCCCCAACAGCTCGGACAGTTCAGAGGAGATCATGATGACCCCTTTGTCGTCCGCGCTTAGCTCGTTGATGATGTTGTAAATTTCGAATTTTGCACCGACATCGATGCCGCGCGTGGGTTCGTCCAGGATCAACACCTTGGGTTCCGCAAACAGCCACTTGGACAACACAACCTTTTGCTGGTTTCCGCCGGAAAGATTGGTGACTTTCTGGAACACGCTGGGGGTGCGAATGTTCATCGCTTCGCGATACTTTTCCGCCACCTGAGATTCTTTGGCTTCGGCGATCACGCCGTTCGAAGACACCTTAGGTAAATTAGTCAGGGTGATATTGCGTTGGATGGTTTCGTCCAGGATCAGACCCAGCGACTTACGGTCCTCAGTCACGTAAGCCAGCCCAGCGTTAATCGCACGGCTCACGTTGCTGACATTGGCTGGTTTTCCGTCGATCTCGACAGAGCCCGATATATTGTGGCCATAACTTTGGCCAAAGATGCTCATCGCCAATTCGGTCCGGCCCGCGCCCATAAGACCGGCAATGCCAACCACTTCACCCGCTCGGACCGTCAGGTTAATGTCTTGAACGACTTGCCGTTCAGCATGTTCGGGGTGCCAGACGTTCCAGTCTTTGACCTCCATCAGAACATCACCGGCCCGGCGTTTTCGATCCGGATAGCGATGGGCCATGTCCCGGCCAACCATATCCCGTACGATGTGATCCTCTGAGATGTCCTCGGTGCGAGCATCTAATGTGGAAACCGTCGCCCCGTCGCGAATAACGGTGACCGTATCCGCCACCCGCCGCACTTCGTTCAGCTTGTGGCTGATGATAATCGAAGTCACGCCTTGCGTCTTCAACTCAAGGATCAAGTCCAACAACGCTTGGCTGTCGGCCTCAGACAATGCCGCTGTCGGCTCATCCAGAATAAGAAGCCGGACTTCTTTCGACAGCGCCTTGGCAATTTCGACCAACTGCTGCTTGCCTACACCAAGGGAATCGACCAGCGTTCCCGGCGCTTCGTTCAGCCCAACCTTGGCCAAAAGCCGCTCGGTCTCTTTGAACGTTTTTTGCCACTGAACAACGCCGTTAGAGGCGTTTTCATTGCCCATAAACAGGTTTTCGGCAATCGACATCAGCGGCACAAGCGCCAGTTCCTGATGGATAATAATGATGCCTTTGCTTTCGCTGTCAGAGATACCCTGGAACTGGGCAACCTCGCCGTCATAGACAATGTCGCCGTCGAAACTGCCTGCCGGATAAACACCGGACAGGACTTTCATCAATGTGGATTTACCGGCGCCGTTTTCACCACAAATCGCGTGAATTTCGCCTTCACGCACCGCCAGATTGACCGTATCCAGGGCTTTCACACCCGGAAAAATCTTGGTGATATCGCGCATTTCGAGAAGAGTGTTCATAGTCATGCTCAATGAGAGAGTGGTGTCCTGCCCAACTGGGAGTATGGGCAGGACTGAGATCAAGTGTTTGAATTACTTGATCTGGTCTTCAGTGTAGTACCCAGACCCAAGCAGGATTTCTTCCCAGTTGGAAACATCAACTGAAACCGGCTCTAGCAAGTAGGACGGGATGATCTTTACACCGTTGTCATAGGTTTCGGTGTTGTTGATCTCAGGTGTGCCACCTTCCAGCACGGCCTGAACCATACCAACAGTGACACGCGCCAACTCACGGGTGTCCTTGAACACAGTCGAATACTGCTCGCCGGCCAGCATGGATTTAACCGAGGGAACCTCGGCGTCTTGACCAGACACGATTGGCATCTTTAGATCGTCCGAGCCATAGCTGACGCCTTTCAGTGATGACAGGATACCAATCGACAGCCCATCATATGGCGACAGAACGCCGTGCAGGGTTTTGTCGGTGTAGTGAGCGGACAGCAGGTTATCCATGCGGGCCTGTGCAACGGCACCATCCCAACGCAACGTCCCCACGGTATCCATGCCCATTTGGCCGGATACAATGTTAACGGAGCCGGCATCGATCAGCGGCTGCAGAACCGACATCGCGCCATTGTAGAAGAAATAGGCGTTGTTATCGTCAGGCGATCCACCAAACAGCTCAACATTGTAAGGTCCGTCGCCAAAGACTTTTTCCAAACCAGCAACCAGAGACGAGGCCTGCTGTACGCCAACCTTGAAGTTGTCGAATGTCGCATAGTAATCGACATATTCGCTGTCACGGATCAGGCGGTCATAGGCGATGACCTTGATGCCAGCAAAATGCGCGTTTTCCAAAGCGTTCGACAATGTGGTTCCGTCGATGGCAGCAATGACCAGAACATCAACACCTTTGGTGATCATGTTTTCAATCTGTGCCAACTGGTTGGGAATGTCATCTTCGGCATATTGCAGATCAGCGGTAAAGCCAGCTGCTTCGAACTGCTCGACCATCGAATTCCCGTCCGAAATCCAACGTGCCGAAGATTTGGTAGGCATGGCAATGCCAACAGTGCCTTCGGCAAATACCCCAGTGGCCAAAGAAATCGCGGCGGTTGCCGAAACCAAAAGTGATGTGAGTTTCATGGTGTCCTCCCTGGCACACCCCACAATGCTGGGTGTGCGTGTTTTGATTTTGCGGGTTAGCGAACCCGAGCTGACTCATACCGACAGCTCACATACCAAACAAATTTGCTTCTTGACCAATGACATTACAAAAATGGTATGCATGTGAATGGACTTCACCCGTAAACTAAAAACTCATCACTTAAGGCTTGTGGTGAAGATCTCTGAGACGACCAAGCTGCAGTTTGCCGCTGAATCGATTGGCCTGTCGCAACCCGCTGCTTCGCGAACCTTGGCAGAAATCGAAACGGATATCGGTGCGCCCCTTTTCATCCGCTCGCCTAAAGGAATGTACCCGACACCCATTGGCGAGGCCTTTGTCCGCCATGCCCAGTCTATTCTATCAGGCTTTGAAACCCTTGAGGCCGAGGTCAACGGCTTGGGACACGGCGAAATGGGAGAGGTAAAAGTCGGATCGGTCACCGGGCCAGCCATACGGTGTCTGGTACCTGCAATTCTGGACCTCAAAAAAGGCTCTCCAAAGATTGAAACCACAATCGAGGTTGGCCCATCAACAGAGATGATCCGTCGATTAGAGCAAGCCCATTTCGATTTCATCATTGCCCGACTTCCACATGACTATGACAGCCGCGCCTTTCACATCCTGCCTGCCCGCTCAGAAGTTGTGTCACTTGTGGTGCGCAACACCCACCCTCTCGCCCAGGAAACACAAGTCTCGTTAGATGATCTATCCAGCTATGATTGGACAATTCAGGAACGCGGGTCGCCGATCCGCAGCGCTATCGAGGAAGCCTTTGCGGCAAGTGGAACCAAAATTCCGCCCCATATCACCAACACATCGTCCCTTGTTGTCATGCTTGGGCTACTCGAGCGATCCGACACTATCGCCACACTTGCCGAAGAAGTCGCCAACCTGCTGACTAGCCGTGCGACCGGCGCCAATCTCTGCGTGCTCAACCTGGAACGCAAGATTATGGTGTCGCCCTACTTTGTCATCATGGAACGTGGCAAACAGCTCTCGCGGGCAGCGGAACGGCTACTTGATGCGGTCCTATCTCGGTTTTGATCGCTTGTTCAAAAAAACGGGCCCTGCTGATGGAGAACTTCCAGGGAAGTATGGCGTATCTGGGCATTGTGATTTTCTGCATGTTCCTGATGTACCAGTTGCCGGGGATTGCGCTATGGTTGCCTGACTATCTGTTTGGAGTGTGGATCCCATAATGAAACGTGACCTAAATCTGTTGTCCGCCAGTCAAGCTGTTGACGGTATCTGTGCCGGCCATTTTTCGTCGGAAGAGCTGACCGAGGCTTGTCTGGCGCGCATCGAAGAGACGGATAAAACGATCCGCGCCTGGTCCCATCTTGATCCTGATGAAGCATTGGCCTCGGCGCGGATGATGGACTTGATCCGCAAGAGCGGCCGGGCAACCGGCCCTTTGCACGGGGTACCTATAGGGTTGAAGGATGTCATCGATACGGCCGATATGCCGACCGAACGAGGTTCGACGATCTTTGCCGGGCGCCAACCAGAGGCCGATGCTTGCATCGTCGAGCGATTGCGCGAGGCGGGCGCGGTGATCCTTGGCAAGACCAAGACAACCGAACTGGCCTTTATGCACCCCACCGACACCACCAACCCACATGATCCGTTACGCACCCCCGGTGGATCATCAAGCGGCTCGGCCGCAGCGGTGGCAGCGCATCAAGTGCCACTGGCGATCGGCACTCAGACCAACGGATCAATGATCCGCCCTGCCTCGTTCTGCGGGGTCTACGGCTTCAAACCCACCCGTGGGGTGATCTCGCGCCGTGGAATACTGCAAACCTCGGCTTCATTAGACCAAGTTGGTGGATTTGCCCGCACACTAGAGGACATCGCGCTGCTGACCGATGTAATCGGCAGCTATGATCCAAGTGATCCACTCAGCTTTGCCCGCCCCCGACCACAAATGGTCCGCGGCGCCCGCGCCGAGGCACCAGTGCAACCCAACATTGCCTGCTTTGACCTGCCGTTCAACAGTCGCCTGGACAATGACGCGCGTGCAGGTCTGGATGCGCTAATCAGCCGTCTCGGGCACCGCGTCGAGCGCTTGCCCCCGACGCCTCAAATGACGGATTTGGTCGCAGTTCAGGCCACTATTCACGAATATGAAATCAACCAGCATTTGGGCAGGGCCTTTGAAAACCACTGGGACCTGATCAGCAACACCGTGCAACCAGTGATCGAACGGGCCAGGAAAATAAGCATCGCACAGTATGAGGACGCCCTAGAAGCCAAACGCTCTTATGAAGTGTCTATTGCCGAACACTTCAATGACTTCGATGCCATTCTCGCCCCCTGCGCCACCGGCGAGGCTCCGCGGCTCACAACCAATACCACCGGTGATCCGGTGTTCTGCACTCTTTGGACTTTGGCAGGTCTACCTGCGATCAGCCTGCCGCTGCTGGTTGGCGAAAACAACCTGCCTATCGGGGTGCAGCTGATTGGCGGTTTGGAAGAAGACGACAAGCTATTGCGAACCGCCGCCTGGATGCAGGCCAAGCTGGTGGGTCACGCCAATTCACCCGAGACCTAATATGTCGCGTACCTTCATCGTATGACAGCGGGACAGCGCGCCGAGCGAATTGGTGAAATCGTTGCAGCGGTCAATCTGCGTGAGGAATTCCAGGACCGCTACTCGCACGAATTTTTCGGTGGGCAGGCCCAGCGGATAGGCATTGCACGCGCGCTGGTCACTGATGCGCGCCTATTGATCTTGGATGAGCCGCTGAACCCACCACAAGGCTGCGCCTTTTACGCCCGCTGTCCAAGTGCCAGCGAAAAATGCGGGCTTGAGGCGCCGAGGTTGGAATATCGGAGCTACTGGAACAGAGCGCCTGCTTTCATCCCAATTGAATCGGCCAAAGGCCAAGTCTAAGCCCGCCCCAGATGCTGACTGCTTAATCGTTCAAAGCATCAAGCCGGGCCCGCACTGACAACCCATGCGCCTCCAGGCTCTCACTGATCGCCAGCGCCTCAGCTGCCGGTCCAATGGCGCGCAGGGCTGCCGGGGACATCTGGCTGAGTGTCGTGCGTTTGAGGAAATCCATCACAGACAAGCCGGACGAAAACCGGGCTGAACGAGCAGTGGGGAGCACGTGGTTGGGGCCTCCCACGTAATCACCGATAGCCTCAGGGGTAAACTGGCCCAAGAAAATGGCGCCTGCATGCACAGTCTTGAGGCTCAAAGCCTCTGGATCACCAACGCAGAGCTCCAGATGTTCCGGGGCCATGCGGTTGGACAGGGCAGCGGCCTGATCCATGTCAGCTACGGTGATCACCGCGCCGTAATCGCGCCAGCTCGGCCCGGCAATGGCGCGCCGTTCTAGAGTCTCCAGCCGCTTGTCCACAGCTTCTGCCACCGCGCGGCCAAACTCAGCGTCATCAGTGATCAGGATCGACTGGGCGCTTTCGTCGTGCTCGGCTTGGCTGAGCAGGTCCAGCGCAATCCAATCCGGATTGTTGTCCTTATCGGCAATCACCAGGATTTCAGAGGGGCCGGCGATCATGTCGATCCCCACCTTACCAAACACCCGACGTTTGGCAGCGGCGACAAAGGCGTTGCCAGGTCCGGTAATCTTGTCCACTGGCGGGATGGTTTGAGTGCCATAGGCCAGCGCCGCGATCGCCTGAGCGCCGCCAATGCGATATATTTCATCCACGCCTGCGATCCGCGCGGCCAGCAACACCAGCGGGTTGATCTTGCCATTGGGCGTTGGCACCGTAATCGCCAATCGCTGCACCCCAGCCACTTTGGCGGGGATCGCGTTCATCAGCACCGATGATGGATAAGTGGCCAGACCGCCAGGCACATAGAGACCCGCTGCGGATACCGCTGTCCAACGCCAGCCAAGGGTCGCCCCAACCGCATCCGTCCAGCTTTCATCGCGGGGCATCTGACGTTCATGGTAGGCCTGAATACGTTCGGCTGCCAATTCCAGAGCGGCGCGGTCGGCCCCGCTCACCTCAGCAATCGCCGCGTCGATCTCATCACGCGAGAAGGCAAGTTGATCCGATGTCAGCTCAAGGTGATCAAATTTGGCCGTCAGCTCGAGCACCGCGGCGTCGCCTCGACTGCGAACATCGGCAATGATATCAGCGACCACTGCGTCTACGTCTGGACTGTCCTCGCGTTTGGCGCCCAGCAGAACAACAAACCGGGCTTCAAAATCAGGCGCGGTGGTATCAAGAAACTGCGGCATTGGGCTCTCCTTTGGGCGCTAATTAGCGGCGCGCGCGTGCAGGCTCAAGCGAATTGGTCCGGTTACCAGCGCGCGTCGAGTTGATCTGCGGACTTTCGAGCTCGGGCTAGCGTCCTTGCGGCGACGGTTCCGGATGTGAGCGGGCTTCGCAGGGCCCCCATCCTGTTGGATAGCGTCTTCTCGACCAATAGACCAAACCGGAAATGGGCAGGAGACCGGAACCTAAACGCAGAAAAATCGCTGCGCGCTAGATCCAATTGATTTTTATAACAAATTACCAGATCGTCCTGCGCCAACGCGCCCATTACGGGCCTTTTCAGCTTACCGCACCAGCCTTGTGATGGCTTTCGCGCAACGAAACGCATCGAATACAAATGAGGTTAAACATTACAGGTTAAAACCATTCAAACAGGTAGTATACTATGCTAAAAAACACCAAGAAGCGAAACGCTTAGGTCGGGCAAGGTTGAGTAATGGCACAGCAGCAGGAAACGGAACCAAACCCTCGTTGGTTGGACGAAATTCGACCTGGTGGAAGCGGGACTGGCTTTCTTGAAAAACAACTCCGACACAGTCTGCTTTTTGCAAAACGGCCTGTGAAGCGGTTGTTAGTCACTTTTGATAATCTCTCTAATGTCAATGACAGTTCGCTTGATCGCGAACCTTGGGCTTTCAAATTTGCTCAGGACTCCAACATATCGCATCTCGGCGTCATGGCGCATGTTGCCGACTGGTATCGTTGCCCAGATCTCATCAACCGGATGCAAGCTCTTGCGGATGACGGGTTTTTTGAAGATTATGAACGTGTCGTATTTGCCGGTGTATCCATGGGTGGATTTGCTGCGATTTCTTTCGGTTCCATGGTGCCCTCCGCACATGTTGTGGCGATCAATCCTCAAAGTACTCTCGATCCTGATTTGGTGCCTTGGGAAACGCGTTACCAAAACGGGCAGCGGCAAGACTGGACCCTCCCCCTTTCTGATGCGGCGGCGCTGACAACGGATTTGGAACGGCTCAACATTTTTTACGACCCCTATCACAAGCTTGACCAACAGCATGTGGACCGGTTTTCAGGCGACAATATCCGAATTTTCAATTGCCGGTATTCAAACCACAAAACGGCGGTGTTCTTGCGCAAAATCGACGCATTAAAGCCAATCATGCACCACGCGATTTTTGACGAACTGACAGCAGTAGACTTTTACAAACTTTATCGCGCACGCCGGAACCTTCCCTGGTTTCGCGGATCATTGACTAGTTATTTCAGCGATCTTGGGCGCGACGAGATGGCGGAGCGTGTGGCAAAAGCGTTCAGCAAGCGGCATGCAATGCGCAAAGCGTCATTGGCAAAAGACGAGGCCGTCACCAGACAACCCAAGGAAATTGCAGCTCCGTCACCGGTCAAGATACGCCGCAACGACAAACGCTTGGTTGTCACGACAATGAAAAATGAAGGTCCGTTCATGCTGGAATGGATCGCTTACAACCGATCTATCGGCTTTACGGACTTCTTAATTTATACCAACCACTGTGACGATGGCACCGACAAAATTGCAATGCGTCTGCAAGAATTGGGTGTGGTGCAGCATGTGGAAAATCGTTTCAAAACGGGGGCGAGTCCCCAGCGTGTTGCCCTACGACGGGCTTTGAGCACTTCGGTTTACAAGCAAAGCGATTGGGTGATTTGTGCCGACTGCGACGAGTTCCTCAATATTCGGTCCGGTGACGGACACTTGGACGATCTTTTTGACGCTGTGGGCGATGCGGACGCCATTTCTTTGTGCTGGAAGATTTTTGGTAACGGCGGGCAAGTCGAATATCAGGACAAATTTGTTTCGGAGCAATTTACCTGGGCTGCCGAAGAGGACTTTCGAGGTAAATACAAAGCGCTCGGTCTGAAAACTCTTTTCAGGCCGTCGGACCAGATCCGGAAAATCGGCGTACATCGGCCAAAGTTTACCGACCAATACAAAGGGTTTGTCTGGAAAGATGCTGGCGGCAAGCCAATGCCCGACAAGTATTTTGATGCGGGTTGGTCAGCTTACAAGGGTTTCACCCATACACATGCACGTTTGCACCATTACGCGGTCCGTTCCATTGACAGTTTTTTGGTCAAACGGGACCGTGGCCGCACCAACCACATCGACCGCGATCAGGGCGTGTCTTACTGGGCAGATTTGAACCTGAATATGAACGTGGACCAATCTATTTTGTCACGCACCCCAGCCGCGAAGATTGAATTCGACACACTGATGCAGGACACTCGATTGGCTCAGCTACACGATGACGCCTGTCGCTGGCACCGTGAAAAAATTGCCCATCTCAAGTCCGAGGGGGATTGGCTGCAATTTCACGCATTTCTAAGTACCATCAATCGCACTGGCGAAGCACCGGTCAATCGTGATCAGTTGCTGCAAGAAATGGCCGAAGAATGACTGATCCATATGTCGTGCTGCACGGCGGGTTTCACAAAACAGCCACCAGCCACATTCAGTCCATACTGGCGCGCAATTCCAAAATGCTCGCACGAAAGGGTGCCCATTATGTGCACCATCGTGACACCCGCAAACAACTTACTGTACCAACCCAATTCAACACTTATGTGAAACTTGGCATGGACTGGGATCCAGTGATTACGGATGCTGAGTTAGCCGAAATCACTGGTGATTTTTTTAGAAATCTGGATGTCGAACCCGGTGCGCGGCTTATTTTGTCTGACGAAAACATGGCTGGACATTGCGGCCATTGCGTCAAGCGGGGACTTCTTTATCGCTGGCACCCCAAAATTTTGAAAGCCTTTGCATTTCAATTCCCCTGGAGGATAAGAGAACTGCATCTTGGTGTTCGCAACTATGCAGATTTTTTTGCGTCAGCCTATGTTGAATACTTACGGTCGGTATCAAGCAAGTCCATTATTGACGAGCCAAAGATGCGCTTACAGGTGATGCAAAACACACCATCCTGGCATAAGGTTCTGACATCGATGATCGCAAGCTTTCCAGACGCCAAAATCACTGTCTGGAAATATGAGGATTTTCGCAAAATTGATAAGCTCGTACTTGCTAATCTGTGTGGCCCCACAGTGGATGTTGGCAAACTGAAACAGCCAAAAGACAAAAACAAACGCCCCACTGCATCCGGAAAAGCTGTGTCAGAACTGCTAAAACTGATCCACCAGGAGGGGCCAGAATATGCGCTCGAGCATCGCCTTGGCCTGCAGGAGCAATATCCACGTGGCCCCCTGTACGGTAGTTATGACCCTTGGACACAACAGGAACGCACCCATCTGACACGCCTATATGAACGGGACATCGAAGGGATCCGAAATGATCCGAGCATCGAACTTTTGTCGTCGGAATATGCCTGATTTTCGGGGCTCTCCGGGCGCCTGAGCGATTTGACAACAACGATTTATTGCGCTTGTTTCCCAAAGCGCAATAATAGCAGAAATAGAATGAACCCCCGTGATCTCTAGGGTGTCAAATTAGTTGAGGCAAACGATGGCTAAAGAATACGAAATCGGCATGCTATGGGTCGAGGGCCCATTGTCGTACGTCGAAGTCTTATGCGCCCAATCCTTCGTGGATGCGGGGCATCACGTAAAGCTTTACCACTATGGGCCGATCGAAAATGTCCCGCAGGGTGTAGAGCTTGTGCATGGCGACGAAGTGCTGAAAATCGACAGGTTTATTCAGCACGGTCGAACAGGCAGCCTTGCCCTGTTTTCGGACGTATTTCGTTATCACCTTCTTAAGCAGCAAGATCGGATGATCTGGGCTGATCTTGATGCCTACTGCGTGAAGCGTTTCGAGACCGACACAGGTCACTTTTTTGGCTGGGAGTCGAGCAAACACATCAACGGCGGCGTGCTGGGTCTTCCCTCTGATAGTAATGCGCTGGGGCAACTTCTTGAGATGTCTGAAGATGAATACGGCATCCCAGAATGGTATTCGGAAGGTGCCAAATCCGAACTTCAGAAGCTGAAAGATGCAGGCACACCAAGACACGTCAGCGAAATGACCTGGGGTGTATGGGGGCCACAGGCAGTGACACACTATTTGCAAAAAACTGGCGAGGCCAAATACGCATTTCCTGTAGAAGGGCTTTACCCGGTCGGTTTTCGTTATCGGCGGCAGCTGGTTCGGACTGTCATGAGTAATAAAGTTGAAGAGGTCATAAAGGACCAAACATACTCTATCCACTTCTACGGCCGCCGGGTTCGTGAGCTACTTTTTGATATTGGAGGCAACCCGGAACCCGCCAGCTATTTGGATATGCTGCTCAAACGGCACGATATCGACACTGAGAAGGCACCGGTGTTCTCACGAGAGCAAAAGACCGCCAAAGCCAACGAAGAAGACAAGGTGCCGACCACGGCCACTTCTGAAAAGAAGATGGCCAAGGCTATACCGCCAATGGTTGCCCTCGGCGCAGGTGGAGAAAACCTTACCGATCTTGCCGATAGATACGGATCGGATAAAGGATCTTCCAAACACCGCTACACAGAACTCTACCACATGCTATTGCACCCGTACCGTCGACGGAAGATCAATTTTCTGGAAATGGGGCTTCTCATTGGCGGGCCAGAGGTCGGGGGCAACATTGATCGCAAGACTGCAGATCTTCCGTCGGTGCGAATGTGGCTTGAGTACTTTCCGAAGGCCAATATACATGGCCTCGATATTTCGGACTTCTCATGGTTCAAACATGAACGGTTTACATTCCATCGGTGCGACATGGATGACCGGGAGAATATTGCGACTGCAGCCTCCGGCATTTCTCCTATTCCGGATATTGTCCTGGATGATGCAAGCCATGCGTCGCACCACCAGCAAAATGCCTTTTTGGAAATCTTCCCCCGAATGGCATCGGGTGGATTGTATATTATAGAGGATTTACGCTGGCAGCCTGAAGAATATGAAAAGAAGGGGATAACCAAGACTTCGGCTCTTTTCAGAAGTTTTTTGAACAAACGGAGCTTCACCCACTCTGATATGGCTGTTGCCGAAGAGTTTAACGCTCTGATCCCCCAAATCTCAGGATGTATCATTGAACCTGTACGCTATCAGAAAGGGCGTCGAGATCAGGTGCTTGTTGTACATAAATGCTAGAGTGTCGTTTCGGTCGAGGCGGGTTTGGACCTGTCCTGCTTGCGCTCCTGCGTCTCAACTCATTTAGGCAGCCTTTCGTTCGAAGGCCAAGGGAATTTTTCCGCCTAACGACGAATGCGGCCGCCGTGGATTGTAAAAGGCATTGAAATACAGGAAAATCGCGCCTTCGGCTTGGCGTCTGGTTTCCAAGCGGTTGCGCCATATCAGCTCTGCCTTGAGGGATTTGGGGAAAGTCTCGATCATGCGTTGCCTGACAGGCGATTGCGAAGCAACCTTCCGAGAAGGGAATTGTCGTAACAATTACTTTTTCCGCTCATTCACTCCCAGTTCCTGCAAATCTTCGGTCATACGAGATCGTCCATAGCTTTGCAGACTAAGGCGGTACTGCTCACGGAGATGAGCCAAAACACCATGTCATCACGTTGCCGCTGGCTCATCGGGCGAACGCTCCATGCTTGTAAATCACGGGAAGTGACCTGCATAACGCGGCACAGAAACTCAACAGGCCAGGCTTCTTTCCAAGCTTCAATGTAAGTAAATCTCATCGATTTTGGTTTGCAACGAAACTTCTCAGGCATGTGAACATTCCCAGCCGGTCAATGAATGGTGGCCTCTTTTTTAGCACGTCCCTTTCCTCACGCAGCAGGCGCACTTCTTTGGCAACGTTTCCAAAGCCTACCAGATCATTGGTATGTCTCGGGACATTTTCTACCTTGAGGATGGCCGGGTCGAGGCCTTGTTCGAGTGCACCCGCCGCAAACCCAATCTTGCAAACCGTATTGATGAGGTCATCGAACAGGCGGCCATCAAATCGGCCACCGACTGCCCCGCTTACGGGCAAGCCCGCACCTCGAACCAGATGCGCAAGCTGGGGGTGTTTGTGTCACCCTCCGGCGCTCGTTCTATCTGGATACGCCATGATCTGGCGACCCCTTATTGCGCAGCAATGTCCCGAAAGGGATCAAGCTTTGCCTGAAGGCTCTGGAGGCCAATAGGCATCCTGACCGAGGCACAGGTGCCAGGCGCTGGGAAAGAGCAAGACGAAGAAGCCTGTGGTGAGATTGAGTCGGCCTACCCTGGCTATCTGGGCATCCAGCACGCCTTCTATGTAGGTACCCTCAAGGGTGTTGGCCGTGTTTACCATGAGACCGATGCGAACACCTATTGCAAGATTGCCCATGCCAAGTTCTATACAACCCAAACGCCGACCAAAGCGATGCAGGCATCGCCTGCCGGGCAATGGATCACAGCCGCCGATCTGCTCAACGACCGGGTGCTGCCGTTCTACGAGGAGAATGATCTTCCGGTATTGTGGATCCTGACAGATCGCGGCACGGAATACTGCGGCCGCGTGGACAAACACGACTTCCAGCTCTTCTGTGTAGTTAACGACATCGACCACACGAAGACAGAGGTGGTCGCAGGATTTCGGACCAGTAGTTAAGATGGATCGCATGACGAAAGAGATGATCCAAAATGACGAAGAGAAAGAACCATTCTGCGGATTTCAAAGCTAAGGTTGCGCTT
>MAAC01009382.1_pt1 | contig 34407 bp, 37 predicted proteins | sample 1115981 | NCBI WGS metagenome assembly MAAC01 (sample SAMN04961126, study PRJNA320927) | seawater metagenome | isolation source: sample BD02T64 sea water enriched with oil for 64 days | place: USA:Gulf of Mexico | collected 2013-07-27 | reverse complement strand
GCGGAACCCTTCAGGGCCAGCGGTCAAAACCGCGCAAACAGGCCGGACACATGACTGCTTCTGACAACAGTGCCGATCATCTCAAAAATGTCTTGCTATGCAGGGGCCATCCACACAAGTCACTCGCCGTCTTCAGCATCAGTATCCGATGTAAGGATGGGCCAGGGACGACCCGATGAAAGGTCCGGATGCCGGGGCTCGGCTTCCGGTACGCCATACCTGTCCCGCCTTTTGTCGATCTCCGTCAGACACCGAGCAGCGGGATCGTTTTTGCTTCCGTCAGTCGTGAGGGCCAGCAGGTTTCTGCGCAGCGACGTCGATGGTACCGGCATCACTTCAAAAGCGCCGCGCCAATCCTTTGATGGGACGCGGGCGGTCACGGCGGATTCGACAGATCCCCAACTCAATAAGGACCGCTTCGTCGCGATTTCACATTTGATCAGCAGTACAATATCTTCAGGCGTTGGATTCACAGCTAGGCTGAGAGCGAGCAGCACTTGTTCATTGGTTTTCGGCCCCTCGTGGAGCAGGTCCTGCACATAGGTTCGGGTGCCTGAATTGTTCCTGAGTAGGGCCGCGAGTTCACCACGCAGTCGCATTTGGTCATGCTTTTCTTCGTTGAGTTGACCGGATAGGGCGTAAACCGATAAAGCCGACGGTGAAGAGTATTTAATCGATATTCGCTTTATGCGGATCAGCCCCTCGTGACAGATGTTGACAACTTGAACCATAAAAGGGGGTATCGCTTGCCATCTCGTGAAGTGTTCCTTGGTAATGAACCAGAAGCCCTTTCGTGAGTGGAGCAAACAGCTTTACGTCGAACCGAAACTCGTCGTTGCTCACGTATTCGCGCGTCTCAGAAATCGGCAAAAGCCATCGCGGCAGCGGCACAGGTCCTAGCCTTCCAGCGACAACGGGATAGTGCAGCGCGTTGTCGTGCAACTTCAGTCCCAACAGGAACGTGAAAGGGCCGAAGCTCTCTGTCATCCCCGCGGGTGTCGCAACGAGACGTGAGCGGAAACTGCGATCGCCAAAGCGACGCAGCCAAGTCTCCCCTTTGGGTGTGACGGTCTTGATGACTGTGACCGGAATTTCATCGGCGGCCTCAGGAAAGCCAAAGACCCGCCCAAGAAAACGGCTCCACAGCCCCTCTCCGCGATGCACTTTGGCTCGCCCTTGCCAGCGGCTGCAATCGGCAGTCAAATGCGTCGCGCGGATCCGGGCGGGCAAAGCGGCGAAATCGGACCCGAGCACCCTTGGGAAGATCGGATCAAGCGGCTCGCTTGCATGTTCGGTGCGCACGCGCAGATCCGACATTGCGGCTTCGGCTTCCTGAAGCGTGATGGCCTCGAGTGCCACGCGAGCCCCTGCCGGAAGGGTCGTCCTGCGCAACAGGGCACGCGCAGCAATGGCCGGAATGAAAGGTCCTTCACCATCCTCGGCCAGAAGTCGCCAAAAGCGCCGCTCCTGTCCAACGACGACCATCACAACCATACCGCCGCGCCCGCTGCCAAAAGGTGCCAATAAATCAGCCGCAATTTTGAAGGCCCGGACCACCGGTAGGTTAACCGCGAACGGCAATACCCGGCGCAGGCAGGCAAAGGCAGCTAACCCGTAGCGCATCACGCCAAGCTCGAGCCCGGCGCGAAAGACAACTGTTTCAGCGCCGAAATGCGCGGGGAATAGCTGCAGGTCCGGCACTTCGATTTGCCAGCCTTGACGGCTCACCCCATCAGGTAAGAGATAGTCGCGGGGGGCCGACCAGCCCCTTGCCCAGCACCATTTCCGCCCGCGCCAAATTGGCATAGGCCGCCCCGCCTGAGCGAGGATCGACGCCATCACCGAGAGGCCACGCGGGCTGCGATTGCCGGGCAGGATCGCGCTGTCGATCACGCGCGGTATCTCATCTCCTACCAAGGCGCGCACCACCGCGCTTGAGAGTGCGGGAACCGTGGAGAGCCCTGAAATGACACAAAGCCCGGCCGCTTGGGCCTCGTCATCTAACGCCGCAATCCCGGCGCAAAATGTTGCATTATCCGAGAGGTCCAAGTAATGCACACCCGTACAAATCGCAGCACGGGCAAGCCGGTACGGGTCATCACCATAGCTGTGGAAAGGCCCAGCTGCGTCGACCACGACGTCGAAGCCTGCCAGTGCAGTCAGATCCCCGGCGCGGTCAAACCGAAGCGCGTTGCAGCCCAGTTCAGCCGCGAGACTTTGCGCTGCGGCACGATTGCGTCCCGCGATGCAAACATCGTGCCCGTCCCGTATCAAGAGCCGCGCAAGGCGAGCACCGAAAACCCCGTATCCCCCAAGCACCAAAACCTTCACTGCAGCATCCGTCGCTGAAAATCAGGGTCAGGAAGAGAACACATGTCTGCCCGACCGAACAGCCGGTACCGGTTACGCGCAAGGCGCTGATAGAGCCAGTCGCGCAGCGGTTTGGGCAGGATCAACAGGGCTCTGGTGACGCTCCCCCAGCCTCCGAAACGCCGACCCGCGTGAACGATAGCCTCAAAATCGACATGGGCCACGCCCTCGTCGATGAAAAGCCAGCTCGATGGGTCGTCCGGGCTTAGCCCGTAATGCCGTAGAAGGGCCGCCCCCAAGGGTGTTTGAATCGGGCAGATCCGCACCGTGCCTGAGTGGTCGAGCCGATGGATCATCCTTGCGCCCCAACTGCAAACGGCGCATTCGGCATCCATCACAGCAACCGGCGCTCGGTCGTGGAAATCGGGGACGGCGGGGTCATCGCGAAAAGAAAATGGTTTGGTCATGATGGGGAGACCATCGGTTGGGCCTTGCACAATCGCAATGGCGTTTTTGCCTTGCCTGCAAAATAAATGGTACGTCGGCATGAAATGCCGCGGCTTCAGTCAGACGGCAAAAGACGACTACCGGCTACTTGCCAAAATTTACAAAGTCCGCTTCCTGCGCATAGCCGCCGTTGGAGCGAACTGCAGCGAAGGTCGGCTCTCCGCCTATACCGACGAAATGTGCCTGGTGCAGCAATCGGACCAATTCCCTCTGCCATCACTGTCACTAACGGCCCAAAGTCGACCTTGGAGCCTATTGCAGCGAACAACTGCTACGATCTAATATTGCTTAATTCCGCATAAGGATCGAACGACCACGATACATACTTTCGTCGACATTGCAGCTCACAAACTAGGCCCACACTTGCCTTTCACCGCGTTCCCAAGCGAGGCTCTTTGAGCTCGCCAGATCAGACGTCTGGCGAGCTCGTTTCGTGCGATTTGGAAAACTCAAATTACTCGTTTGCCGAGCAACCGATTTACGTCATTTCGAATTTCGGTCCACGGCTTGTCATTTGCAATGGGACAATCCCATCTGCGTTCGGCTTGTCGCATGAGGCGGGCAGCGTAAAGCGCGGCGAGGACGTTGCCGAGTGCCAGCCCTATCAAAACCCACATGAGACCCAACAAAGACCCGATGTAGAGCAATGGAAACACAATCAGAAACGTACGAATGGCCATAAGCTTTAGAGATGTACGTGGCATTTGCATTCCGTTGAATATCGCCACGGTCATATTTACGATCCCCTGAAAACCATATGCGGCTGCGACGACCTTGAAATACAAGCCGACAAACCGCACGACCTGAGGATCATCCGAAAAGATGCGCGCGATTGTTGGACCAAAAATGGCCAGCCCCACGAACAGAACTAATCCGAGATAGAATGACGATTTGCCTGCGAATATGATCGCCTGATCAATTCGGTCGTGGCGTTCTGCGCCAAAATTTTGCGCGATGAACGGTGTAATCGACATCGACACTGCAAAAATACCGACCAATGCAAGCGTCTCAATTCTGTTTGCGATTCCGAATGCCGCGACTGCTTCGGACCCATAGCCCGCCAGCAGGAAGGTTGTGAACATTCCTGTCGCTGGAATAAGAACCTGCATGGAAACTGTCGAAACCGAAAATTTCAGAATATCGAGCAGGCCGCCGAACGCGTCGCGCGCTATCCGCAAAGCAATGAGATCGTGGCGCAGTAAGATGTATGTCATGGCCAGAAACAGGAAAAGAAAAGACAGCGCCGTGGCCCAGGCCGCTCCCGCAAGACCGAGTTCTGGAAATGGCCCGATACCAAAAATCAAAAGGTAGTCTAACACCAAGTTGATCAAACCCGAGATTGCAAAGGCTATTTCGCTTACTTTTGTCACGCCGATGGCGCGCACTGCGCCACTTCCGACGATGCCTACTGTCAGGAAAGGAAGGCTTAGAAACAGAATGCCCATGTAAATTTGGATAAGCGGCAATACGTTACCATCTGCGCCGAGCGCGGCAAACATCGGCCTGATTGCGGCGCGCGCACCAAAGCACAGAACCACCGACAGAAGCAAAACCATGATCAGGGATATGGTTATCAGGCTTTTGGCTTGTTCCCGGTTCCCCGAGCCAACGGTTTTTGCAACTACGGAGGACACACCCACCGATAGTCCGATGAATACCGAAACCGTCATCATGTAGGCCGTCGATGAGAACGCGAGCGCCGCCAATTCTGCCGAGCCCAATTTGCCGACAAAATAGGTGTCAACGATCTGAAACAAAAAGGTCGACATCATCCCAAGAGTGATGGGGGCAGCCATGCGCATCAACGTTTTGTTGACCGGAGCATGCAGCATAGAATTTTCTTTATCGTTCACTTTGCCAACCTCGCGCAGGATACTAAAAGGGTCGGGAACAGGTGGAGTCGGGACAGATCATGTTCCGGCTGTCTAAACCAAACAGCATCGGGGCCAGGGCGGAGCCAAAGCCCCGCCCAAACCGGGTTTTCCGGACGTTTCAGATCAACCTAAAAAAGATGGTCCATATAGATGCCCATCAGCCCTTCCAGGTTCTCCTGGCGCGCATGATCACGTTGGAATTCGGTTGGAACCACATTCCAGGTGATCGCCTCGACGCCAGCCGAGATCATCCGCCGCATGCCATTGTCATGTGACATCTGGGTGATGCTGCCAACGGTATCCTCTGCCACAAAGACCTCGTATCCAGCCCGCTCTGCTTCAATTGCCGGATATGCCAGGCACACATCAGTCCAGAGTCCACCCATGATCAAATTCTTGCGCCCGGTGGCTTTCACAGCGGCGACAAATTCCGGTTCTTCCCAAGCATTCACGCTGGTTCGGTCGACAAAAACGGCGTTTGGGGCCAGTTTGCTAAGTTCTTCGATCATCGGCTCGTAACCGCTAAAGCCTACCGCGACATGGCTGAATATGATCGGGATGTCATAAAGCACGGCGGTTTTGATCAATCCGGTTGTGTTATTGAGAAGCACATCATGGTCGATGCTGCCCACGGCGCCCATGATCGGGAGCTGGTAGTCGATCAAAATCAGGGCTGAATTGAGAGGCGACAGGAACGGGTCTTCATCGCGTGCGCGTACAGGTGTGCCGTTGTAGCCCTCAGGGTAAGTGGCAACGCCGTTTACGGTTTTGATTTCGGCAAATGTAGTTGTTGCGGCAAGGGTTGCGGCAGCAGCAATAACGCCAATTTTCAGATAGTTCGAAACAGTCATAGTATTTCCTTTCAACTGGTTTTCCAGGGCCGAATGTGGCCCGATACGTTTTTGTCAGTCAGCGTGGGCACAGCTGATCCGGGCCCGCCGCCTGCCTGAAGCGGCGGGCGGGTTTAAACGGCGATTGCCGATGTCGTTGCAATTTTCAGGGCTCAGAAAACGCGCCTGTAAGGCGTGCCTGCCGTGTCGGGGCTAGGAAGCTCCGAGACCGCTCCAGTCCTGCAAGGAAAGCCAGTCAGAAAAGCTTAGCCAATTGACTTCGGGAAACTCAGATTTGAGCTTTGAGATATCAGCGGTGTATCCGGTGGCGTCGAACCATTCGAACATCAGGCCCATGTCTTCACTTTGTGCTTTCAATCCCGCGACAGGATAACTTTGCGCTGCAATTTCGCGCCCCATTGAGAGCGATGCTTTTTTGGCAGCATCTGCAAGAGCAAGCTCATCACCAGCAATGTTGTAGCGTTTGCCAAAGACCGTTTCGCGCCGCTCAATCAATGCGGCGGCAAAATCGCCGATATTCTTGACCGCGACTTGCTGAAGCGGTCTGTCCACCGGCATTGCAGCAGCGATATTGCCCTTGGCAAGTTCAGGCAGCGCATAGGGTGCGGTCATGTTTTCCATGAAGTACACGGGCGCGACGATGGAATAAGGCACACCCGATGCGGCAAGGTATTGCTCGACTTTGTGTTTGCTGTCGAAATGCGGGATGCCTGTGGCCATATCTGCGTTACCAACCGATGAAAATACGACATGGCCAACACCGGCGTCGCGCATGGCATCAACCATCGTGATCCCCTGGGCTGCTTCGGCGTCTGTTCCGGCTTCAAATGGCGTCGTCACAATAAAGGCTGCATCAGCGCCCTTAGCTGCATCCCGCATGGAATTTTGATCTGAATAATCAGCCTTCCTGACGGTAACTCCCCGATTGCTCAGTGCTTGGGCTGAAGCGGAGTTTGGGTCGCGTGCAGCCGCGATGACGTTTTGGCCATTTATCAGCAGCGCATCCACAACTGAGCCACCTTGTGCCCCGGTTGCGCCTATGACGAATACTGTGCGTTTGCTTGACATTTTTTTGTCTCCATTGAATTTCTGTGTCTGACTGCAAATTACTCTCCCGCATTGGGTTGCACAATATGCGTAAATTGCGTTTTAATGTTTCGTATATGCGTTAATGGGGCTTTGTGATGGTTGATCTGAATGCGGTTGCGGCATTTGTCGCGGTGGCCGATGCTGGTACGTTCTCCGGAGGCGCGGACAGGCTTGGCATTCCAAAGGGGAGTATCAGCCGCAAAGTGAGCGGCCTGGAAGATGCGCTTGGTGTGCGCCTGTTCCACAGAACCACACGCAAAGTCACGCTTACCGATATTGGCCAGTCTTACTATTTGCATTGCAGGCGAGGATTGGATGAGCTTGGCGCCGCAAATCAACTGGTCAACGAAAGTGTCGCGATGCCAAAGGGAAGCCTGCGTATTGCTGCACCGGCGGCATTTGGCAGCGGTGTTTTTACGCAATGGATCGCCACCTATCTGGAGAGTTATCCAGAAACCTGTATCGAATTGTTGTTCAGTGATGCCTATGTCGATCTGATTGAAAGCCGGATCGATCTTGCCTTCAGGTTTGGACAGCTGAGTGACTCATCTCTGATTGCACGAAAAATTTCCTCAACGCGCCGGATAATATGCGCCAGCCCGATTTACCTTAAAAAACACGGGACCCCGGCTGACCACACTGAGTTGGTACAATACGATGCCATTGTGCACAGCGCCTCGCTTTCGAACGACAGTTGGGTTTTACTTGACCCAAATGGCAGGGAAGTTCGCGCAACAGTTCACCCCAGATTGGCAGGTCAAAGTATAAACATGGTCCGGGACGCCACAGTATCAGGGCTCGGAATCGCACTGATGCCTGAGCAAGCCATTCAGAAAGATTTGACTGAAGGCAAACTGGTGCAAATCCTTAAAGAATACGCGACACCGTCACAGGGGTTATTCGCGGTATTTCCCAGTAGCAGACAGCTTTCAATCAACGTAAAGGCCTTTTTGGATCTTGTGAACGAAGAAGAGCTCTTGCGGTCTTGATAACATTTGACGCCACCGAGTCTGCTTTCTCCATGGACGCATTTGCCCTCCAGGTAACATTTTGAGATGCCAATCCGAGGTGAGACATTCGCTCTTTGCTGAAAATACACAATTTCACACGAATGCTTACAGATCAGATTTCGCTTATTTTTCGCAAAGCAGCCGTTCATGCGCAGTGCAGCGAAGGACCGCAATCCGCCCATACTGACGAAATGTGCTTGGCGCAGAAATCGGGCCAATTCCCTCTCTCTTCACGGTCACTAACGGCCCTAAGGAGACATTTGGCTTCCCTGTGCAATGCTGCGCTGCCGCACGGCGATCCGGACATTCGTGGCGGTGTCATGTCAGCCGGAAAAGGCATTGGAATTGCAAGTGGACCTACTTGATTTCTGACTGGGATTACATGTTCAGGAAGGGAGTAAGCTGTGTCTCCGGTAACTCGCAACACTTCGCACAAGGGGCATGACCGGCACTCAATAACAACCACTACATGCATGCGGTGGCATTCTACTCGGGGAGTGTCGGTTAAAGTTGGGGATCAAGACAAAACCCCCGCCGCCAATTGGCCGCGGGGGATTCGAGAGTCGTCAAATCTACAGTATGATTTACATCATGCCTTCACGCTCTAATTTCTTACGTGCCAGCTTACGGGCACGACGGATGGCCTCCGCTTTCTGGCGCGCGTTTTTCTCGGACGGCTTCTCAAAATGTTGCTTGAGCTTCATTTCACGGAATACGCCTTCCTTCTGGAGCTTTTTCTTTAGAACTCTGAGGGCCTGATCGACGTTGTTGTCACGAACACTAACTTGCATGTGGTTCACACCACCTCTCTAGTTTGAAGTTGCAATGATTTCCAGGAATTGGGCAGATATCAATCCTATCTTAGATTGTACAGTATCGCAGTATCGAGTTGGGCTGTGGGTGATCACCTCGCCCCCGGGAATTTCCCTTTAGGTTGGATGGCATGTAAACCAGTCTCGGCCCATATCCGACCTTCGATCAGACCGCGGCGAACGGCTTGTGTGGATGGCCCCTGCATAGCAAGACATTTTGATATAATCAGTGCCTTTGTCAGATGCAGCCAAGTGTCCGGCCTGTTTGCGCGGTTTTGACCGCTGGCCCTGAAGGATTCCGCGAACCAAGGCCCTATCAGGTTTGCGGGCTGTAGCGCCCGAGCCGTTCGGCAGGGTGTCATAATTGTAGCGGCTGACTTTTACACCATCATTTCGTAGGTCTTGCTATCTCGTGTTCCTCAAGTTCTTTCAGGTTGTTCTCGGCATGTACGGCTCGTTCTTTGTCAAAACTGCCGAGACGATCCATGCTGTCTTGTTCGCCATGGCGACGGTTGCCACCCGTCTCAGACAGGCTCGACAGAACCTTCTGCTCAAACCTGTCAAACAGATGTCGGTCTGTCTATCTACGTGCTCAAGAGACGTTTATTTTGCAACAGTTTAGCAAAAGCACCTGGAAAATAAATTTTCGCGGATGAACAGATTGACACCGCATCACGCTATTCGATTATCTGGCCTCCTTTAGTGTGCGTTTTTTGGTGGATGGTTAATGTATAAGCGATTTACGGTATTTTTGATGGCGTTGATCTTCGCACTTCCTGTTCCGCAGAGGACAAACGCATTCGGGCCACTGGGCGGCATTTCCGGCGCAATATATGAAGATTATGATATTGACCTTGGTACCACTGGAACCTGCAAAGTATTTATGTATTTTCAGGACACCACAGGATGGGCTTATATTGGGCTCGGAGGCAAAGCTCCTGGCGGCGCGTATTGGCTCAATGACAGCATCGATACCAGCCTTCCGCCAGTGACGCAGTCCCAGATCGAAGCTTGTGGTTTCACAAATGTGTCGGGGTTCATGCAAACTGGTGTTACCGGGCCGTCTTATGCAGACGACGACTACATCGGGTTTTCCTTTACCGGAACGCCCACTGCCGGGGTTCCGACCAACTATGAGTTTGCTTTTAGCGGCGAAACGTTCACTACAGCTTCGGCCGGCGCATCCAGCCCCGCCAATCAGGCACCGACAGCGAGTGCAGGAACTGACCAACCTTCTGTGGCGTCGGCTGCCACGGTGACGCTTTCGGGCGGGGGCACTGACTCCGATGGCACGATCGCGAGCTACAAATGGAGCCGCAATGGCGGTAGCGGTGGTGCCGTGACGCTGAGCCCGTCAGACACAGCGCAAAGCCCGGGCTTCACTGCCCCTACGCTGACGCCGACGGATACGGCACTCACTTTCATCTTCGATCTCGTGGTCACCGACAATCTTGGCCTCACCTCGAGCGCTGACAGCGTCACGATCACGGTGCTGCCGCCCGCCAACCAGGCACCGACAGCGAGTGCCGGGGCCGATCAGCCCTCAGTGGCGTCGGCTGCCACGGTGACGCTTTCGGGCGGGGGCACTGACCCCGACGGCACGATCGCGAGCTACAAATGGAGCCGCAATGGCGGTAGCGGTGGTGCCGTGACGCTGAGCCCGTCAGACACAGCGCAAAGCCCGGGCTTTACTGCCCCTACGCTGACGCCGACGGATACGGCACTCACTTTCATCTTCGATCTCGTGGTCACCGACAATCTTGGCCTCGCCTCGAGCGCTGACAGCGTCACGATCACGGTGCTGCCGCCCGCCAACCAGGCACCGACGGCAAGTGCCGGGGCCGATCAACCCTCAGTGGCGTCAGCCTCCTCGGTGACGCTTTCGGGCGGGGGCACTGACTCCGATGGCACGATCGCGAGTTACAAATGGAGCCGCAATGGAGGTAGCGGTGGTGCCGTGACGCTGAGCCCGTCAGATACGGCACAAAGCCCGGGCTTCACTGCTCCTACGCTGACGCCGACGGATACGGCACTCACTTTCATCTTCGATCTCGTTGTCACCGACAATCTCGGCCTCGCCTCGAGCACTGACAGCGTCACGATCACGGTGCTGCCGCCCCTCGACACCACCCGACCGGATGTCTCTATCTCGGGTGCTCCGTCGAAATTCTCAGGAGTTGAGAGCTTTGACGTCAGCATCGTCTTCACAGAAGACGTCTTCAGCTTTGCATCCGGAGACATCGTCGCAACCAACGCATTCGTCACCGTCCTTAACGGGAGCGGGGACACTTATGTGGCAACGATAATGACGACCGGCCTGGGCGACGCGTCGATTTCCGTCCCGGAAAACAGCGCGACCGATGCTGCGGGTAACGGAAATACCGCGTCCAATGCGGTTTCCGTCAATGGCACGATTGTCGCCGAGACGCAGCGTAGAATTTCCGGTTTCCAATTCTCCCGCGCAAACCATCTTACCAACGGTCAGACCAGTTTGACGGGCCTGCTGACTGGTGGGAGCGCTGGTGTTTTTGATGCCGATGTCTCACGAAACGTCGGAACATTGCAATTCTCGACACGCCAGGACGCGTCAGTCTGGGTGGCACTTGATGGTTCCTGGTCAAACGATGGGACAGCAAACAGCAACTATTTCCTGGGAATGATCGGTGGCACTTTCTACAGATCCCCTAACCTCGTTGTTGGCGCGCTTTTAGAATTCGACCAGATAACGCAGGACGCAAACGCGGCCCGGGTCGAAGGAACTGGGTGGCTTGGCGGTCCGTTCATAGTCACTCGCTTGCCCCAGCATCCGCTTTACTTAGAGGGACGGGTTCTCTTTGGTCGCAGTGACAATACGCTCTCAGGCACAGGTACTCCATCCGCCAGTTTTGAGACGAAACGCTACCTTGTACAGGGGCGGATCGAAGGCAAAGTCAGCTATGGGAAAGCGACGATTTGGCCCAATTTGTCGGCCTCCCATACGGAGGATGAGCAATTGGCATTCACGGATGGATTTGGCAACAACATTCCTAGACAGGTGATTTCGCTCAGCGAAATATCCCTCGGAACGGATTTCTCCGCTCCGCTTCCGTCAGACGATGGAACACTGGAATTGTTCGGTGGTTTTTCGGTGATCTGGTCAGATGTAAGTGGTACCGGCGTGGCTTCGACCTTCATCCCAACATTTGAGGAAAGCCGCGCAAGGGTCAAACTCGGGTTCAACTACGTTGCCACTGAAAACAGCAAAATCTCGGTGTCCGGGTTCTATGATGGCATCGGAACAAATGGCTATGATAGCCACGGAGTGAGCCTGAGATTTTCGACCAGATTCTAACTCGCAGAATTGGTACAACTTCGTCTGGGTTCCGGGTGCCTTGTACCATTCCGGTTGGGAGCCATTTTTGTCGGACTCGAACTGACGAAAACAGAATTTATTGGATTTGGCAGCGGTAGATTTATCCGCTCAACTGCCCTTTGTGCAGATCGCAGCGAAGGTCGGCTGTCCGCCCTTCGCGCCGAAATGTGCCTGGTGCAGCAATCGGACAAATTTCCACTGCCATCACTGTCACTAACGGCCCTAGACCGCCATTGGTGCATTTCACGTCTAATGGCCGTTCCCAGCCTATTCTGTTGAAAAACTCGGTGTTTGGCCAAATGAGTGCATTTCAACGGAACTCTGTCCCGTTGGCAGGTCATTCTGAGAATGTTGTTTGCCAGAGGCGCGCTCACAAAACACTTGTTCTAATTAGTGGCAGCGTTTTTCCGGCAGGGGAGTTTTTCAACAGAATAAGCCCGAAGCGGACGTCCTCACTACCGACCGGCTGCCAGGGCTACTCACAGAGTATGGGCGGAAAATCGGACGTACATAGTACTTGGCCCAACGACAGGCGGCCTAGCAAAACCAGACATTCCAAAGGCGGTAGATTTGCATTAGCCTTTTTGAGCTAAAACTCTGCATCGAACCCTTTACAGAGGCCGGGTGGGACTTAAGTCGGAACTCATTTCATAGGAAGCAGACACTTACGAAACCCATGGCCCTTCAATTTGTGTCGTCAGATCCAAGGGTGAAATGTGCCGAAAAGCGACCGTGAGCGTCAATCGGTCACCGCCGAACAGTTCACAGCGGCTCATCAAGCTTGTTTGGATGTGTTTATCCTACTCTTTTCCAGGAACGATCACCACTTTGTCTCGGCTTGCCTTCAGACGGATGGGGAGAATTTCTTGGTATTCTGCGGACTCATACCACTCCTGAGCTCTTGCCATATTGGGAAACTCAATTACCACGATCAGGACCGGATGCCAGTCACCCTCACGAGTATCGATGTCGCTGCTGTAGGCTGTGATCTTACCGTCGAAGGCCTCAACGGAAGCAACTGCTTTGTCCGGATAACCTTTCATCTGATCTGGTGCTCCAGGAACGGAGTCAAAAATCACGTATGCGACCATGGCCGATGCTCCAGAGTGGATCGTGTTTCAACAAAGATCGTCATAGAGGCTATCGAGGAACGATCACGCTCCAAGACCTCTTCAACTTGTATATCCAGATCGGTTCTCAAGCAACTACTGGCCAAAACGTTTACCGCCCGCTTCCAGATATTCCAATTCAAACGGTGTCGATTCGCGCCCCAAAGCTCTATTACGGTGCGGAAAGCGGCCAAACTTGGCGACGATGTCACGATGCACAATCGCAAATTTGAGGACCTCTTGTATTCTGGATCGGATGGCCTCTGGTGACTTCTGCAGCATTTGTTCGATCAGTTCGATACATAGATTTTGGTCGTCGATATTTTCAGAATGCTGAAGCGTGCGATAAAACGCCAGGCACTCACTGACAGTCAATTGCAGATCAATCCCTTTCGAGATCCCTTCCTTCGTGATTTCAAGCGTGATGTGATCGTATTCAAAAGCTCTAGCTGTTCCGCGATAGACGTTCCGGGTTAATTGGTCGAGCACAATGATTAGTGCAAGATTGCCTTTGACTGTTTCATGCCATGAGGACAATTTGCCATTCCCTGCAAGATTAATCAATTCGCCAAATTTCTGGCGAATTTCCTCGTCAACTTCAGGGTTTGCGCTCCACCACAGGTAATTTTTGTCCTCAATTGGGAAACCTTCCGATTGATCTCCAAACCAGAAATCCAGAACTGTGTCGATGCGCGAATCGTAGTTGTGTGGCGTTGGTTTACTCATTGTTCTTCTCTTCTTTGGTGATGAGCAGTTTTCAGAGCTAGAAGCGTGTAGGCCAGCACTCTGGGCGACAGATTTGGTATCTAGGCATTTGCTTTGCTGACTGGAAACAGCTGGGGAACATCGAGTCCAAAAAAATGAACGCCGCTGCTGAATTCGAACGTAGACGGCTGCATTTATCCCAGATGGGTACAATAAGAGCCAACATATAGAGCGCATTGTGAACGACAGCAGCGGCATGGTTTTCATATCTAGCCATGTCGATTGGAAGCTCAGCCAGCGAATGTCGGCGACGATTTAGAAGCCTGATCGAAAAAATGATAAGAACCAGGAGCTCAAACGATTTGCGCCAGAAATATGGCTCTTCAGAATATTCGACGCTGTCAATAATGAAGGGAGTCAAAAACCAACCGAATGCTATCAACCCCGTGATGGTGAAGGTGCTTGTCCAAAGGCTAAGTACTTTTGAAATGGAATGTTTCATCATTCTCCTCCTAAACGATCAGCGTGCTTTCGCGCTTTTCAAGGCGGCTTTATCGAACTGATCGCCTGCTAGATGATTGTATTTTCCACCGATAGACTCTGCCTTAGTCAAAAGATTTTCGAGTACCGAAAAAGCAAAAAACTACCTTCTGTGCGGTTCTCTGCCTGGGATTCAAAGTAAACATTCAGGTGGAAAATATTCCCTTTGTTGGCATAGGAGATCCCAGGGCCAATACCGAAAACCTGCTCTCTGGAACCAGCAATGTCGACGCCATCGATACGGTGATCTGTTAGTTGCTTAAGATAGTAGCCAGCGACCCCTCCGCGCCATCCTGGTGCAAATTCATATGACGTAGCTAGGTTCATGTGGAACGCCTGACCTGGCTGCGTATGATTGGAAGCGACATTAGGATTTGGATCATTATTCTTCGAGTTCCAGAGATAGTGAAGACGAGCACTTACCTCAAACTTTGGGCTCAACTTTAATGTGAATGCGTAGTGGGGATTGAAACTGAAAACGTTATTACCGACATTGACGCTTTTGTTCGGGTCATAGCTCCCGGTTGGTAGGATGAAGTTGAAATTCAGCCGATGCCAGTACGGTTTGCCAAACAACTTGCTATCGGTCCATTGAACCAGGAAGGGGCTAATGATTAAATCGCCAAACCCAAGCGAATTTCCTTTTGGACCAAAGACAGTACCGATTTCGGCATTAACAACAGCCAGCAGGATTTCGGCCCCATAGAAACCACCCCACACCTTTTTCTCAGTAATAAGCGCAAGGTGTGACAATGCCACACTAATATTTGCTTCGTTATTGCCAGGAATGGTGTCTCCGTTACTATCGGTAAAGGCAGTGGAGCGGTAATGAGAAAGCGTCTCTTGGTATAGCCACCCAGGACCGGCAACCCCGTCCATGAAACTTGAACCACCAAGGTTTACCGGAGGCAGGACAACTTGGCTTATCGCTTGCGAACTAGCCATGCATAAGCCAATTTTGACGCTCATAGGCAGGAACAATTTTAAAAGTCTTGATAACTTTGATTTTAGGTTTCTGATTGTCGAGGACATGACTTACCCAACCTGTCTAGACTTTTTTCTCAGGGGAGGAGCAGGTTTATACCTGCACCTCCCAGTTCTCATTCTAACTGCCATAGAGGAGTTAGAACTGGTTCATATCCAGCACTACCTTGCCTTTCGCCTGACCGTTTTCAGAATACGAAATCGCCTCTAGCGCCTGCGCAGCTGGGAAGACTTTGTCGACATGCACTTGTAGTTGACCCAGGTCGACCATCTCGGCGATCTCTTTTAGCTGAGTGCCGTTAGCTTGATGGATCAGCATTTCCAGCTCAACGCCTTGTTCCTGGGCGTATTCGGCATGATCAACACTGTTGAGTGTGACAACCTTGCCGCCCTTTCGAACAATGCCAATCGAGCTGCGCTGCACGTCGCCGCCCTGAGTGTCAATTACGGCATCGTAATTTTCGAGGACCGCTGCAAAATCTTGAGCGCGGAAATCGAGAACCTGATCCGCGCCAAGTTGGCGAGCTCGTTCCATATCTTCCGCGGCAACGGTAGTGGCAATCTCTTTGGCCCCAAGCTGTTTGGCCAGCTGAATCGCTAATGAGCCAACACCACCTCCACCACCATGAATTAGAACCCGGCTCCCATCACTCACGCCTGCCAGCTCGAGTGCTTGAAGGGCGGTCAGGGCAACTTGTGGTAAAGCTGCACTGGTAGTGAAGTCGAGACTTTGAGGTTTCAACGCCACATCATCAGCGCTCACTGCAAGATACTCACCAAATGTTCCGCTCTGACCATAGTTTGGGCGCACAAAGATCTTATCTCCAGTATTGAATTTGGTCACCTCGGTGCCGACTTCAGCCACCGTTCCAGCCGCATCGCTACCCATCACATAGGGAAAGGTCATCGGCATTATCTCATGTAGATACCCAGCTCTGATCAGGTGATCTAGCGGGTTGATACTGGCTGCTTCCACTTTGATCAGAACATCTTGAGGTCCAAGTTCTGGGCGAGCGGCATCGCGTATCTCGACGGCTTCATTTAGCGTTCCGTATTGGGTTACCGAAATCGTTTTCATCGGTTCTTCCTTTTCCTTTGTTTCGTAAGTCACACCAGCTTGGCTTGCCAGTTTGGTGTGGTTGACTGACAATATTGATTATTCCATAAAACGGAGCAATGGGCTAACAAGGGAAACACTTTCCCGCAGTGGGGGATAATATATGCCTGATACGGCACTAATACACACAGCGCTTGAGGTCGCGCGTCTTGGCAGCTTCAGCCGCGCTGCCGAGCGGTTGGAGTTGTCATCTTCTAGCGTAAGTCGACAGGTCGGAGAGCTTGAAGCTTGGCTGGGAGTCCCGTTGTTTCAGCGAACAACTCGCAAGGTATCTTTAACCAACGCCGGGGAGTTCTTCATAGAGAGATTGGGGGGCATCTCAGAAGATCTTGAAGCGCTGCGTGCGGAAGCTGATGCTTTGATTGCCACACCACGTGGAAGACTACGAATTACTGCAGGCGTATATTTTGCGCGGCGGCGCATTGCGCCACTAATCCCCGCATTTTTGGCGATGTACCCGCAGGTCCAAATTGAGTTCGAACTGACTGATACGCGGGCCAACATTGTTGCCGAGGGAATAGACTTGGCAATTCGCGTCGGGGACCTACCTGACAGCACGTTGGCAGCGCGCCGAATAGGAGAGATGAGGATGATTCTGAGCGCTTCGCCGGGCTTCATAGCCAAACATGGCCAACCGAAGACCATCCAGCAAATTAGCGATTTTCCTTGTTTGGTTGATACGGTTTCAGAATTTAGCAACAGGTGGCCAATCGGTAAGGGATTGCGAGTGAAACCGGTTTTGTCGGCAGACAATGGAGAAATGATCCGCGATCTGACACTTGCCGGCTTAGGTATATCATTCTTGCCAGATTTTTTTGTTGCAGATGACCTAATCTCTGGGCACCTTAAGCGTGTTCTTCCTGATGCCGAACTTCCATCACACGGCATTTACGCGCTGTACCCACCGCGTCGCCAAATTGGATCGACCGCACGTGCATTCACAGATTTCTTGCTATCCAACGGCGCAGACAATCCGTAAGAAAAACAACTCACTGGGGCAGTGTTCTGGGAAATTGGTCAAAGTTATGTCACCACTGATGTGGAAGGCCGCATTTACCGGAAGGTATAAAAAGTGTGGGTGCCGCTGATAAAAGCCTACACCATAGCGACAATTGGCGCATGTCCGCTTTCGGTAGCTTCTGAAGACAACCAGTATGTCGACCAAATCCGCACAACAGAAGCTAAACAAGTGACCAAAACTATTATGAAGGAATGTCTGCTTTCAGGAAGCTATCTGGCTACTTTAAACTTGATGCGAAAGGCAGTTATGGGCCGTTTTGTCGGTTCGATACATCTGGCTCCCCCGACTTTGCAAAGGTCGCTTCCCTGCGCATAGCTGCCGTTTGAGCAGACCGCAGCGAAGGACCACTCTCCGCCCTAAATGGCTGTGATGCACTGATGTAGCGCTAGATTTCAGATGTCCGTGACAAATTCTATTTGAGACAAGGCCGACAAAGAAATCATAAGGTGGACATAAAGGTGGATCGAATTTTCAGATCGACTACCAAGTCGTTGAAAAGAATAAATTACAACTTAATAAATGGTGCCAGGGGCGGAGTCTAAAAGTGACACTAAGCACTTGATAAGGATCAATTTTTTTCAATATATTAAATATGCAACACCCCCAACGGTACCCCCAATTAGAATTTTGCCTTCGGTGCCGGTGCGATCACTGCTTCAGATGCAGGCTATTTGGCCGGTCCAACTAATATTGACCTTGACCTGCCCCCCCCGGTCGTCCCTCGTTCATAATGAGAGACTGCGGGGTTGATAGTCGTGTTTTCGGGTTGGGCAAGTTCGTCGGGTGCGGAACCCTCAAATTGCTCAATCGCGCGACGGGCTTCAGTGGGTGTTTTATATCCCAGCGATGAATGCGGCCTGACGTTGTTGTAGTCGTATCGCCAAAGCGCCAGCTGTCTGCGGGCATCGTCCAGGGTGTCAAATAGCTCTTCGTTCAGCAGTTCGTCGCGCAGGCTGCCGTTGAACGATTCAATGAATGCGTTTTTCTGAGGCTTTCCTGGGTCGATGTAATGCCAATCCACATCATTGTCGTTTGCCCATTTCAGGATGGCTCGACTGGTGAACTCGGTGCCGTTGTCACTGACAATGGACGCTGGTTTGCCATACAGCCGCAGAAGCGCGTCCAGTTTGCGGGCCAACTTCCCATCGACAAATGGCACGATGTGATCGGAGAGCCCACGCGCAACGGCAATCTTGGTATTGTCGTAAAGAATGGGCTGCGGAATGCCATCAAAGAAGGCAAAGGCTGATACATGGCGAACACACCGGTGCGCCCGAACTGCATTCGCGAAACCCGCTGAAAAAACGCCTCATCAGCCTGCAAGCTAACGAGGCGTTTGGAATTAATCATCAGCCTCAGATCGAGCGTATTGCGCCGCCGTCAATACGGATCCGAGAACCCGTCACATAAGAGGCGCGGGCTGAAGCCAGAAAGACCACAACATCGGCGAACTCTTCGGGCTTGCCATAACGGCCGGCGGGGATCGATGCTGCGGACTTCCGCGCAACTTCGTCCACATCTGTACTGGTGCGTTTCGCTGCTGCGGCGTCCAGTTCATCCACCCGCTGGGTGTGGATCCGGCCGGGCATGACCACGTTCACGGTCACGCCATCTGCTGCGACTTCACTGGCAAGCGTTTTGGACCAGCCGACGACGGCCGCACGGATACCGTTGGACAGCGCCAGGTTCGGGATCGGCTGCTCAACACCGGAAGAAGCAACCGAGATGATCCGGCCCCAGCCTTGTTTCTGCATCGCGGGCAAAAGCCTGCCGCTGAGATGAAACAGGTTGGCGGCCATGGCTTCAAAATGCCGGGTCCAGTCGCTGCGCCCTGCCGCTTGCGCGGTGCCGGGGGGGGGGCCGCCACCATTGTTGACAACGATGTCGACGCCGCCGTCTGCCAGCAGCATGTCTGCCACCTGGTCCACGGCCTCTACATCACTCAGATCAAGCTGCACCGGATGCACATTGTCCATGCCCTGTGCCCAGTCGCTGATTTTGTCGACACTGCGCGCGGCGGCGTAGACTTCAACACCTTCAGCGGCGAGGCCTTTGGCGATCGCCATGCCGAGGCCACGGCTGCTGCCGAGCACCAGTGCGCGTTTTCCTTTAAGTTCCAGATCCATCAGTTTAACTCCTTCAATCGTTTTTCCTGCCGCTCAATTAGGCGGTCTACTTCAGCGCGTGCGGCGGCTGACAGCGCCGCACCCGGGCGCCGCAATGCTGCGCTGGCGATAATGCCACGCCGGGCCAGAGTGTATTTACGAATACTCAGCCCCAGGCCTGGCTGTTGTTCAAAGCGGGCCAGTGGCAGATAGGCGTCAAACAGATCGCGGGCACGATCCATGTCGCCCTTTGCATGCTGCTCCACTACACTGACCATCATTTCGGGATAGGCAAAACCGGTCATTGCACCATCGGCGCCCCGCTCCATCTCTTCGGGAAGATACAGGCCGCCATTGCCACACAGGATCGAGATCCGGCGCTCCAGCATGCCTTCCGCGCGCAGAGCAGAGATCTTTTCAAGCCCGGGCCAGTCTTCGTGTTTCAGGCAAACGCAGCTTGCAATGCTGTTGACGATTTTAGCAATGACACCGGGCGCCATCTGCACCCCGGTGGCCAGCGGGAAATCCTGCAACACAAAGGGCGCATCGCCAATGACTTCAGACACCTGGCTGTAATAGTTGAAAATCTGATCGTCAGTGCGCAACGCGCCGGGCGGCGCGATCATCACGCCGGAAGCCCCGTCATCCATCACCATTTTGCTCAGCGTTTCCACCTGGGCGAACCCCGGCGCAGAAACGCCGGCGACAACAGGAACGCGCCCGTTTACCCGCGTCAGAATCCGGCGCACAACTGCGTGCGATTCCTCAACCGTAAGTTTCGGTGCCTCGCCCATCATGCCCAGAACGGTCAGGCCAGTGGCGCCAGCATCGAGGTAAAAATCGACCATGCGGTCGCAGCTTTCCATATCAATGGCGCCGTCGTCATGAAACGGTGTCACCGCGATGACGTAAACGCCTTTCGCGGCTTCTGTCAGTTTGGTCATTGTCGTCTCCTCAGTATGTCTGTTGCAGAGCAACGCGGCCGATGGCCATGGCAGTGGCGGCCTGGCAGGGCTCGACCACCGGCAGGTTCAGATGGGCTTCAAGATCGGTGCGAAACGCGGTCATGCCGGCACAACCCAGAATGAGTACATCGGCACCGTTCTGATCACGCAGCGCAGCGCCCACGGTTTTAAGCCGTTCAAAAGTGCGGTCCTGGTCGGCCAGCTCCGCCACCCCCAGTTCAAGCGGCATGTCACCGGCCAAACGGTCCATCACTCCCATCGCGCCGAGATAGCGCATGTGACGCGGCACTGATTTGGACAGGATTGAGACGATGCCAAAACGCTGACCCAGGGTCATTGCGGTCAAGACCGCGCTTTCAGCAATACCAAGCACCGGGCGGGCGGATTGTTCGCGCAGTGCCGCCAGGCCGGGGTCAGAAAAACAGGCAACAACAAAGGCGCTGACGCTGTCTTCCAACGCGCTGCAATGGGCCAGAAGCGGCGCGACAACCCCGTCCACATGGGCCTGGGATTCGATACCTGCGGGGCCTTCCGCCAGGGTGCGGGCCTGGATCGCAACCGGGCTCGCGGCGCGCATTGGATCGACGGCACGATCAATACCATCGGTCACCACCTGGCTGCTGTTTGGGTTCACAATATAGATAGTCATAGCGACCTCACTTTATTTGCCTCTGGACTGGACCGGCTGCGCAGATTGAGTCCGGCACCTCCAAAGAGGGCTTACAGAGAGTTGCGGCCGCCGGACGATTTGATCGCCCCAGTCAAGCTGCCCGCTCCTTGCCGGTGGCGCCATTGGTATACCTTGTGTATACCATGTCAACAGTACAGAGTGATGCCTTGATCAAAAACTTGTCTGCAACACTCAGAACGGCCGGTGGATATGGCCAATGATGGCTTCACGTGCATTGGTGATATGGGTACGCATCAGTTCTTCCGCCGCCTCCGGGTCATTGGCGATGATGGCATCAATAATCCGGATATGTTCCTGACAGCCGGGCTCAAAGCGGTCCGGAATCGAGCCCTGATCAAAAATACGCGTTTTCAGTTTGAGATTTTCGATCATCTCTTTCAGCAAGTGAGAGCCGGCGATACGTGCGATTGCAATGTGCAAATCGTCGTCCAACTGGGCATGGGTTTCGGCATCCGGGCGCGGTCCGTCAAGGAATTCAATGATCCGGCCGCGCAGGGCTGAAAGCTCCTCCACACCCTTATTTGACAGGGCCGCCTGACGCGCGGCTTCGCATTCAAGCAGGCGGCGCAGGTGCAGGATCTCCATGACATCAGTCAGGGAAATACTGTTCACCATGGTAACTCCACCACCGGAACGGGTCACCAGACCTTCGCTGACAAGCTGGCCAATTGCTTCGCGTACCGGGGTGCGTGACACGCCGAGCCGCTCGGCAAAGGTTTTTTCCTGCAACCGCGTCCCTGATGGCAGCGTGCCGTCAAGAATCATGTTGCGCAGCCGCTCATAAGCGGACTGCCCCAGCGAGCGTGCGACGTCATCAATCTGGTTCATAAATCTGTTTCCCGTCGGTTGAACTGCACCTGTTTCCCTGCCGTAACACGCCTGAAACCTGCCTGCCTCCATAAACTATATACACTCCGCACCTGAGTGTATACAGTCGGTATGGTGAAGTCGAAAATTCAATCAAGGAATGTAAAATGACACAGGTTGAGACAGATCTCGTCATCCGAGGCGGCACTGTCGTGACACCCGAGGGTGCACGTGAAGTCGATGTTGCAATTGGCGGCGGTAAGATTATCGCCATTGGCGCCGGCCTGCCCGCTGCACCCAACGAGATCAACGCCCATGGTCAATACGTGCTGCCCGGCGGCGTGGACACCCATTGCCATATCGAACAGATCTCGGGCGCAGGGCTGATGAATGCCGATACGTTTGAAAGCGCCACCCGCTCGGCGGCCTATGGCGGCACCACAACCGTGGTCTCCTTCGCCGCCCAACACCCTGGCAAACGCATGCGTGACGTAGTGGCGGATTATGCCGTGCTGGCGGAGAAAGGCGCGATGATCGACTATGCCTTTCATATGATTGTAGCCGACATCAGTGGCGACAACCTGGCGCATGACATCCCCGATCTGATCGACCAGGGCCACCGCTCAATCAAGATATTCACCACCTACGACAAGGTACGCCAGGACGACCACGCCATTCTTGACGTGCTGGCCACCGCCAAAACCAGGGGCGCGCTGGTGTGTTTTCACGCCGAGAATGACGGGCTGATCCGGCACATGACCGCGCGACTGTTGAACGCCGGCAAAACCGCACCCAAATACCACGCCCTGTCCCACCCGCGCGAAGCCGAAATTGAAGCCATCGACCGTATGTGCCGCTTCGCCGAATTCACCGGCCAGCCGATCATGATCTTCCACGTCTCGACCCGCGAAGGCGCTGAGGTGGTGCGCCAGGCCCGCGCCCGCGGCGTGCCGGTTCAGGCTGAGACCTGCCCGCATTATCTGCGCATGACCGTCGACATACTGGAACAGGATGACGCGGCCCGCTTCATGTGCTCGCCGCCCCAGCGCAGCACTGATGACCAGGAAGCCCTTTGGGAAGCGATTTCAGACGGCACCATTGAGCTGGTCACCACGGACCACGCGCCCTACCGGCTGGATGAGACCGGCAAATACGCCCATGGCAAAGACGCGCCTTTCAACAAGATCGCCAACGGGATGCCAGGCCTGGAAACACGGTTGGAACTGATGTTTGACGCTATGGTCAGCGAGGGTCGCCAGGGGGTTGAAAAGTTCGCAAATCTCACCGCCACAGCACCGGCGCGTGCCTTTGGCCTGACGGGAAAGGGGCAGATCGCAGTGGGGTTTGATGCAGATATCGCAATCTGGGACCCGGAACTCAGCCGCACTTATGGTGACAATGACCTGCACGACAATGTGGGCTACAACCCGTTTTGCGGCACTACAGTCAAAGGCCTGCCGGTCACAGTACTGTCCCGCGGACAGGTGCTTGTGGACGATGGCAGGTTTTTGGGCCAGGCAGGTCACGGCAAACACATCAGCATGTCTGTCGAACGCTGAGCGACATCTGCCAGCAGATGGCGCATGCCTGACCCGCGCGATGCGCACATATCGCGCGTTACCGAGCAAGCGGGTCAGACACGCACCAGATCTGGTCAGATTGAGGCAGTCGCTGCTTTTTATCGTCAGGCAGGGTGTGTTGCACGGACCCGTGTCCCCGATTAACTCTGGTGCTTTCCTTACCGCGAGCTGACGTCGATGCCCTACAAACTCAATGATGGCCGCCGCAACAAATTTCCCAAAGCACAGTATAGTGTTACGAACTGGTCAGATTACAATGAAGATCTACGGCGGCGCGGTGATTTGGCGGTGCGGATTGCGGATGACGTTGCCCAGAATTGGGCAGCGCAGCGCCGCAAGTCACCTGGAGCTCAGGCACGTTATTCGGATCTCGCAATTGAGATATGTATGACCTTGCGTGCCGTTTTTCGCTTAGCCCTTCGGCAGACGCAGGGCTTCTAATTCACCAACTACGAAAGTCCGTTATCTGGGCGGAGTAGCCAATTTGGCTGCATTGTGGCGAAAGGCCGTTTTCCGCCCTTAGTGCCGAGATATGCATGGTGCAGCGATCCAGCTCGGCTCCCTCCGTCTTAGCAGTCAAGAACGGCCCTTTGCGGCCATTCGTGACCAGTGCAGCGAATGGCCGGTCAGAGCCCGTACTCCCCTGTCGTTTTAGGAAGTGAGAGCCATCAACTCGTCGAACCGTGTTCGCATTGGAGCGCATATCGCTCAATAAGGTCTACGAGTTCCCCAGCGTGTTCGGGCTTGACATAGAAACGGAAGGTCCGATTGGGCAAGGGGCTTGTGATTTCCACGCCCGAGCAATACGAGGTCGTCTCAATCGACTGTGAATACAAGTCGGGATCGATTTCCACCCGGAATCTTTCACTTAATGTCCCTAGCCTTGATGCAACATCGTTCGGATATCGCGCGTACTCCTCATCCAGAATGCGACGTTCAATGCTGTTAGCAGACGCAAGGTTCTGCCCGTATAGCCATCGGTAAGAATACGCCACCGATGCACCCAGCGATTCAGATCGCGTGCCAGTTAAGTCTCTAACGTCAACGAATTCTTTCTTAGTAGCTAGGACCCGAACGTCGATAAGCTTTTCAGTCTTCCCGAAACTCTGCCCTCTTGAGCAGGCACCCGGCTTAATCAAAGGCAAGCGAACGAAACATCCCTCGACTGAAGCGAACGTCTTTGAGGTGAGTATCTCCCCGTCAGGACTGAAACTGTCGCGTGTCAGGATTTCGGCAATTCGACTACCGGTGTCCGCTCCCGCCGACTGACAAAAACACAAGGCCAAAGCAAGGCCGGTGGTTTTCAAAGCGGTGTCAAGTAAACTCATATTCACTGCCCTCGCTAATGAAAAAAACGACATTGCAAGGCATTGGCTAGCACTCGTCCAAATGAACGTCAACAAACGAACCGATCTACGGCGATGAGCGAACACGGCACGGGATACTCGAATGGCAACGCTGTCCGCACTGTAGCCGTTGGTGCACGGCGCAGCGAACGGCTCCTAACCGCCCTTTGTGTCGCAATGTGCGTGGTGCAGCAATCAGGCCACTTCCCCCGGCCTTCACCGTCACTAACGGCCCTCAGCTACCGTTCATGGCCACCGTAGCGAATGGCCGGTCAGAAGCCCAAAACTACCAAAATGTAATTATTGAAAGTCGTACTCCAAATAGTCGAAGTAGTCCCCTAGTTCGATAGGGTCGGAGCACTCCGGGTATCGTTCAATGAAACGAAAACCGAGGCTCTTGTAGATGCGAAGCATTTCTTGATTGCCTTTGACAGCATTAACCAGAAGGGTTTGCCAGCCCATCTCCTGAGCGGCCTTCATCCGAACGTCCACCAATGCTCGGCCAAGGCGGTTTCCACTTGCTTCCGGCCGTACATACAGCCTTGCGCGCCGGTCCGCGTTTCCGCCGCATCAACGAGTCGCACTCGGATAGTCTCCCGTCTGGCTTCACTTTTGCTTCCCATACAGAACTCCGTCATTTTATTTTGAACAATGTTCACAAAAAGCCTTGAACATCGTTCATGGCTACATATATCGTCCTTCATGAACACTGTTCACATACCAAGGGAGGCTAGAATGTTCAAACAATTACTAACATTAGTTCGCGGACAAACAACTGAAGGCTCACAAGCAATGTTAGACGCGAATGCATTGTCATTGTTACGTCAGCAAATGCGGGACGCGGCGCGCGGCGTTGACAAATCCCGGAAAGCGGTGGCCGTCGTAATGGCCTATGCGGAACGCGAAAAAGCATCTCTTAAGCGGCTTGAAGCTCAGATATCAGATCTCGAAACACGCGCTTTGGATGCGCTGGAACAGAATTGTGAAGGTCTCGCTTCCGAGGCAGCCGGTATCATTGCCCAGCTAGAAGCGGAGCGGGACGCAACTTGTAAGGTGATCGAAGCATATCAAACGCAAATCGTCAGGCTGAGACAATGCCTGTCGGAAAGCGAGACCTGCCTTCGTGAATTAAAACAGGGGCAGCATCTGGCGGAGGCAAACGACAAGGCACAACGCCTACGTGGGGTTATGCCATCTGGCTTTGTCAACGACTTAAAGGATGCAGAAACAACCTTGAAACGCTTGCAGGAGCGTCAAGAACATGCCGAAGCGACGGCCACTGCGATGGTAGAACTGTCGGCTGACACCAGTGCCGAAAATATTACCGAGCGTTTGGCTGAAGCAGGTTACGGCGCTCCGATGAAACCTGACGCAACTGCTGTGCTCGACCGCTTAAAAAAGAAAGCAAAGTAAACGCCACTAAGCCCAACTTCAGTTCAAAACAACAGTTCGGTTACTTCGAACTCTAACCAAAGGACTAAAATCATGAACGCTTACACTAGCAAATCTTCAAATTCCTGGAGCCTTTTTACTTATCTTCAGTTCGCTATTGCCAGTTCAATGATGGCTGGAGGCATTTTCTTCCTGGAGGCAAGCTTCGCCGCAAAAGGCTTCTACGCTATGGCTGCTATCCTGTTGGTCAGTTCAACTGTCTCCATCACAAAATCGATCCGGGACTCAGAGGAAAGTGATCGCCTGTACAACAAAATCGAAGACGCCAAAACCGAACGCCTTTTGGCCGAAGCAAGTTCGTCCGACACCATCTAATTCGAAAATCGCCAGCGCCCCTTTGCGGGCTCTGGCAGTTTCGGTCACCCTGCAATTTAACATCCGATACATTGCCCGACAATCAGCATGAACGCCGTTCAGAAAAAGGAGGAACTCATGACTATTCGTTCCATTTTACTTGCCCTTTTAGCCTCGTTTACTTTTACCCCATCCTTTGCCGGCCCCAGTTACCAGCATTCTGCGCAGGCCACAGATCACAGCGCTCAGGCCGCCAGCCACGGGTCTGTCGCCGCTGTTTCGGCCGCTTCGATGATGGTCGCCGTTCCAATTATTGCGTTTGGATCAGCGGTCACAGTTTCCGGTATAGCACTGGTGGAAACCAGCACGGGTGCGCTGTTGCCAGGCGCAGACCTTGTTCAAGCGGGCGCAGGCGAACCTGCAGTCGTCCCCATCGTGCAGCCCAATGCTGCACCAACCCTTGATTGAACCGACCACAGGAGGCTGTTATGGCACGCCTTATTTTATTGATATTATTCGCACTGGTTATCGCAGTGCCACCCGTAGCATGGGCAGGTAGCAGCGAAGCCAGCAAGCCCATACTACCGGCTGCTGAAGTGGCAACATTCTCCAACCGGGTTCAGCAAGATCTTGCCGCGCGCGGTGTGCTTGTTGCGATCGTGGCGCGGATAGGGCGCAACCCAGCGCGACTGCCTGAGGGCGTCCGGTACACGCATGTGGGATTCTGGGTTTACTCAAAGATCACATCTGCGGACGGAAGCACGGGGCGCGGGTATCGGGTGTATAACTTATATCAGCAGGCTGACAACAAAACGCGAAGCAATCTTATTCAGGACAGTCCCGCCGATTTCTTTGCAGGCGCACACAGTCTGGATGCGGGCGTCATCATACCCGATGCCCGGCTGCAGAAGCAACTGTTGCAGGTGATCGCCAGCCCTACGTATTCGTCTTTGCACAACCCAAATTATTCAGTGCTGGCCAATCCGAACACGAGCCAGTTCCAGAACTGCACTGAACACCTGCTCGATGTTCTGATGGCAAGTCTGTACGGCACCAACAATGTGCCCCAGATCAAAGCTAATGTTGCAGCTCATTTCCAGCCACAGGCAATCCCACTCAATGGGTTGCAGCGGTTTCTGGCTCCGGCTGCCTCAAAAGCACTGACGACCGAAGACCATGGGTCCAAGGTCATGACCGCGACATTCGGGGCCATTTCTCGGTTCATGCGAGCAAATGATCTGGCGTCACAAGTATATCGGTTAACGCCCGACAGAGCTGACCTCTTGTAGCAAATTGACAAGGGCAGCAAGATGTCTCAAGAACTTAACATGATCAAAGAGAAGACACTTTCGAAGCGCGAGCGCAACCTCGCTGACATTCGCGAACGGGCAACCAAAGTTGCTGAGCGCATCGTTCTGGAAAATGGGATCGATACGCTTAGTGCACGCGGACTGGCCAAAGAACTGAATGTGTCTGTTGGTTCGCTCTATAACGCGTTTGGCGATCTGGATGCGGTTGTGCGCGCTGTTATCGCGAATTGTGCCGCGATGCTGTCTGCAAGCTTGCATTCCGCCCTTGAATCATCAGCGCAGGACAAGCGTTCGCGAGTTGTTGCTTTGGGAGAGGCCTATTTAGACTTTGCCATCGCAGAGCCGCAACGTTGGTGGTTGATGTTCGAGTACAGATCCAACGTTCCGCCTGACCTGAAGGCTCAAGATTTCCAGTCCGGTCTTTTAGAAATGCTGATCCAGGCTGGCGGTGCCGACCCGAAATCAGAGCAACACCGGCAGTTTTTTCTACTATTGTGGGCCTCTGTGCACGGGCTGGTGTCGCTTGCATGTCGGCCTGCCATTGTAACGATCAACCCAGAGGCAGCACGCACCTACATTGGCGACCTGGTTGATTCAGGGTTCAACGCTTTTCCGATAGACTGAAGCGGATTTGCGCTCCCGTGATATCTTTCCAAATCAGATCATTTGCTGGTGCAGGCTTAACCTGTGAGAAAGTTGATAATCGACTCAATTTTCCCGGTCGGGCAGGCTACTATTCCCGAGAAGCAGGGTGTTCCAAACAGTGTTTGAATTCCAACCACTTTGGAGAACACGTTCCTTAGGCGAAATTTGGAGCTTGAATTTTTTGCACAAAATTGGGCTCGAAGCGGAAATTCGCCACAGTGGTCACAAACAGCCACAAAAGGCCGGAAACACTATTTGGCCTGATCCGAGCGAAGGTCCGGGAAGTCCGCATCTAAGACATCGGTGCGAACTGCAGCGAAGGTCCGCTCACCGCCTATATTGTCGGAATGTGCATGGTGCAGCAATCGGGCCAATTCCCTCTCTCTTCACGGTCACGAACGGCCCTGACCGGCCATTCGTGCAACTTCTGTCTAAAGACTGCTCTCAGCCCAAAGCGGTCCTTGCCCGGTCCAACGAATAGAGCGAAAGCAGCCTTGGTTGGTTTACACAAATGGTCAACCATGCGGGACGAAGCGGTCGTTTGAGTTCGCAAATGACGACGGCCTAAGCACGAAACGATTTTTGGGTAGTTGGCAGCGCAGCAATCCAGATGGTATGAAGATTGAATATTGAACCTTCGCGAAGCATGATTTTTTGCATTTGACACGCCAAGGAGGATAGAATGCTGAACACAAGCGCCAAACCAGTCGATTTCTTAGACGAGTTAGAAACAGAAAAACAGTCTCTGATTTTTTGGGGCCGCGCGAATTACTTTACCAGCCATATAATTGGCTGGCTGATAATTCTCTCGAGTTTAATTGCAGGCGCCGGCGGATTGGCCAAGCTCATTGATCCAATAGTTGTTGAAATTGTTGCTCTTTTTCCCGCTGCGTTGGTATTTCTTTCGCAGCGTCAGAAATTTGGTGCACGCGCCAATTGGTATTATCGAAAATTCCACGCCCTAAGATGTTTGCAAGCGGAAGTTAAATATGAAGGCCTTTCTCTAACCGCTGCTTCAGCCAAGCGGCGGGACCTGAATTGCTGTTCTGGACAGGGGCGCGGGTATCAGATGCAATCTTGCTTGGTGAAAAGGACGTTGAGGACGAAGGCTGGCTGACCTTTACACAACGGAAAACTGGCGGGGAAGTCTCTATCCCAGTCCGGCGTGATCTACCGGAATTTGCCGAATGCTACGCTGGTGACCTGGCCATGCTGCACCAGGCAATTGAAGCCCATGATAAGGGCCAAACGACGTTCATCTACACGCATCGCGGGGCCCGCCGCTCATCTAAATCGGTCTCACAGTGGTTTTCGGCGACGGCAAAAGCCGCCGGCATCGAAGAACGGACCGCGCACGGCTTGCGTAAAGCCCGTGCAATTGCGCTTGCTGAGGCAGGCGGGACCAGCCCCCAGATCGGTGCATGGACAGGCCACGACACTTTGTCAGAGATTGAGCGATACATCCGGAAGTTCGACAAGCGCAGGTCGCTTTCAAAAAGCTGAACCGGCCAATAGTTCCAACTCATTTCAAAAAAAGTTCCAAATCGGAAAATAAAGGAAATGAAATCAAATATCTGAAAAGTAAGTGGTGATCCCATCAGGACCGGGCATTTACCACTTTTCAATGACTTATCGTGCTTTTAGAGCCTCGGGTGTCACAGCGTGTCACTATTTGCAGAAAGCGTTGCCGCGCGTTCGGGGTTTTAACTTTTTTCGGGACACCGGGACTCGAACCCCTGCCCCTTCGGGACCCGAACTGGGCACGGTGTTTCTCTGCCAAGAAAATGCCGCCGCCCTTGGGAGGGACGACGGCGCACCCTGGAAGAAGAGGCCGGCGCTAATTTCCGAATTTGTGGACTTTGCTGAGGCTTGTCACTCTGGGGCAAACTGTGTGCGTCTTGCTTTGGATCAGTGCGCTGCCTTCAAGGGTGAACCCGGCGACACTGTAGCCGCCCTTCAGTTCGAACTCAGCCTGGGTGACGTCGTATATTGCGAACGTATCGCGCCCGGCCGGGAGAACCGCCAGGACGATCTGGGCGTCAGGTGCCCCTTCCAGTCTCACCGTGATCGCCGGGCCGGCCTGTTCCGCCATAGCTACGCTGATGCGCACGTGGCAGCCGGCCGTGATCGCGTGGAGATGCGTTCCGGTCTGGTCGTGCTCACCGGCAAAGGCTACGTTCACACCGGACAAACCCAACAAACCGGCCACGTAGAGCGTGGCGCTCTGTGCTGACCGGACCTCACGGCGCTCTTCTCTCGTCGTGAGCGTGGGCTTGCGCCCGAGGCTCAGCCAGGCTTCGTCGACATCCAGCGCTTTCGCCAGCCCAGACATTTTCGACTGTCGCGGGACAGTCTCGTCAGCGGCCCACTTGCGAACGGTTTCCAGCGTAACTTTTACGCCGGCGACATTCTCCAACTCGTTGCGCAGCCATGTCAGACGCCCATGCTCCGCGACCGGGGCTCCCCGGTGCATCGCCATCATTTCCTTAAGGCGCGCACCAAAGGTGTCACCCTTCATCGCGATGTCAGACTGCATCGCCTCTTGCTGCGGCTTTCGGTCGTCCGTTGCTGCACTCATGGCGTTCGCCCTCACATCTGCAGCACTACATATAGCACTTCAGGAAACGCTGAACAGAAGTTTTCAATATAAACGTGATTAGTCAACTAACCTTGCTGCCAAACCAAATTAAACGACTTTTTGAGGTGCAACTTAGTGACTTTAACAATCTGCCTTTAGTTTTTGCCCATACTGCCAAGTGCTTCACGAGACTTTCATCAAACATACCACGCGCAATAATTTGGTAGATGATGTTGACATGTTGATCAGCGCAGTGCGTCGTCGTCGCTGACGCCCTGATACGGTTAAACGCGCGTTGGCGCATGTGGAGGGCAACGAGATGTGCCGCGCCTATTTGAGCGGCGAGCGCCGTGAGGAGCGGGTGAAAATGGCGGAATGGTGGGCGCGGGAATTGCAGGAGGAACCGATGACAGGACTTGAGGCTTCAAGGGAAATTTACGACCAGGACTGGTTTACGGTGTCTGAGACCGAGACGCTGCTTGTATCGACCGGTGTTTCGCCGGTGAGGGTTTGTCACGTCGACCAAATAACTCTGTGGCTTAACCAAATTGTTAACTCTGCTGTTTCAGAGCAACTCCAACGCCTCAAGACACGCGCAGAGTGGGTAATGATGCGCCGGCAAATGACCCGCGCGATCCATTACCAGCAGGTGGCCAGCTCCTGGATTGCACAGGGAATCCCGCTTCCACAGTTTTCGCGGGATAGCTTCAACTGGGCTGAGGATATCGTTGCCGAAGTGGGAGCTGACCTGGACAGCGAGAGACCGGATCTGAAAGCGAGCAGCACAGCGTGGCAAAACTATCTGGTATTGCATTGTCTTGGTCTTTTTGCCGCGATCTATGACCGTGAGCCTCGCGCGAGTGTTGATTTTGCCAATATAGCCGACGCGCACAGCTCTATCAATTTTATTGCCTATATTATCGAGCATGTAATCGAAATGCAGGAGGGAAAGATGTTCAACGAGAAGATTACCCAACTGGATTTGACGGACGCTGTCTGGAAGTTGCCGGGTATCTCGCGCATCAAGAGCATCGTTTCTAACTGCAAGAGGATCCCGCATGAAAAGGCCGCAAAACCCGCCTGGGAAGTTTGGCGAGATTTCTACACAGATCGCATAACCATTTCAGAATAAACAAAAGTCTGCGTTCCCCCGGGAGCACAGACTTTTCGCAGACATGCGGTGTCGCGTATATACCTATAGCTCTTTGGTTGTCTCTGGATGTTCAGAGAAATTGTAATCCAAGGAGTTGATATGAGATTATCGGAAAAAACCCTCCGCGCCCCTGGGAGAAAACAGAACCCACAGGTCGGATGCTTCGTCCCGCTGAAGTCATCGCGATCACCGGGCTTTCCCGAAGTCTGATTTATCAGATGATTGCGGAAAAACGTTTCCCGCCATTCATCAAACTGAGCAAGCGTGCATCTGCCCTGCCGGAAGCCTGGCTTGAGGCGTTCGTCGAAATTCAGGCCCGCGCAGCTCTCAGCTGAATCATTGAAACTCTATCGTTTGGAGCCTCCGCCGGTGAATTATTCCGCGGGTTCAGAGCGACTGTTTTCCGGAAACACTGAAATGACAAAACACTCAGACAGTAATCCATCCCAGCTACGACGAGACCGATGGAGTATTCGGTTTCCCGATCGCAAGCTGAAACAAAACTCAGAAAGGTAGTCGACATGGTGTCTTCAAAATCAGGGCGAGGCCTACCCTACGGGTACTGGTTTCAAGCCTCCACTCAAACTGAGGCTCTGTTCGACAGGGATTTCAGTATTATCGCGCACCGTTCATTCTGGGCTGGCATGGGGGGGCCTGCGACGTTCGGACGCCATACCCCCGATAACGGGGATACAAAGTACGATTTCACTGGTTTTTTCTACGATGACGAATGTCCGCCGTGGCACGACCCGATGGGCGAGCGCTTCTGTTACGAGGTCCTTGGGCGGTTCATGCTCAGAAAGAATGTTAGCAGCCTCCTATACCACTGCCCTGAATACAAATTCCCGGGCAGGCCGGTTTTTGCGCATCGGAAGGCGCGGAAAAGGGGCCTGAAAGGCGCCCGGGATCACTATCGAGCCTCCCAACTAGCGCGCGATTGAGTTCTCCCAGAAGATGTTTAAACGCGGAAATCGGCGGTTTCGACTGCCGGTTTCACTTCCCGGGGTGGAGTGCAGAAACCGCCAAATATCAACAAGCCGGTGAAAAGAGGGACACTCAAGATTCCCACGTAGTCATTATATTTTTCAGGACTTTGGCCCCACCGTTTTGACGCTCCTACGAAACGGAATTTCTCTCCGCCGACCACCATTAAAAAACGCCACCCCGGAGCGAACGGGACGGCGTCTAACGGGCAATGCCCAATGCAAACACTAGGATGAGTTATGCAACCTGAGTATATCAAAAAACCGATCTCCCCGGCAATTGAAATCGGACTTTCTGACTTATCAAGAAAGCCGATCTGGGCAGCCCGTGGGAAGCAAAAGGGCAAATTTCGCCGCGTGCCGGTGAACCCCCTCAGCGGTGGTTTTGCTAAGGCCAACGACCCCGACACCTGGAGCACCAGGAAGATTGCCAAAAAACGTGCTTCCCGTTTCGCCAAAGGCAACGAGCCTGGCGTCGGTTTGATGCTGGGGGGCGAACACGCGCCCAGTGGGCATGTTGTTGGGGGCGTCGATCTGGACAGCTGTCGTGACGCGAAGACCGGCGAGCTCGACCAGTGGGCCGCAGATGTAGTCAAGATGCTCGACAGCTATACGGAAGTCTCCCCAAGCGGTACCGGGCTGCACGTCCTGTTCCTCGCCCGGCGCAAAGATTTCAAAGCGTTGCAGAAGTCCGGATTGGTCAAGAATTGGGGCAGGAACTTTTCCAAGGGTGATCACACCGAAATCGGCGTTTTCTTTGGCAACAAGTTTCTTACAGTGACAGATAACCAGTACGGCAGCTGCGAACATATCCGTCCGGTCGATCTTAACACCCTGGAGTGGCTCCTGGGCGACTATGGCCCTCTATGGGTGGGTGTTGCCGACGCCGGGCCGGATCACGATATATCCGGAAGCGGGTGCGCCTGGCGGTTCGCTCTGGCCCGCTGGCGGGATGGGATGAACCGCGATGAAGTTACCGACGCATTTGACGATGACACTGGCGACGCCGGTGTATGGTGGTGCCACACGGACGACAGGCAACGCGATCGGGTGCTGGATAAAACCCGGGCACAAGTTGACGCCCAACGCACCACGACCGACTTCGAAGAGGTTGACGACGAGGCTGGCCTCGATCCCAAATCTCTCGAACCGCCGGGGTCACTTCCGGAACCGAAGCCGGAGCGCCTGACCTTTCTTACGCCTGACGATTGCGCCGC
>MAAC01015390.1_pt1 | contig 34415 bp, 24 predicted proteins | sample 1115981 | NCBI WGS metagenome assembly MAAC01 (sample SAMN04961126, study PRJNA320927) | seawater metagenome | isolation source: sample BD02T64 sea water enriched with oil for 64 days | place: USA:Gulf of Mexico | collected 2013-07-27 | reverse complement strand
GATAAAAGCGCTTTAATCGCGGCGAGTAGTGTGTAGCCTAGTCATTCTAAGCAAATACTACTCAACAAAGAGTAAGGCGCTTTTAGCCGAATCCTTCGGACAGCGTTTGTTGGTCATTTTTACTACGTTATCGCCTTTTTCTGTGGAATAACCACATTACAAAGGCTCTGTCTTGTATAAATACCCAACAAATCGCTGCAAAAACAATCTCGAAAATTCAACAGTCCCTAGTTTCCAGGATATTGAGTTAGCATAATATCAACCGCTGTCATTATTTTTTCATTTTGTGTTGTGCTGTTATCTTTTGCTTCGAATTTCAGCGGATATATACTGCGCCACACAGAGCGGTTGCGTTTAGGATCGACTAAATCAATAATTAAGCCACCCGGATAAGTTGACCATTCATCGTTTTCTTGTTGCCAAGTATTGGCTTTTAAGCAGTGCGGACAAAATAGTACCGCTTTATTATAATCTTTGTAATCTTGGCGTTTACCCTTAACTAGATAATAGGTAACGATGATGTCGGCGTTATCAATATCACTATAAATAAATGCTTGTGCGTTAAGACTCTTCTCTATTGCTATTTCAATACGATTTCGCTGGGCATGACTCAGGCTTTGGCTATCAAAGAATTTTGAATGGTTTTGGTAAAAGCTGTATTTTTTTACTTGAGAAAAATCAAAACTAGTATGATAAACCACAGGGTTGTTCATTGAGCTACAACTAGATAAATTTAAAACAAATAGGTAGAGTAGTAATAATTTTATCGGCAATGTTAATCCCATAAGTAAGTTAGTCAACATAGAGTAAAGAGTGTGCTAGAAGTAAAACGCTAGCCTAACAACTGGCTTAAGGTTTGAACAGGGAAACCGACAAAATTTTATAGCCGGATTACAGCGATTTTTAACCTTGAGCTGCATTATTTACAGAAAAGAATAAGGATATTTAATGATTAAAAGTACTTATAAGCATCTATTTATCGGTGCAACACTTATTGCAATGAGTTTTGTTTCTTTAACGGCACATGCACAATCATCAGTTTGGAAAGTCAGTAAAGGCAATGACTATATTTTTATCGGCGGTACAGTACATATTTTGCCACCATCAGAACTTCCACTACCAAAAGAATTTGACCAAGCTTATAAACAAAGCGATAGCATAGTGTTAGAGGCTAAATTGCCCGATGCCAGTGATGCAGAATTTCAACTGAATATGATGCAACAAATGACTTATAGCAATGGCAAAACTATTAGCAGTTTTTTATCAACGAAAACACAACAAAAACTCAGTCAGTATGTTTCTTCTTTAGGTGTTGAACTAGCTATGTTTGAACACTTTAAACCTGGACTTTTGGTCACCATGCTGGCGTTATTAGAAGCGAAAAAAGCACAGCTATCAGGAGAAGGTGTTGATATCTTCTATAGCAAACAAGCCAATAGGGACAATAAAGGCATAGCGTACTTGGAGAGTGCCGAGTTTCAAATGAATATGATTGCTAATATGGGTATTGGTGATGAAGACCGTTTCATCAAGTCAAACCTTGAGCAAATGACAGACTTTAAAGCGATGTTTTTAGGCTTACTTAAAGCCTGGCGAGTAGGTGATGAACAACAGCTTAACAAGTTAGCTATTCTGCCTATGAAAGATGATCCTAAAACATTTAAAAAATTACTAACTGATAGAAATCAAACATGGATATCACAGATTGAACGCATGTTTGCTGGCAATGGTAAAAGCACAGATAAAGAATTTGTTTTAGTGGGCGTCGCGCATCTCGCGGGTGATAAAAGTGTTTTAGCGTTATTGAAAGCTAAAGGGTATCGCGTAGAAAAGCTGTAATGTCATTTATCTAATTTGCCCCCTTTAACATCAATGTTAGGTGATATTTTAAAGGGGGAAATTTTACTTTCTATCTACCAAAGACTATCTTGATTCACGTCTTTAAAGCTAAGTACTTTACCGCCAAACTCACTGGCAAACGCTTGAGCATCAGTTTGTAAACTAAAGCTCGCTAACGTTTTCCCCATTGCCCCTGTTTTTTCAGAGCCAGTAACATACCAAGCAGTTTTAGCATCAATAAAGTATTTATCATCAATACTGTCACTGCCCCAAGGCATTTTACTCATATCATGTACCAGTATTTGACTGACATTACGGGTATTTTCAGGGTCTAAATAATAGCTAAACATGTCGCGGGTAGAGCAGAACTTAAAAACCTTATCACCTTGTTCTTTTCTAAAAACTTCGCCTTTAGGGCCATCAAAGTTGGTGATAAGCATGCCACATAAGTGACATTCATCGCTGCTTTCCATGGCAACCGCTTTATGAATAACGGCTTGTTGTGCTGAATTATCTGAACAAGCAGAGATGATGATTAAACAAAAAAGTGCACCGAGCGTTTTAAAAATTGCAGACATTAAAGTTTTTTCCTTTTGAAAATAAATATGGCAATGCTCAAGGGTAATGCAACCCAAGCAAATAAAGCGGTGAATAACTGTCCTTGGGAGAGACTGGCATTAATGGCAACAGCAAGAGCGCCGTTAACATCACTGCTATCAAGCCCTGAAAGGTTTACCAAACGGAAAATATCCGCAGGATTAAGCATCATCAATTGCGTTAAACCGGCTTGGGTAATACCTTGCTCAACGCCAACAAGTAAAGCTAATAACGCTAAATCAAAGGCAAGCGCAAACAAGAACCAAGTGATTAAAGCAAAACCAGCGGCTTTAGATTTTTCACTGACCGATAAACTAATTAAATAAGAAATTGCAGTAAAACTTAAGCCCAATAAAATTGCACTAACAATAAATACTGAGAAGCTTGTTAATACTTGTATATCGCCGAGTTGGAAATACAGCAATACCGCCGATGAGCCAAAACCAAGCAAGGTCGCTAGGGCGATAATACTGCCTTGGCCGATAAACTTACCGAGTAATAATTGGCTTTTACTTAATGGGTAGGTCAATAGCAACAACAAGGTACCACTTTCTTGTTCACCGACAAAGCTATCGTAGCTGAGCAGCAAGGCAATAAGTGGAATAAGAAAAACAGCTAAACTGGCTAAACTGGCTACCGTTGTTGAAAGTGAAGCTACGCCAACAGCACCAGAGGCTGCAGCGCCAAAGTAGGTTAAGCCAATAGACAGTAGAGCAAAAATGAGTGTAATTGAGATTAACCAACGATTTCTTAAACCATCGTGAAACTCTTTATTGGCAACGGTTAATATTTGTCTCATTATTTTTTCTCTCCACTTTCATGTTTCAACAGGAAGTGCTGATAAACTTGCTCTAAATTTGCAGTCTCTACCTGTAAATCATCTAAGCCTTCATGACTGAGTAGTTGCTTTAATACCTTCATTTTTTCCTGTTCAGGTACCAATAAAGTGTTTGGACAGTTGGCAGTTAAAAAACTATTTAGTTTGCTGTCATTAACCACTGAGCCATTAAGTCCAAAGGGTTTGATAGCAACAGGTAACGCTGCTTGTTGGCGCAATTGGGCTAACGTACCCATAGCTAATAATTGACCAGTCGATAAAATCATCGCCCGATCAATATGCTGTTCAACACCAGGCAAAACGTGAGAACATAGAATGACACTAGAGCCGTTTGATTTTAATTGATCCACTGTTTTATAAAAATCACGGGTAGCAATGGGATCTAAGCCAACGGTTGGCTCATCAAGTAATAATAACTTCGGCTCACCGATAAATGCTTGTGCTAAACCTAAACGTTGACGCATACCCTTTGAGTACGTTTTTACTTGTCTTTTCATCGCATGGGTAATACCCACTTGCTCAAGTAAATCAATAGCTTGTTTTTTATTGAAACCTTTTAATTTTGCAAAGTAGGTTAATACTTCTAAGCCGGTAAGTTGTTCATAAAAGCTCACGTTTTCAGGTAAGTAACCAACTTTACTGCGACAATGCCACGCTTCTTTTGAATCAGGTGCCATGCCCATGACTTCAACCGTGCCACGACTTGGAGAAATAACCCCTAGGATGAGTTTCATCATGGTGGTTTTACCGGCGCCGTTATGGCCAAATAAACCCATAACCTCACCTTGGTTCAAGTGCATTGTCACTGACTTTAAAGCATCGAGTTGCTGGTAGCTTATACCTGCGTCGGTAAGTGATACTAGTGGAGTACTCATAAAATTATTCCTTTAAGCTTGCGCTAGTGGTGTTTGCTGACTGCGCAGAATTACTTTTTGTAAAGGTAGAGGTTGTAACAGCAAGTGGTGTAGCGGCTTGCTGGTTTTTTGTTAAACTAGGGGCGCTCATTAATGGGAAGCTGTCTTTAACGCCCGGTGGTTTGAGTACCGGAAATTGTCTTTGAACCCAGCGCAAAATCAAAATTGCAGGGCTGTCCATAATCATTTTCATTTCTGGGTATTGCCAGACGAGTTTATCTATACCGTCGTTCGGTTCAAAAATAGTATCGCCGATGCCATCATTCCCCATATCCCAGCCTAAATAATTACTCCAGTAATTACCTCGACCATCTTTGCTCCATTCTTGTTTTTTATTGGAAACATATTTAACTTGGGTAGGATTATTGATAAAGCTATTACCGAATATTTTGATGTTTTCTGAGCCCGCCGTAAGGTGTATGCCTATTTCAGCGGTATCAATAATATTGTGTTTTACTGTATTGTAGCCTGAGTTATAAACAAATAAACCTTTACCATCGCGGCCAAGCACTTTGTTTTCAGGTTTTGTCCAAACGTTTTTAACATAGTTATGACTAAAAGTAGATTGGGTAATAAAATTCAGTAAAAAACCATAATCTTCGCTGTCGGTTGTTTTATTGCCAGTAATGGTTAATCGACGTGAACTCATTAAAGCGTAACCTGCACGAGTATCGTAAGCAGTGTTATTTTTTACTGTATTATCATAAGAATACATATAATGAATACCGTAGCGTAAATGGTGCATGGTATTTTGTTCAATAATATTATTTTGACTGGAAATAACATAAACACCGTCACGGGTTTCACTAACTTCGTTAAGAAAAACATGGCTATTAGTGACATTGGCAATTTGAATACCGTTCCCTCTGTCAGCTGAACGTAATGTTAAATTTCCTTTAACGCGGTTATGGCTAACAATCGCTTTGTCAGCTTGATTAAGCCAGATGCCAAAACCATCCCCGATTAAAATATTACTTCTAATGGTTAAACTTGGCACTTTGTTATTGTCTATTTTACCGTGAGAATAGATACCAGAATTTTGCTCAGTTAAGTCATTACCCCAGTTGGTTATGGTTAGGTTTTCTATGGTGATCTGTGAGTTTTTGAGCCATAAACCATGACCTTTACCTTGAGAGTCTATAATAGCTTCGCCTTTATTGATGCTACGAAGTGTCACTTGTTTGGTTATGATGAAATTACCGAAGTAACTCCCAGGCCCTAATGTAATAACATCGCCATTCTGGCTATTATTAAGTGCTTGTTGTAAATCATCAGCGGGTGATAATTGAGTTTCTTGCGCACTTACTTGTTGAGCATAAAAACTGCTGATGATAAACAAGATGGCAAGTGATTTTTTAAAGAGTAGCAAAACAATTATTCTATAAAAGGGTAACTAATTGCAGCATACCATTATTCGATGAAAATCAGTTGATCTCGATTAAACAAGTTTCATTTATAGGCTCATATAGGTAATAAAAACATAAAAAACCTTGCAATGCCGTGGTTGATTGTTTCTGTGTTTTTAAAGCACGGTATTTCGCTGATTTGTGAGGGTTGATAACGTTAACTGATAAGATCGGAACCTTATTTCCTGCATTTTGATGGGGGTTCAGTACAATTAGCGGACTGAACAAGTTTCCTGTTATTAATATCACAAAAGCCTGACACTTTTCAGTGTCGAGCTTTTGAATTTTCAATTAACTGTCGGTAACATCACGCCTAAAGCTATTATTAAGCTTCAACGAATATACGAGCAAACATTTTCATGCTTGTAGTATATTAACTGCGTGACAGAACCTGTTTCCTGTTATTAAGATCACAAAAAAGCCCGACACTTTTCAGTGTCGGGCTTTTGAATTATCAATTAACTGTCTGTTACGTTAAAGCTTATGCTTCAACGAACATGCGACCACGCATTTCCATGCTTGTAGTATATTAACAGCGTGACAGAACCTGTTCGGTAATATCACAGCCTGAAGCTGTTTCCTGTTATTAAGATCACAAAAAAGCCTGAGACTTTGCAGTGTCAGGCTTTTCAATCTGTAATTAACTGATTGTTAAGTTAAAGCCTATGCTTCAACGAACATACGACCACGCATTTCCATGTGTAGCGCATGACAGAACCAGTTACAGTAATACCACTGTACGCCAGGTTTGTTGGCAGTGAAGGTAATAGAAGCAGTCTGTTGAGGACCAATTTCCATTTGTACACCGTGGTTAGTCATACAGAAACCATGAGTTACATCTTCTACTTGGTCAAGGTTAGTTATGATTACCGTTACTTCATCACCTAGTTTTACAGTAAATTCACTCATACCGTAGGTTGGTGCAACAGAAGTCATATATACACGTACTTTTTTGCCATCGCGAATAACTTTATTGTCACTCATTGGATCAACACCATCACGCTTCGCGATTGCTAATGTTTCTGCAAACGTTGGCTCGTCACGAGTATAAACTTTCTTAGGCTTAATTTTACTACGGTGAACCATAATACAGTCATGCGGTTCAGCAAATGTTGGGCCATCATGAACAAGCTTCATTTCATCACCAGAAATATCAATTAATTGATCATTTTCTGGTTTAAGTGGTCCTGTAGGTAAGAATCTATCTTTAGAGAACTTACATAGAACAACTAACCATTTACCATCAGCATCGCGTGATTCACCTTGTGTTGTATGGTTATGGCCTGGTTGATAATGCACATCTAGTTTTTGACGGATGTAGTTAACTTTTTCGCCTTTGTAAGCTTTAATGGCATCTTCAACATTCCATTTAGCAATTTGGCTATCTAGGAATAATGTAGTGTAAGCATTACCGCGGCCATCGAAAGCTGTATGAAGAGGACCTAAACCTAGCTCTGGCTCTGCTACTACAGTGTCACGAGGTTTAATTTTATTGGCAAATAAATCATCTAACTTAGCAATAGAAATTACTGTTACTGTTGGTGATAATTTACCATTTGCCATGAAGTATTTACCTTCTGGCGAAGTATTCAAACCATGAGGTGATTTTGGCACTGGAATATAACGTGTTAATTCAGAACCTTTACGACCATCTAATACTGGTACATCATTACCGTTATAAGTTTTGAATTTACCAGCTTTAAGTGCAGCTTCACAAGCGGCTAAGCTGAATACAACAACGTGGTCACGCTCAGCAGAAATCATTTCGCCTAAGTTCATACCCATTTCTGAGTTGTAACATGTAGATGCGAAGTATTTACCATCAAAATCGGCATCAGTATTATCTAAGTTACCGTCAACCATTACCTGGAAAGCCATTTCCATGGTTTCTGCGTCAATTACGTTGTATAACGAACGGTAAGTGCTGACATCTTTCATGCCGTCTTTACCATCGTTATTCATTGGAATTTCAAATTCACCATTACAAACAACATATTTAGTGTATGGTGCTTTTTGTACACGTAATCCGTGAACTGCTTGTACGTTTGGTACCGTAAGCATTTTGTCACACTTCATGATGTCACAACGAATACGTGCTACACGAGAGTTAGCTTTATCATTAATGAAAACGTATTTACCGTTGTAACTACCGTCGGTCATACTCATATGAGGGTGATGCGAGTCACCCATCATGATATCAGCACTGTCGCCTTTAACACGCTTAGACTCTTCAGTTAAACCCCAGCCTGTTGCTGAGTCAGTATTAAATACTGGAATACGCATTAACTCACGCATTGATGGGATACCCATTATACGCACTTCACCTGAATGACCACCTGACCAGAAGCCATAATATTCATCTAATTCACCCGGATGAACTACTGGGCTCATTGCCATTTCTTTTCTTTGTGCTTGCGCTGTAGAAGCAAACATAGCAGCTGTCATTGGCGCTGCCACAACACCTGCGCCAATTAGGGCACTTTTGCCAAAAAATTTACGACGTTCTTCGCTTTCCAATGTAACTTCATTGGAGTCATTCGTTAAATTTAACTCTTCTTTACTCATTGTTATTCTCCACTTTACTTATTATGTAATTAAATTTTTAATTTAACTCGCTTGATTTAATTTAGCTCGCTTGATCCAATTAAGCTACTTCGGTTATTTCTATTTCTGTTTCTTTAAATTTGGCTTTTTTTCTTGCTAACTTTTTCAATGGTGGACACTTTTCTTCATTAAAATAGGTCACTTGGCAATCAAGACAGTAATGGCATTCACGCATGTTAATAACACCATCTGGATCAATTGCTTGAATCTCACATTCTTTAGCACATGTTTTACAAGGCTGACCACATTCAGGACGACGACGTAACCAGCTGAATAAACGAATGCTATTACTGGTTGATAACGCTGCGCCTAACGGGCACAAGTAACGACAGAAGAACTTGCGGTTAAAAATATTAATAATGAGCAGGATGGATGCATACAATACAAACGGCCATTCACGATCAAATTTCAATAAGAAAGTTGTTTTAAATGGTTCTACTTCCGCAAATTGCTCGGCAAGTGATAATGACTCCATCGACATACCAAACAGCGCTAATAAAATCAGATATTTGATCGCCCATAAACGCTCATGCACAGCCCAAGGTAATTCAAATTGTGGAATTTTGATGTAGCGAGCAAAAATATTCATTAACTCTTGTAACGCGCCAAATGGGCATAACCAGCCACAGTAAACCGCACGACCCCATAAAATCATGGTAACCGCTGCTGCGCCCCAAAGAATGAAAATCACGGGATCAAGTAAGAATAAGTCCCAAGAAAAATCAGACATAAAGGCCTGTAAGAAAGTAAATACATTCACTACAGAGAGTTGTCCGCCCCAAGACCAACCAATAAATACCACAGTAACAATTAAGAATAAATGACGGAAGTTGTGCATAAACGTTGGATGACGCACAAGGATATCTTGGAAAAACAAGCTCATAACAACAATGATAAGCAAGATAATGAGTACGATTACTTCAGCTTCTTTTTCTTTCCATACTTGCTGCGCTAGCGTTAATTCTGGCTCAGGCATAATGACAGCTGGGCGATCTAAATATTTGTTTAAAGTATGATAATCAGCTTTAAAACTTGTGAATATGCTTTCTAGAGGACCGGTTTGACGACGAACGAGTAACTCTAATTGCCAATCAGAAGCGGGGTTAAAATTGTGGTGGTCACGGATGATAAATATTGAGCGTTCAGTGAATGTTGGCGCTCCTTCAATATAAATATCAGGTACGCGACTATGATCTAAATCCCTAAAGGCAAATGCATCGCCATTTTGTAGTATTTGAAGACGATCAAAAATAGCACCACGAACATAACCTGAACCTTTAAATGAATAACCTGTACCCATTAAAATAAGAGCGTGTTCACCAGGTTTTAATGAAGACATAATATAGTCATATTCACTATCGCCGACTAAGTTACGACCAACCGTAGGAATGTTTAATTGTGCAAAATAAACCTCGGCAAACATATCTTGTTTTTGTTCGCTACTCGCTTCTTCAACATGTTCGGCTTCAGTACCAACAAATGCTTCATCAACAGTTTTTCTGTTGAGGTATAATTTACGGATAGAGCCATCACCTGTGAGGGTAGTCCAATCTGATTTGGCAAAAACGTCAGGGTAAATGGTTCCCATCGGTTGAATTACTTCTTGACTAGCACTGATAATACCTAGCGCACGAGCAACCTTTGTTGCTGATTTTACAATACCAACATTCATCACCATTACCGTAACGGTTGCGCCAGAAAGGCCATCGATATGAATAACATTGTCGGTTTTATTTCCGCCAACTTTTAAGCGGTCACTAACATGTAAACCGTCATATTGCTTGGTAAAATTATGTAATTTACTTTCGGGAATGCCCGCTAAGATAATCGGTTCATGGTGCTCTAATACTTTTGCGCCTAAATAAACACCTTTAGTATCAATAGCCACTAACATATTTACTGGTTCGCCTGAATAGGCAGGAATTTTAGCTATGTCATTAGTTTCAAAGGCGTAACCTAAAACTTCTTCGCCTTTAGAACCTTGTTTGTAAACGGTCCAAACTAAGGGACCACCTTCTTCAGTAGCTTGTTTTTCACTAATTTTAGTTTGTTCGGCAAAGATCTCCTTAATTAACGGCATAGGATCTTTAGGAGGGCTAACAAAAAGGGCTTGTGCTGGCATGATGACACATAAAAATAGTACTAAGGCTTGGGTTAGCGTGCTTCTCAGTGTGGAGAGTTTTTGCTGGGGAAAGCGGATTAAGACGCTAAAAAAATTTTTTACTAACATGACATCGCCAAGGTGTTGTGTTCATGCAGTATGGCAAAAAAATAACCAACTGCGACAATATGTCACAGTGTACGCTTTCGCTTTAAAGTCGTTATGATGTAGATCAAGCTATGTAAATAAATGTACTTTGGTTTGAACTTCTTAAATCCCTATATAAATTATGGGTATAAACGCTAAATAGCTTGATAGCGAATCATTGTTTTACTTCAATTGAAAACAGCCCTTTAACGATAAGTAAAGTGCACAAGCAGTAAGTTTTATAGGTAAATTCATATGTTTGCAGTACACGGTTATTGGCGAATACTAGTAAAAGATAATTATGTATTGCCATGGTTTAGTGCTTGCTGGAATGAAAAACGGCTACAGCAAACCTTCCTGGAGATATCGCGATAATACCACCGCCGGCATTAACTAAAGGGTTCACGCTGCGTGCCTAGAGACGTTTAGGCAGCGTTAATCATTGACCTTTACATTAGCCTAATGACAGGATGAAACAACCAGTTACTGCAAATGATTTGTTTCTAGCAATGAAAGAAAATTATAAAAAATCTATAAAAAAAGCCAGTAACTTAAGTACTGGCTTGATAAAACGTAAATGACGTTTGACTGCTTAACTTACAGTAATACGAGCAAATTTACGCTTTCCTACTTGATAAACTGCCGTTGTGCCAGCGCTAATGACTAAGCTACGGTCAGTTACTTTTTCGCTATCAATTTTCGCAGCACCTTGTTTGATCATTCTAAATGCATCAGAAGTACTACCGACTAAACCTGCATTTTTAAGCAAGTTAGCAATGGCTATTGCACCATTTTCAGTGGTAATCGTTAATTCCGGCATATCATCAGGTAACGCACCTTTTTGAAAGCGATTGATGAATTCATCATGGGCAGCTTGTGCTGCTGTTTCATCATGAAAACGGGCAATTAATTCTTTGGCTAAATCAATTTTTACATCACGCGGGTTTTTACCTTCGCTAATTTCAACTTTATAACCTTCAATCTCTTCAAGCGGTTTAAAGCTAAGTAGCTCATAGTAACGCCACATTAATACATCTGAAATAGACATGATTTTGCCAAACATCTCAGTAGGCGAATCAGTAATACCAATGTAGTTACCTAATGACTTAGACATTTTTTGCACGCCATCTAGGCCTTCAAGTAATGGCATCATTAATACTGTTTGTGGGCGCTGTCCTTCAGACTTTTGTAATTCACGGCCCATCAGTAAGTTGAATTTTTGATCGGTACCACCTAGTTCAACATCGGCCTCAAGCGCAACAGAATCCCAACCTTGTACTAAAGGGTACATAAACTCATGAATAGCAATTGCTTGACCATTGGCGTAACGCTTTTTAAAGTCGTCACGTTCCATCATACGCGCTACTGTTTGACGAGAGGCAAGCTGTAACATACCTGCAGCGCCTAGTTTTTCCATCCAAGTAGAATTAAAAGCAACGGTTGTTTTAGCGGGATCTAATATTTTAAAAACCTGCTCTTTATAAGTTTCAGCGTTGGCTAGTACATCTTCTTTGGTTAGCGCTTTACGGGTAACATTTTTACCCGTTGGATCGCCAATCATACCGGTGAAATCACCAATTAAGAAAATAACTTCATGACCTAACTGCTGGAATTGACGCAATTTGTTAATTAGAACCGTGTGACCTAAATGTAAATCAGGCGCCGTTGGATCAAATCCTGCTTTAATTTTTAGTGGTTTACCCGTTTTTAATTTTTCGAGTAACTCTTCTTCAACTAATATTTCTTCTGCACCGCGTTTTAGCTCGGCGAATGCTTGGTTAACTTCGGTCATTAGGACTCCATTGTTTGGCTTTGAGTACTTAGTCTATTAATAAGTGATAACTACTGAGCGGTTGCACTGAAAACAAGGCGCACACTATTTTGGTAAATTGAGTGGTTATATTGACTAGGTAAAGTTTATTTAATGGTCGAATTCTACTGCACTTTGCGGGTGGGATAAAACCTTATAATGGCTTTTTTAGTAAAGAAACAGTGATCTTAATGATAAACAGAGTTAATAAAGGGATAATTTACGTGAGTTGAGCTAATTTTATTGTTTTTAATACTAAAATTCTTAATACCAATATGCATGTATACCCTCTACCATTCAAAGTGCACTCTGAAACATGCATCTTGATTGGTAACGAGTATAAAAAAATTGTTTGTCGAGGATTAAAAGGCTTGGAGCTAGGCGCTGATTGAAGGCATTGTTTTGTTAATAAAATATGCTCAATAAAATTTCTTTTGCATGTCTACTAAGCTACATCCATGTAGCGTAAATTGAACTGTTTTTTATTTCACCTGATATCATAATCAATGGTGAAACACAGCTAAAGGGAAAACTTAACACCCATATTTACGGTAGTGCCAAGCCCTTTAACATTAAAGCCTTTATACGTTAATGCTTGTGACCGTGCAGGAAAATAATCTTGATTAAATAAGTTTTCAATACCTGCAAATACTGACCAATTACCAAAATCATAACTACTGCTAGCGTTGAAAATGTTGTATCCCTTAATCTCACCCTGATCGCCGGTATAATTGCCTTCGTCATTTCTTTCAAATCGGTTGCGATCACCAACATGTAAATAAGTTAACGACAATTTAAGCGCATCTGTTGGGTACCAGTTGGTAACTACGGTACCTTTTGGTGCACTAATTTGACGACCGCCAATATATTCATCTGTCTCTGTATGCTTGCCTTCAACGTAACTGTAAGTTGCGTTAACATTTAATTCACTTGAAATACGGTAGCTAACAATACCTTCATATCCCCAGGTTTTTTGTGGAGCGCGTTTAATTAAATAAATCCCTGTTTTTTCATCAAGCACATTTTTAGAGCCTAAATCAGAGGTACTTTTATAGGTAGTTACTTCAAACCTTAATTGATCAAATTCACTGACAAAACCAATTTCATAATTTTTGACAATGGCCGCTTGTGTTTGAATAGAAGAAATATCGCTTACGGTTGCTTTACGTAACAATGAACCTAAGTCAGGAATATCAGCGCCTTCAGAATAACTAATGTAAGGACTAAATTCTTGCGCAGCATTATACCTCATACCAAAGTTGTAAGTGGTTGCATCAAATTTAATCGTATCGCCTTTTACTGCAATAGGTACCGAACATTGGGTCGAACTTTTACAAATTTTAATAGTGTTGTAATCATCGACAGTAATATCAATATTTTCCTTACGCAGCCCTGCTTTAATGATAAGATCATCATTAATTACCCACTTGCTCTGGAAAAATCCCGCGACATTAGTCATATCCATTTCAGGAGCCCAAAAACGGCCATCAACTAATGGCTGCGAAGTAGTATCTTCAAGTACATCAACACCATAAATGAAAGTACCTTCTATTGAGTCCCACTCAAACTGGCTATTCAATGTTGCTCGCAAGCCTTCTTTTTCTGACTTAATGAGTGACTGCCCACCGGCAAGACCTAAATCAGGATTGGCAAATCTTGTTGCATAGTAAAAAACAGTCTCTATAGATTGTTTATAAGCATCAAGGTTTAACTGGGTATTAGCAAAAATTTCAGCATCGCTATATTTTAACTGAAAATTATGGTTGCCACGTGGACCTTGTGGCTCAGCTTGAGGAGGACGATTTTCTGGATCATCAATGGCGTATGTCTTTTCTCCTTTACTGATATTGCCATTAATATCGATCCAATCAGAATTTTGCTGTGATTCATAATAGTTATAGGTAAAACCAATACTTTTATCATCATCAATTTGATAATCTACTTTGGTAAAGTAATTGTATGTTTTACCTTCAGATAAACCGTAATGTGTTCCTAAAGCATCGCCTTCCGCGTCACGTAAAATACCATTTTCTTCAAAACCAAGGCTAGCAACATAGCTAAAGTCATTAAGGGTACCACTCGCTGTTGAGGTTATTTTTTCCCCCACTGAATCTTCAAGCTTCACAGCACTAAAACGCGTTGAAATACTGGTATCTAAGTTAAAAGCACCACTAGCACCACTCTTTTTAGTAATGTAGTTAATAATGCCACCCGCGGCACCATTACCATACATAGACGTTGCTCCTTTAATGATTTCAATACGTTCAATAACACTAGGATCAAGCGTTTTCATGTCTACAGCACCATTTTTCAATGGTGTCGATTGTGGAATACCATCGATCATTACTAAAGCTGCACGGCCACGAAGGGTTTGAGCAAAGTTACTCGATGTTCCAGTGCCAACACTAAGGCCTGGCACGTGCATCGCTAGTAAGTTTTGAATATCAGAAGATATTTCTAATTGTGCTTCAATTTCTTTTTTACTGATAATAGTGACCGATGCAGGAACCTCATCAATACTTTCTACAATCCGGCTACCCGTGACAATAATACGCTCAACATCATCTTGCTGTGCTTTTACTTGTGAGCTAACGGCTATGGCTAATACGCTTAAAGCTAACACCTTGTTTTTCATTTCAATCAGTACTCCATGTTTAAAGGCGAGCATCCTACCACGAGCGAATGACAATGAGAATGGTTTTTATTTAGGTTGTCTTTTGCGTATGCTTGGTATACGCTCGTTAATGAGAATGAATCTCATTAACGACATTGAAATAAGGATATAAATGTTAGTAATAAATATGGTCAAAGCCGCATTTGTTTTTATTGAGAATGGCAATTGATGAAATAGGCGTTAATAAGCAGAAGATAGGAAGTCAGTTTAAAACTGGCTTTTTGAATAAAGGTATTCTATTTTGAAATAGCAAAATTTAAGTACGTAATATGCACTAACTTGCGCGAGTTAAGTTGACTTTTTTTTTAAATGCTAAATGACTTATTGAAAGACTAAAGTTGTTTGCTGTCATTAACCTTGGCGATGAACGAAATTTAACCAGATGTCCTTACTCAGTTTATATTTGAATATGATTAATTACATTTGTTTACAAAGATTCAGGTTTTCATTGACTAGCGTGGTCAGTTATAGCAGCATTTTTTCTGTAGTTTAGGTATAGTTTTGATATAGTCGGTAGATTACCTGAGTTTGTTATTGATTTATCATTTCCCGCTATGAAAGTTTCGAGTCGTATTCTGTTGAAAAAATTATTAGAACTATTTAAAAACCTACCTAAGCTACATCGTCGGATAATTATTGTCAGTAGTTGTTTTTTACTGCTTTTATTGATCATTCCCTCGAGTGACGAGAGTCTTGATGTTGAAGATATTCAAGTTGGAAAACGCATTCAGGTTTCCTTGCCAGAAGAGATAGTGCCTAAAGGTACAACGCCAAAACAAAGTGCTTTACCGCAGCGAAATATTACCAAAGCTAACAACAAGGTTATAACTGAACAGTTACCCTCTTTAGCTAAAACAGCCAGCGTGCAAAACGATGGCAGCTTAGTTAGCGGAAAATTAGAAAAAAAGGTAAAAATACAAGACTCGTTAGAAAAACTTGCCCAATTAAGTTGGCAAACTGTGAAAGTTCGAAGTGGTGATTCTTTAGCGTTAATACTAAAACGTTTAGGTTTCAGCGCTCAAACAACGTATGCGGTGAGTACAGCCAAAGGTAAGGAGAGTAAATTATTAAAAAAGCTGAATGTAGGCGATAAATTACGTATTGCTAGCAATGAAGAACAACAATTGGCCGCACTTGAATACCCTCTGTCTAGAACTGATACTTTATTTATTAATTTAGTGGGCGATAGTTATCAATCTCACCGAGAAACGAAGCAAGTAGAAATACGAGAAAGCTTTAGCTACGGCACTATTAATTCTAGTTTTTGGAATGCTGGTGTAAGTGCTGGCTTGAATGATGGCCAAATTATTAATTTTGCCAATATTTTTGGTTGGGACATTGATTTTGCATTAGATATACGTGAAGGCGACAGCTTTCATATTACCTATGAAAAGAAGTATGTTGAAGGCGAATATATCGGTACAGGTAATGTTTTAGCGGCAGAAATAACTAACCAAGGTGAAGTTTTTCAGGCAATTCGTTTTACTGATGACGAGTATTACAGTCCAGATGGTAGAAGTATGCGCAAAGCCTTTTTACGCGCGCCGGTTAATTTTAAATACATCAGCTCTAGTTTCAAACCTAAACGTTTTCACCCAGTACAAAAACGCTGGAAAGCCCATAAGGGTATAGATTACGCAGCGAAAAGAGGTACGCCTGTAGTTGCTGCAGGTAATGGTAAGGTAACGCATGCCGGTTATAGTAAGTACAATGGTTATTATGTGTTTATTCAGCATGGTAACGGCATAGTGACTAAGTATTTGCACTTTTATAAACGGGCAGCCGTTAAAAAAGGACAACGGGTAAAACAAGGGCAAACTATTGGTTATGTCGGTGCTACAGGCTTAGCCGCAGGACCGCATTTACATTATGAATTTTTACTTCATGGCGTACATCGTAACCCTCGTACAGTGAAACTACCAGATGCGAGACCAATTGCTAAAAAATATAAAAAAGAGTTTTCATTGTTAGCAGCTAAACGGTTAGAGGCATTATCAGGTGCTCAAAATGCATTACTTTCGACACAAGCAAGTGATATAGCGACCAATGATTAATAATGAAACGGTAGCACAAGGAAAATACTATATTGGCTTAATGTCAGGCACCAGTGCTGATGGTATCGACTTGGCGCTAGTGGACTTTACTGCTAATGGGCAACAACCGCGATTGGTTGCTAGTTTCTATAAAAGTTATAGCGCTAAAATTGCAGACAAAATCACTTCACTTTATCAACCAGGAAGTAATGAAATTGACCGTGCATTCCATTTAGATGTTGAATTGGCACAGTTATTTTCTCAGGCTGTGAACGTATTACTTAACCAAGAAAACCTTACTCCTAAAGATATTATCGCCATTGGTAATCACGGACAAACCATTCGTCACCGTCCAACTGGTGATACCCCATATACCCTCCAAATAGGTTGCTGCCAAACGTTGGCAACGTTGACAGGGATTCGTGTGGTAGGACAATTTCGTCGAAAAGATATGGCGTTAGGTGGTCAAGGCGCGCCTTTGGTACCTGCTTTTCATCAACTGTTATTTGCTCATGCAGTTGAAGCAAACTTTGTGGTGAATGTTGGCGGTATTGCCAATATAACGTTTTTACCAGAGCAAGGAGCTGATAAAGCTGTCTTGGGTTTTGATACTGGGCCAGGTAATGCTTTGCTTGATGACTGGTTCACTAAACATCACTCAAGCAGTGATGACACCTTTGATAAAAATGGTGCTTGGGCGATAACGGGACAAGTTATCCCATTGTTGTTAAATCAGTTGATGCAAGATGATTATATAAATTCCGCAGCACCTAAAAGTACAGGAAGAGAATATTTTCACCTTCAATGGCTTGAACAGCAATTAACGGCTTTTAAAGAGGAAACTAGTTCGCAACATGATCTAGTCATTGATCAAGTAAACGAGACAGTACTTAATGCAGTCGATATTCAAGCGACATTATTGGCTTTTACCGCTCAGAGTATAAGCGATGCCATTTCGGCATTAACGCCACAGGGTAAAGTTTACTTGTGTGGCGGCGGTGTCCATAATAGCGCCCTAGTTGAAGCACTAAAAAGTAGGTTAAATACTTCCGACGCTGCTTTTGAAATCAATACGATGCAAGCCTTGAACATCGATGGTGACATTCTTGAAGCGATGGCGTTTTCTTGGCTTGCATACGCTTTTGATCAGGGTTTAGACAGTAATCTGCCAGCCGTAACTGGCGCAAGTGCAAGTTGTACTTTGGGCAGTACTTTTTTCCCCTAAATATTATTTTCAAAATTTTTCATAAGTTTTAATTAGTTGCTTATGTTTAACAACTTCACACTTAAATCAGGTGATAATCTACTAGTATTCCATCACATCAATACTATACTTAGATACTGGGTGTTCAAAAAATGAACTAATAGGTTGTGTTGGACTCTAACTCAGCACACTCTGGAAGTTCGCGTTGAGGAGGGCTTATGGAATTTAAAGATATTCATATTGGTATGAAATGTGGCAGTAATAAAGGCAGCGGTACTGTTACTTGGGTTGATGGCTCAACACATACTATTTATATGGTTGATTGTAATAATAATAATAACTTTGAAGTTAACATCAGCGATATAATTGAAGATCCACAAGCGCACAATAAAGAAGATGATTACTATTAAATAGTATTGAAATTTATCTTTAAAAAAAAATTAGAAGCCCGACAAATTTACATTTCGTCGGGTTTTTTATTTTCACTCAGTAAATATATCCGTTCCACTTGAAGATGCAGGATTCAGCTGGAATTAGAAATGCCTTTAGGCAGGTATTGATTGAAGAGAATAGTTATTCAGGAGAATATGCTCCTGAATAACCCTTAATAAAAAAATTCGCCTTGATTATGAATCGCTCAGACTTCCTGAAACGAGCATATTCAAGTGGAGCGGGTATATATTGAATCTGCCTTAGTTATTTGCCACACTGCTCCCTCTACGACTCACTTGATGAATCCAATTAGTATAATCAAGCTACTCGGTCTCAATATCAAACTCATGTTTTAAGGTCTTTTATGGAATGGTTGTCTGTGCTACCTCCTTTGGTTGCTATTATTATTGTTATTTGGAAAAAAGAAGTCATTCTTGCGTTACTTACCGCCGTATTTACCTCTGAGGTGTTATTAGCATCTCAACACCATAACAATGTCATTTTTCATGCTTTTATTGGTTCTATAGAGCGTGTTATCGGTGTTGTCAGCTCTGCTGGCAATGCCCGTATTTTGATTTTTAGTTTGTTGATTGGCGCTTTACTGGCGTATGTTAGAGATTCAGGTGGTGTTACAGCAACAGTAGAAAAATTAGTTAATAAAGGCATTGCCAAAAGTAAGCGGCAAGTGGGTGCCTTAACCATGTTTACTGGCTTGGTCATCTTTATCGAATCAAACTTGAGCGTACTCACTGCGGGTATTCTGTCTCGTGATTTATTCGACAAATTTAAAATGAGTCGTGCTCGCTTAGCGTATATTATTGACAGTACCAGTGCGCCAGTATGCATATTAGTACTACTAAATGGCTGGGGTGCCTACGTGTTAGCACTGTTAAATAACTATGAACTAGGGCAGTCTTCAGTGTCCATTTTATGGGGTTCAGTCGCTTTTAATTTCTACGCCATTATCGCTTTGTTCATGGTGGTTTATACGGTAGTGGCCGATAGAGTACATGGCCCAATGAAAACTGCAGAGTTGGCATTGAATACAACCGAAAAAACAAAGGAAACAGTAGAAACTGGTGATTTATCACAGTGCTCTTCAATAGCAGAATCTGCAATACCGCCAACAGCTTTGCAGTCGACACTTTCACAAAAATCGGCACCACAAGAAACACTATCACAAGCCATACTACAAGAAGCCATGGTGCCAGCCACTAAAGCACGCTTTATGTTGGTACCCTTATTGAGCATGATCTTCGGCATGTTTTACTTTATGTATTGGAGCGGCAATGGTGATATCACCCAAGGTGATGGTAGTAAGTCGGTACTTTACGCCACTTGTTTAGGCCTGGCAGTAAGTTACTTTTTATTGCGTTTTTCTAATCGTTTCCAGCATCAAGAGTTAGTAGAAATAGGTTTTAAAGGCATTGCTGAACTATTACCCTTAGTAACGATAGTGCTATTGTCATTGACCCTTGGCGCTAGCTTGAAAGAGCTCGGCACAGGTTACTTTATTGCAGGAATTGTTGGTGAGTATTTACCGTTAATTTTTGTGGTACCTATGCTGTTCGTAGCCGGTGCAGTTATTTCATTTAGTACAGGCACTTCTTGGGGGACTTTCGCTATATTAATTCCGATTGGTGTACCATTAATCCAAGCACTTGGTTTACCGCCTTCATTAGTCATTGCTGCTATTCTAGGTGGTGGGATCTTTGGAGACCACTGTTCACCCATTTCTGATACCACCTGTGTATCAGCCATCGCATCAGGATGTGATTTACTTGAACATGTTAAAACCCAGATGCCTTACGCACTGTTTGGTGGTGCGTTAACATTGGTAGCTTATATTATTGCAAGCATTGTCATGATTTAACTTATACCCGTTACCATTAAAAGTGCGTGATTTCAGTGGGAGTTAAAAGTGCTTTAGGCAAGGTATTTATTTTAAACAATGGTACTCCCTTGTTCAAATGAATAACGCCGCATAGACCACTTTTCGCCCCATCGAAGAAGCGCTTGAGCAACATGACTACATCGTTGCACCTTTTTGTAAGGGAATAACCATTACTGCAAAGGTGCGCCTTGTATTGAAATTGCTCAAGCATTCTAAAACATGCATCTTGATTGGTAACGGGTATATAACTCCTTTGCTTGCGATGCGTGGTAAAGCAGTTCAGTTACTGCTGATTAATTGTCCAATATTTACAGTCTAAGAATAACGAGGAATAATAATGAAAATAACGCTACCGATGCTAACTTGTTTACTTTTATCAACCTTTGCTAATGATGCTTTAGCAAAAGACGTTCCTTTTGCTATTGCCATTCATGGTGGTGCTGGCACCATTCAAAAAGACCATTTTACTCCTGAAAAAGAAGCGGCTTATCGCGCTAAATTAAAAGAGTCAGTTGAAGCAGGTTATACGGTTCTTGAACAGGGCGGTACTAGCCTTGATGCGGTAACTGCTGCAATAAATATTCTTGAAAACTCGCCATTTTTTAATGCGGGTAAAGGCGCAGTTTATACTCACGATGAAACTCATGAAATGGACGCTTCTATTATGGACGGAAAAAACCGTCAAGCAGGTGCTGTTGCAGGGGTTAAACAGATTGAAAATCCGATAAACCTTGCTCGCTTGGTAATGGATGAATCAGTGCATGTGATGTTAAGTGGTGCTGGCGCAGAAACCTTTGCTCAAAGCCAAGGTGTTAAGTTGGTTGATAATAAGATCTTCGATACTGACCATAGATATAAATCACTGCAACGCGCTAAAGCCAAAATGAAAAAGGCTAAACAACAAAATAAAGACTACCAAGCAGCACACTTTGCTTTAAATACTGAATATAAAGTGGGCACGGTTGGCGCTGTTGCGCTTGATAAATTTGGCAATATTGCTGCAGGCACTTCTACTGGCGGTATGACAAATAAGCGCTATGGCCGCATTGGTGATTCACCTGTTATTGGTGCAGGTACTTTTGCTGATAATGCTTCCTGTGCAGTTTCAGCAACGGGTCACGGTGAATTTTTTATTCGTTATAACGTAGCGGCTGATATTTGCGCCAGAGTTCAATACCAAGGCAAAAGTATTGAACAAGCAGGTAAAGAAGTCATTCATGATGTGCTCATGCCTGTGGGTGGTACGGGTGGTGTAATCATCATAAACACTAAAGGCAATATTAGCTTACCGTTCAATACCAAAGGTATGTACAGAGCCAGTAAGTCTACTAGCCAAGTGACTTATGTTGGTATTTTTAAAGATGATTAATCCAATAAAAAATAATAAATAACAAAATAGAATAGTTAGAGTACCTGCTTTAGAGTTTACGGTAAGTTATTGGTTACGCGAAGATTAGTGACTTAACTTTTAGTTTTTCGTCGCTACAACCTTTGATCTAGATCAAGTTTCTCTGTCTATCACTAACAATATCGGCTAAAATCCGCGCCATATTTTAGTTGTTTAACCGCAGTACAGGAAACTAGACCATGTCTCACCACGAAGAAGATTTTAAAGATCCCTCCTCTTTCAAACACTTAGCAATGATCCTTGTGGCAATGTTTGCTATGCCATTATTACCAATGGTTATGGGTTGGTTTACGCTTTTGCGTTAAGCAATATTAACTATTACTGGCGAGGGGCACTTGCTCCTCACAGTAATGTTTGTTATCTGCACTCGTCATTTTTCTATCGTTAACCTCTTGTTACTACTCAGCACTTTTATCATTATAAATATATATATCAATAAGTAGTTATACCTTCGACATTCCACATTTAGCCTTTTAAAATCGATTATTCATCGATATTTCCTAATCAATGATGCACTTTATTGTTAAAGTGTCAGCGAATTATTCTGTTCTCAACTTAAAAGTGAATCAAATGCCTGATATAGCTGTTCTTGCGGTTTTTATTCCTACTTTCTTTTTTGTCTCAATCACGCCGGGTATGTGCATGACATTAGCGATGACGCTAGGCATGAGTATTGGTGTGCGTCGTACCATGTGGATGATGATTGGTGAACTCATTGGTGTCGCCATTGTAGCTATAGCTGCTGTATTTGGCGTTGCTGGTATTATGCTTAACTACCCTGATGTATTCGAAGTGTTGAAATGGATAGGTGGTGCATACTTAGCGTACATAGGGGTTAATATGTGGCGCTCAAAGGGTAAAATGTCGATAGGTGACAATAAGCCCAGTGATGTCAGCCGTTATTCTTTATTCACTCAAGGGTTGGTCACCGCTATTGCAAACCCGAAGGGCTGGGCTTTTATGATTTCCCTGCTGCCTCCTTTTATTAGTGTTGACCGCGCAGTAGCACCACAATTACTGATGTTACTAGGCGTTATTATGTTTACCGAATTTACTAGCATGATGGCTTACGCTACGGGGGGTAAGAGTTTACGAATATTTTTAAGTCGCGGCGATAATGTTAAATGGATGAATCGTATTGCCGGTAGTTTGATGATAGCTGTCGGTATTTGGCTAGCAGTTAGTTAACACTTAGCTAGGCCATAGTTAGTCGATGTGCATGACTGAACTTAATATAAGTGGTTTTATTTAAGCTAATCTAAGTTGAACTGATAGCAACATTTCTACCTCACACATGTGATGAAACTCGCTTTCAACACGTGATCATAATACCATAGCCTAACTCTCTGTTTTCTTATTAAAGGATAGGCCTTAGCTATGATTAAGTTGCGCGATTTAGAATATTTAACGGCCATCGATAAACACAAACACTTTGGTAAAGCGGCTCAATCTTGTTTCGTTAGTCAGCCTACCTTGAGTGGGCAATTAATGAAGCTGGAAGAGCAATTAGGTTTGCAGCTGGTAGAGCGTCATCGCCGTAATGTTATGTTAACCCCTGCTGGAGAAAAATTAGTTCAAGAAGCGCGAAAAGTACTACAAGCTGCCGGGCAATTTGAGTCTTGTGCTAAAGCCTTGCTTGACCCTTTTGCGGGCGATTTGCACTTAGGTTTAATACCAACATTGGCGCCGTACTTGTTGCCACATATCATGGCCGATTTGAATACGGCATTACCTAACATCAACTTCTTTCTACATGAAAACCAGACCAAGGTGTTATTGCAGCAATTGGACGAAGGTAAATTAGACGTATTAATTTTGCCTTATCTTGAAGAAATGGAAAAATTTGAATCATACCAATTGTTTGACGAGCCACTAATGCTGGCAACACCAAAAAATCATCGACTTGCCAATAAAAAAGACTTATCTCTCTCCGACTTACATGATGAAAAAATTCTTACGTTAGCTGATGGTCATTGTCTTAAAGACCAAGCGATGGGCTATTGTTTCTCTGCGGGTGCTAAAGAAGATAATAGTTTTCAAGCAACAAGTTTAGAAACGCTACGCCATATGGTGGCCAGTGGTATGGGCATTACCTTATTACCCGCGCTTGCCGCTCAAGGCAATTTAGCTAGCGATACTATTCATTATGGGCAGTTTCAAGCGCCAGTGCCAGTACGTGGTATCTCCTTGGTGATCAGACCTAATTACTCACGCATGCAATGTGTTAGAGCCATAGTGGCGAGTGTTAGAAAGTCTCTCAGCGGCATCATTACCTAGTTAGATTCATTTTTATTAACAATTAAAACCTTTCAATTAGCACACTATAGTTTCTTTGCTTACCAGTTGATAGGTTGTGCCTATCATATATATAATTACTATCGATTATGCTAATTACACTTCTGACTCTATTATTACTCCGTCTTCAACGAAACGCCTTTAACGTTTCAAACACAGTTATCTTATTTACAACACTTAACGGGAGTTCAGAATGAACCAATCAATTTCAAACCAATCAATAATCAATACTAAATTATTACCTTTTAACGCTACTGCTTTTCACAACGGTGAATTTGTTGAACTAAGTGAAAAAGACCTTGCTGATAAATGGTCAGTCGTTTTCTTCTACCCAGCTGATTTCACTTTTGTATGTCCTACCGAATTAGGTGACATGGCAGACCATTATGATGAATTGCAAAAAATGGGTGTAGAAGTGTATTCAGTCTCAACAGATACCCACTTTACGCATAAAGCATGGCACGACACTTCAGATACGATTAACAAAATTAAATACCCTATGATTGGTGACCCAACAGGCAAAATCACGCGTAACTTCGGTGTCATGATTGAAGAAGATGGTTTAGCACTACGTGGTACGTTTGTTATTAACCCTGAAGGAGAAATAAAAATCTCTGAAGTACATGACTTAGGTATAGGTCGAAGCGCAGCTGAGTTACTACGTAAAGTTAAAGCTGCTCAATATGTTGCCGAGCATGATGGTGAAGTATGTCCAGCAGCATGGCAACCAGGTGCTGAAACATTAGCACCATCACTAGATCTAGTAGGTAAAATCTAAGTATTAGTTATGTTTTTTTAAATTAGTTTAAATGGCACTTATTCTTTGTTGTTCAGCAATCACATAGGCAAGCTATGCTCATGCTTCACGCCTCGAATAAGCGTCATTTAATTCGAATTTAATTCAAACAATAGCGAAACATGGATGTTGAGCCGCTACTAATACTCTCTAAAGCCGACAAAGTTTCTTCCCTTATTACTTTCCCATTCCCATTGAATATCTATAGAGGTCATTATGTTAGACAGCAATTTACAAACACAATTAAAAAGTTATTTAGACAACTTAAAAACACCAGTCGAGCTAATCACCTTTACTGATGAAAGCCCTAAGGCAAAAGAACTTGCCCAACTCGTATCACAGATTGCTGAATTATCACCGCTAATCACTGAAATTAATGGTAATAATACTGAGCAAGCTGCTAACGAACGCGTGCCATCTATGTTAGTACGTAGTATCGCTAACAATAGCGAAATGCGTTTTGCAGGTTTACCCATGGGACATGAATTTACCTCATTAGTGATGGCGTTATTGCACAGTGGCTCACATCCCCTCAAAATTGAGGCAGAGCAAATAGAACAAGTGCGCAACCTTGAAGGAGATTTTGTCTTTGAAACTTATATCTCCTTAAGCTGTCAGAATTGTCCTGATGTGGTACAAGCCTTAAATATGATGGCTGCCATTAACCCGAATATAAAACACACCATGATTGATGGTTCGTTATTCCAAACGGAAGTGTTTGATCGTGATGTGATGGCAGTACCCAGTGTGTATCTAAATGGTGAATCATTTAGTCAAGGCCGGGTGTCATTAACCGATATTTTAAATAAAGTAGATAAAAATGCCGGTGCTCGCCAAGCCAAAGCATTAGAGAATAAAGGTACCTATGACTTTTTAGTTGTCGGTGGTGGGCCAGCAGGTGCAGCAGCAGCAATTTATGCAGCGCGAAAAGGTATTAATACTGGCTTAGTCGCGGACAGATTCGGCGGTCAGGTCAGTGATACCATGGCTATTGAAAATTTTATTTCCGTCAAAGCAACACAAGGACCAAAACTTGTCGCCAGTTTAGAAGAACATGTTCGTGAATATGAGGTAGATATCATGAACAGTAACAAAGCGAGTCAAGTGAAGCGTAATGAAGCAACAGGATTGGTTGAAGTTAGTTTAGAAAATGGTGCCGTATTAAAAAGTAAATCAGTGGTATTGGCAACTGGCGCACGCTGGAGAGAAATGAATGTGCCGGGTGAAAATGAGTATCGTGGTAAAGGTGTTGCTTATTGTCCTCATTGTGACGGGCCACTATTTAAAGGCAAGCCAGTAGCGGTTATTGGTGGTGGTAATTCAGGTATTGAAGCTGCCATTGATTTGGCCGGTATTGTAGAGCATGTCACTGTTTTAGAATTTGCAGACACCCTGCGTGCAGATGATGTTTTGGTGAGAAAAGCTAATTCATTAACTAATGTTACTATTATTACTAATGCGCAAACCACTGAAGTACAGGGCGATGGTAAACGTGTGACGAGCTTAAGTTACACCGACCGAGGTACAGGTGAACATCATTTATTGGCATTGGCAGGTATTTTTGTGCAAATAGGTTTGATGCCAAACACTGAATTTTTACAAGGTGAAATAGAGTTAACTAATCGCGGTGAAATTATTGCCGGCAGCCGAGGTGAAACGTCCATTGCAGGGGTCTTTGCAGCAGGCGATGTCACTAATAGTCCATACAAACAAATTATCATTGCTATGGGGAGTGGCGCAAATGCCGCCTTGGGTGCTTTTGATTACCTTATCCGTCAAGATGTTTAATAGGGATAGGCTGTAAGCTTACTTAATGTACTGTTCAGTATTAGTCACTTTCAATTAGAGATTAATCATAAGAGAAGAAAGCCGCTTAAAACTATCACTTAAGCGGTTTAATCATTTATTAGTTTCACTTTGTAGTGAGTATTTAGTTACTTCAAGTAAATAGGCGGTTAATAGTTCGATGTTAATGGGCTTAGCAAGGTGTTTAGTAAAGCCCATTGATAGTGCTTTTTTCTTACTACGCGTATCAACATCTGCAGTTAAGGCAAAAATAGGTAAATCAGCATATTGAGGCATTGCTCGTATTAATTGTGTCGCTTGATAGCCATCTAACACTGGCATCTGGCAGTCCATTATAATGACATCTACAGGCTCTTTTTGTAAATGGTCGATAGCCAGTTGGCCATTCTCAACAATTGCGGCTTCAATCCCCACCTTAGATAATATAACGCTAATGAGTTTTTGATTAATACGATTGTCTTCAGCCACTAAAATTTTGAGTTGGGCGAGGTTATTAATAACCTTGTCTGGTTTAGTTTCTTGCACCGCTTTATTGGGCGTATTTTGTCGATTTTGACTGACTAATTGCTGAAATGAATTGTGAATTTTATCTTCTACTTTAGGTTTAAATTGAGTAATAGAAAGCCAACAAGTAAAAATAAAAGAAGCTCCAGCGGCCACTTTACTTTCTATTTTGATATTACCTGACATCAATTGGCTAAGTTCTTTCGCTATGGTTAAACCTAAGCCTGTACCACCAAAATCACGAGAAGTTGAAGCGTCCGCTTGAGTGAATGGTTTAAATAGTTTATCAATGCGCTCCTTGGTAATGCCAATCCCAGTGTCTTTTACTACTATCGAAATATGCGCTTTATTCTGCATTATTTTCAGCACATTTGCTGTGATTGAAACACCACCACTATTGGTGAATTTCATGGCATTGCCGCATAAATTCATTAAAATTTGCTCTATCCGGGTCTGATCTCCTAGGAAAATCATAGTATCTGGAATGTTATTGTTTAAGCGCCAAGTGAGTTTTTTATTACTGGCATCTACTTCAAATAAACTATAAATTCGCTTTAATACTAAATGCATATCAAAAGCTTCATTGGTGAGGTGTATCTTTTTTGACTCAATTTTTGAGATATCAAGAATATTATTTACTATGTGGAGTAACAAGTCTGATGAAACATCAATATGTTGAAGGTAGGATTTAATTTCATCCAAATTGTTGGAGACTTTAGCTAGTTGAGCGAAGCCGATTACTGAATTCATAGGTGTTCTAATTTCATGGCTCATATTAGCTAAAAATTGACTTTTCGCTTCATTTGCATAATTTGCCTCTTTCATTGCTTCATTGAGCGATTTAGTGCGTTGGCTCACTAGGTTGTTTAACTGTAATTGCCTATTATGCATTAATAAAAGCGAAGTAATTATTGTGGTAGCAATAACAACAAGCAATAAGAAAAATCTTATAAAGTTCTGATGTTGCTGCCGAGTTAAATAATTTTCGTTGGCGAATAAATGGATGTTCCATTTTTGACCTGCCACATTAAAATCATAACTGAAATGCTTGTTGGATTCCTTTGTACCTGAATGATGAATATCGGTATGAGTACCAGTATTAGACAAGAACCACTGTTTTTTATATTGTTCAAACACTTCATAATAAAATAAGTTTTTTTGTGAATCACTGATAGCATTACTGATTATTTTCTCCGCAAGAAATACACCTGTGGTAAAGCCAATTAATTTTTTATCAGTGGTGTTTTGGGTTTTAATTACCTGTTCAAAGATCGGGAAAAACAATAAAAAGGCTGGCTCTTCTTTAAATGATTGTACCAACTGAATGATAGGGGTGGCTTGTGGTTGATAATTAGCCCTGATGTTGTCTAAGGTCTTTTTCCGTGAAGGGTTAGAATACACGTTAAAACCTATCGCTTTACCATTACCTTTTTCTGGGCTAATCAGTTTTACATAAATAAGATCGTCGTTAATCGATAATGGTTTTCCCTGTATCACCACCTTTTTTTGATATAGCTGTGCTAATTGCATTTGATGGTCATGTTTTTCTGTTTGGCTAATAAGGGGGTTCCAAGACATGGCTTTGAGTGTGTTAGAGCTTTGCGTTAGGTTACTCACAAATAAATGAAATTGCTTACGTGAGGCATCTGGGTTGTGCTGAATAAAAGCGGCTAATAAGCTTAATTGTTCAATGCTAGTGCTTATTTGGCGATAAATACCATTTTCTATTACTTTGGATTCTTTTGTTATTAACTCAGTCGCATTGGTATTCGAACTGGCAATAAAAAAATTTGTCAGCAATATGATAATGATTAATAAAGCGCTTACCGAATAGATAATAATCCAACTAGCTTTACGTTGCTCCGATTTTAATTGGTGAAAGTTAAGTAAGCTAAAAATAAAAGGCAGTGAAAGTAGCACCCCTAATGAGTCGCTTAACCACCAGAAAATTAAATTCAATTGAAAATCTTCAACACTATATTGAGCATTAAATATAGTTAAAGCACTAACACCTACGGTTGAAGAGATTAAATTAACTAGAATGCCAACAATAAAGACGAAATAGAGTGTTTTTTTGTTCTGAGATTGACTAATTGGATTGCCAAGCCAGTACCTGAGTAGTGCGCTTCCTGCCATAGCTTGCAGTCCAGCGCCAGTGGCAATAATCGCATTTTGTATCGCCGTAACAGAGAATAATAAATTTATGTCAACGTTTGGAGTTACTGAAAAGTTAAAAATATAGGCTGCCAGAAATACAGCAGGGAAAAAACGCCACCACCATAAATAACAACCTACTAATGCGATGCCAGCAGGCAGCCAAATAGGAACTATTTGGCTATGAAAAGAAAGGGATGATAAAAGATGACCAAAAACTATATAACTTGTGAAAAGAGTTAGATACAAAGGCCAAGCTTTATCAAGTGGGTATGAATTTTTCATCAAATCAGAATCTGCCACAAGAGTCCTTTGCTTTTCATCGTTATAATTGAAATTAACTATAAACCAAAAGTAAGTATTTACAATGTGTTAGATGCTTTTGTTATGTTTCGTAAATATAGCTTTTAATCATATTTTTTAATCGGCTAGAGTATTGGACTAAAAAGCTTTGTTGCCGTTAGTTTCTGGTATATTGCTAATCACTGAAAATGTGACATGGGTATATACCCAAACTACCTGAAGATGCATGTTTCAGAGTGATCTTGTACCACTTTGAATGATATTGGGTATAAATCTTTGTAAGAAATAGCTTAATGTCATTAAAATAACAAGTGTAATTGGTATATAAATTGCTGGTAATAAAACTGTCAATTTATTGCGGTATTTACCAAATGATCAATAACCTAGGCCTATATAGCGGCACTTTTAATAATAATTCAACTGTGAGTCAGCAGAATACTGCTGAAATACAAGCGATAACTGAAAAACATGCGCAAAGTAGTGTTAAAAGTGAAGAGTCAGCTGTCGTTGATAACAGTTTATATTTATCCAGCAGAGCTCAAAAAATAAATGCTATCAGCAGTGAATTTTTTAGCGGTGCAGAGCTGACATTTGATGATGTAGGCGCGTTAAAAGAAAAGCTTTATCAATTTGGACTTATTTCAAAAGGTGAGTATGCCACTTTAAGTGGTACTACCACGGATGCTACAACCAGCGAATCTAGCGCGAACACATCTACTACCACGTTAACTAGTTTCCTCGGCGACTTTATTGAACGCTTAAATAAAGATGATGCCGATGAAGATACTGATAGTGATGAGGATGTCACTGAAAGTGAAACAATAGTGGCGTTAACGGGGGCGTTAACTACTGCAAAAGAAATATTGAATAACGTTGAAGAGCAGAAACTGCAAACTGACTTTAAGTCATCCCTTAAGGATGCATTAGCTTTACTTAAGGAAACGATCAATGATAAATCATTTGAAAAACTACCTTTAGATGACAAAATAGGGCTAAGTAAAGTGCATCAGGCACTCGAAATTGTTGACCGCCTATCTCCACAACGACTTAATAATGATAAGGTTAATCAATATATTAAGTTATCCTATAGGTAATCGATTGAGCCGGTTATTGATGTATTTTTTGATGCGTTAAGATATTATTGGTAACAGACCCGTGATTACACTATTTACTTTACCTAAAGTCATTTAATTAATAATTAAATCATGTGATTATATGGTATCGGATATGATAACTATCACACTCATGTTTTGACGGTAAGGGATTATTTTGCGGTTTTTTAAATTTACCTTAGCCCTATGCTTGGTTTTTGTTATCACACTCAGCACAGTATTTTATAATCGAAGCTCGGTGGTGACATCAATAGTAAATAATTTTCTCACACAGCATCATAGCGCGTTAACGTGCATTGATTTTGATATAAATACCGATTTTAATTTGTTGATTACCCGCTTATGTATTGATTCTCCTTATGCTGACATAGAATTAATTGATAGCCTGGTAGAATGGCGATTTGAACCAAGCAGGATAGACGTAGATAAACTATCCGACGCTATTTCAGCGATAAATATTGCTGCAGTTACTGTACTAGCTAAAGGTGATATTCAACTTCCTGAAAGTCCTACTTCACGCACAGTAAAACTTAGTGAGTTACCAACACTTATTAGAAAGCAACTTCATGACCTTGCGTTGTTCTCAATTCCGATTGACCTTGATATTCAAACGTTTAACTACCAACCTTTTAGTAATAAAAAAACTAATAAAAACCACACTTATCAAGGCCAATTTTCAGCGCATGCTCAACGCCTACTATTTACAGTAGCTAATCAAAAAAAAGAGCATATTCTCTCCTTGGCGTTAGCTAAAAGAGATGGTGACATTAGTGCCACTTTAGCGACTGATTTAGCTCAGCTAAGACCTCTTCTAGTTCAACATCCAAAAGCTTTACCATTGAGTTTATCAACACTATTAATAAATAAATCTTGGTCGGTTACGGGGAAACTTAACAGTCAACTTGACTGGCATAAAAAAACCTTGAGTATGACGAATCAACTGAGTGACTTTTCTTTCAAAACTTCACCAGGTTTTTCTTCATTAGGGCTGGTTGCGCTAGATGCAAGCTTTGCATGGCAAGCAAATTTAACTGACGATAAGTTGCATTTTGATTTTACTGCAGATGACAATCAGAGCAATAATATACAGCTAGCTTTTAATTCAGAAAAACTTATTGAGTCACTCACGGCACAAACGGTCGATCAGCAAATAATCAGTGTCCTCATAGATAATGCCATAAGTACGTTGACGGTTAAGCCATTAGATTCGCTAAAAATAGATTTTACCAAAAAAACAGTAACCAGTGATGGCATTACTATCATTAGCAGTAATTTACATGGGCCAATAGAACTCTCGCTAAGCGATTTACTCTTTAATTTTAACGATGACCCAGTAATAACACCTAACTTACAAAAAGCAAAGTTCTCGCTAACAGCACAAGCAAGCATTGCTCAATTACAGCCTTATAGCATGCAGCCAGTAAAGCTAAGTATTACCGGTGGAATTGAGCAGCATAGTGATATTTGGCAGTTAAACCTTGCCCAAGGAACGACAATCGAATTAGCCCAGCTGAGCTTACCGTCAGTTAAGCCAGCAAGTGGAATTAAAAGTCTAACTCAAGCATCGAATGCTAAAGCGCAACTCAACGTGACATCATTAATTAGCCGTTTACATGGCAATGTAGCTATCCCTAAAAATGACCTTAAAAGTCAGTCAAAAAATAGTGAGCCAGTGACTTTTAAACTGGAACTTAATAATCAGGTAAGCCAGCTACATTACCCTAAAATCCTACAAGTTAATGGACTTGAGTTAAATACAAAGATCCTAGGCAGTATTGATAATATAACGATAAATACTAAGATGATTGCCGATAATATACCAATAGCTGCCGCTAAATTCACGGGAGATTTACGTCATCCGAACGTGGTTGTGTCGGCAAAAGACGTTTTGCTCACCGATTTATTAGCATTAAAGGTAGAACTGCCTATTGAGTTGAAACTGATTGATGGCAATATCGACTACCATTTAAGCGGACAATTAAAAAATAATGAGGACTTATGGGCTAATCCAATGATATTAGCACTAACGGTGCAAGATTTTACAGGGGAGGTCGAGGGTATTTGGTTACAAGATCTTAACTGGCAGCAAAAATTTGTTTTACAAAATGGCCAGATAAAATCGATACCTGAAAAATCCACAACGTTATATAACCTGACTATTGCAAAGATAGAGACGGGCACACCAATCCATAATTTAGCAACAACAACCTTTATCGACTTTTCGCAAGATCATATCAAACTATTAGCGCGTAACATTCATGGAGACTTATTAGGTGGGCGTTTTGACATAGCAAAAGCGCAATGGCCTTTTAGCAAAGAGCTTTTAGTGAAAATAAAATTAACTAAAATAGATTTAGAAAAACTACTCGAGTTAGATAAGAAGCAAGGTATAGTTGTTACAGGTAAAGTATCAGGAAATTTCCCCATTTATTATGATGGTGAATACTTCCTTATTAAAGAAGGATACTTGCATAACGTTGGTGATGGGATTATCCAAGTTTATAATAACCCTGCGGTTGAAGAACTCAAAGCTAGTAGCACTGAATTAAAGCTGGCATTTAGTGCCTTGGAAAACTTGCACTATCATCACCTCTCATCAGAAGTTTCTATGGCGGATGACGGCTACATGTTATTAGATACCGCCATCAAGGGCCGAAATCCTGATTTGGACAATGATGTAAATTTGAATTTAAATCTTAGCTATGATTTATTAGGCTTAATTGAATCACTCAATATTACTGAGGATTTTGAAAGCAAAATTATCAAAGGGTACACAAAAAAAGAACTAAATAATTAAGGAACATTTATGGTTAAAATACTGGCACCACTGCTAGCTGTATTGTTATTTACTGCCTGCACTCATAAAGTTGAAGTAAGTGCTAAAGAGCCAATCACGATTAATTTGAATCTTAAAATTGATCATGAAATTCGGGTCAAAGTAGATAAAGAACTTGACGATATTTTCAGTGACGATAGTGATATTTTTTAGGAGCAATGATGAATAAATTAATAAAGCAGACAATCAAGCACTCAATTAAGCTCTTAATTAAGAAAGTAAGCCTAGTGCTGGTTGCCTCTTCTATGGCATTTTCGGCTTGGGCAGTATCTCTAGACCAAGCAAAGCAGCAAGGCCTTGTCGGCGAAATGTCTAATGGCTATTTAGGTGTGGTGATTGCCAGCTCTGAAGTGAATAACCTAGTAGATATGGTTAATAAAAAGCGTAAAGATATTTACTTGAACTTAGCCCGTAAAAATAACATTACTATGCAGCAAGTGACCAAGCTAGCGGGTGAAAAGTCTATGGCTAAAACTCAGTCAGGACATTTAATTCAAAATTCTTCGGGGCAGTGGGTTAAAAAGTAACTAATACCATTCCGTATAAAGAAGTGAGCACTTAGAACGGCATGGGCGACATGAGAACAATCAAAATATGCGTAGTTATAGTTATTCTACACCAAGCATGTTTTGTGAAGTTATCATGATGTTCCATGCGTTCCCAAAGGGCGAGTTTTAAAGGCTTATATACTGCGTTATTGATTTTGGT
>MAAC01018640.1_pt1 | contig 34432 bp, 35 predicted proteins | sample 1115981 | NCBI WGS metagenome assembly MAAC01 (sample SAMN04961126, study PRJNA320927) | seawater metagenome | isolation source: sample BD02T64 sea water enriched with oil for 64 days | place: USA:Gulf of Mexico | collected 2013-07-27 | reverse complement strand
TTTGATAAAAAGGATGGTTTTGCGGAAATTGATGTAGTTGAAGCTACCCGTGCTTATATTCAAACTAAAATTGATAAGGGGGATTTGGTTGTACCTGCCGGGATTAGCTATAAATTCTCTGGGAATTACGAAAACCAGATTCGGGCGGAAAAAAGGTTGGCAGTGATTGTCCCGGCCGTACTGTTAATTATATTCTTGATTCTATATTTTCAGTTTAAATCTGTATCCACCTCTCTTATGGTGTTTAGTGGTATCGCAATGGCCTTTAGTGGGGCGTTTTTAATGTTGTGGCTATACGGTGAATCTTGGTTTATGAATTTTAGTTTTTTCGGTGAAAATCTGCGAGAACTTTTTCAAATGCAAACAATTAACCTAAGTGTAGCAGTTTGGGTAGGCTTTATTGCCTTGTTTGGAATTGCGACAGACGATGGTGTATTGATTGGAACCTACCTAGATCAAAGTTTTCAAAAAAGTAAACCGAACTCTATTTCGGAAATACGCAATGCAGTGGTATTAGCAGGACGCAGAAGAATTAAACCTGCGGTGATGACTTCGGCTACTACAATTATTGCGCTGTTACCTGTTTTGTCCTCTTCTGGCCGGGGTGCAGATATTATGATTCCTATGGCCATTCCTGCTTTTGGTGGAATGGTACTGGCTTCCATTACCTTCTTTATTGTACCTGTTCTCTACAGTTGGAGGGAAGAATTAAAATGGAGTCGTAAAGAATTAAAAAATTAAAGGATTTTAAATGGAAAGATTATTAAAAATATATGTCGTAATGGGTTTCATCCTCACTTTAGGTACGGGATACGCTCAAATGGAAATGGGTTTAGATAATTACCTTCAGATAGCGGTAATAAACAATCCGGGTATGAAAGCTAAATATACCCGATTTGAAATGGCTATGGAACGAATAGCTCAGTCCAACGGATTACCCGATCCAACGTTGTCGTTTGGCTATTTTATACAACCTATTGAAACTAAACTGGGCCCACAACAAGCCAAGGTAAGTTTAACACAAATGTTTCCTTGGTTTGGATCCTTAAAGGCAAACTCCAAGAGAGATACCTTAATAGCCCAGGTATATTTTGAAGAGTTTATGGAATCAAAGAATAAATTAAACCTGGAGGTAAAGGAGACCTATTATTCCATCTATGAGTTACGGAAAATTATCAAAATTCATCAGGAGAATATAGATATTCTTGAAAATTTCAAACACGTATCAACCGCTAAATATAAAAATGGCTTGGGTAGTATGGTGGATGTTATTCGAGTGGATATTTTATTGGAATATGCGCAAACGGAAATTCAGGTGTTGAAATCGAAGAACTATCCACTTCAAGTAGGGTTTAATCGATTGTTGAATCGAGCAGATTCTATGGAGGTTTTGATTTCAAACGATTTGAACCCATTGGGGTATGGCGAATTTAGTGCCGATAGTTTGATGAATGAGAACCCGGTGTTGCGTGGCATTGAATTGCAGATGGAAGTTTCCAAAGCACGGGAAACCGTTGCCCGAAAACAAGGGAATCCTATGATTGGTGTCGGGGTAGATTATGTTTTTGTAGGAAATGTAACAGGAGTGGAAAATAGTGGAAATGATGCCTTTATGCCCATGGTAACGATGACTTTACCCATTTATCGAAAAAAATACAAAAGTGCGATTCGGGAAACACAATTGGAACAATCGGCATGGCAATCGGAGCATTTGAATTATGAAAACATACTGAGAGCAGATTTTGAAATGGTTAATTTTAACTGGCAAAGTTCGGTTCAAAAATTAACGATGTATGAGCGACAGATAAAGAGTACGGAAATGGCGATTAAAATTTTGGTGGTTTCGTATAGCAACTCTGGTAAAGACTTTGAAGAGGTGTTAAGGATGCAACAAAAATTATTGGATTATCAAAAAGCACAAATTATGGCTTTGAAAGAAAATTACATGACGTATGCACGAATGCAATATTTAATGGGATCGAGGATCTATTAAAATGGAAGAGATGAAAAAAATAAAAATTAAAAAAGGATTTGTATACATTGGATTGATTCTGTTGGGGATTGTTTTAGCAAAAGTTAGCGCAATCATTACTTCTACATCTTCAGGGAAAATGAATACGGAGGTAGTCGTTTCTACAATTAAGGAGTTTACATGTGCGATGCACCCTCATATACGCAAACAAGAGCCAGGTAATTGTCCCATTTGTGGGATGGAATTAATTCCGGTAAAAATGGAATCTGGAAATGAAATTTCCAATGCTGTGGCTATGTCGGCCACGGCAATGAAATTAGCCGATGTTCAAACGCTAGTGATTAAGGAGGGAAAGGTGATGAAAAGTATTCGGTTAACCGGAAAGATTCAGCCAGATGAGCGATTTGTGTTTTCACAAACTTCAGATATTAGTGGACGAGTGGATAAGTTACTCCTTAATTACACAGGCGAATTGGTGCAAAAAGGGCAAGTAATTGGCTATGTATATTCGCCAGAATTGGTTACGGCCCAAGAGGAATTATTGGAGGCTTATCGTATTCGTGAATACCAACCAGAACTATATGAAGCCTCCAGAATGAAATTGTGGAATTGGAAATTATCAGAGGAGCAAATTGATGGTATTCTAAATCGAGGTTCTTTATCCGACCAATTTCCAATTCACTCAGATGTTTCTGGAGTGGTGGTACAAAAAAATGTGAATGTAGGAGATCATATTAAACGTGGCTATGCTTTATTTGAAATAGCCGACTTGTCTAAGGTATGGGTATTATTCGATGTTCACGAACCAGATTTAAATGGGGTGGAAGTAGGAGATAAAGTAAACTTCTCCATTTCCTCCGTACCCGGAGAACAATTTAAAGGGATAATTAGTTTTATTGACCCCGTAATTAATCCAAAAACAAGAGTAGCTCGTGCACGAATTGAAATGGATAATGTATCGGATCGTTTTAAGCCAGAAATGTTTGTTACGGGTGTGATTGAAAGTGCCGTTAATGGGGACAGTCATACAATTGTTATTCCGAAATCTGCCGTTATGTGGACCGGTAAGAAATCCATTGTTTATGTTAAAACCAAAAATGAAAATGGTGTTTATTTTGTTTTAAGAAGGGTGGATATAGGACCGGAATTGGAGGAGGAATTTGTAATTTTAAATGGACTTCTTGTAGGGGATGAAATTGCGGTTAATGGGACGTTTGCCATTGATGCAGCCGCTCAATTGGCTGGAAAACCCAGTATGATGAATCCCGATGATGGGGCAAAACCCAAAGGTCATGCGCATATGAATATGCAAGAAAAGTGAAAAAAAAACGTGTTATTTATTGTTGAACAAGATATTCATCGTAATATTGCAATGAAACAATTAATAAGTATGGGAGTTACCAGAACAGATTTATTTACGGCAGAACAAAATGAGATTTCCAAGATTGCGAAAGCACTTGCTCATCCTGCACGAGTGGCTATTATTGATTACCTATTAAAATCAAATGCATGTATTAATGGGGACTTAGTGACCGAACTAGGTTTAGCACAAGCCACCATTAGTCAACATTTAAAGGAGTTGAAAAACATTGGGATTATTCAAGGAACCATCGAAGGTGTTTCGGTGAGTTATTGTATTCATCCAGAACGATGGGCTGAAGTAAAAGATTTGTTTAACGGACTTTTTGAGCAATACAAGGGAGACGTTTCTTGTGGCTAAACTTATCCATGAAATTGTAGAATCATTGTTGAATTAAAAACGACACAGATGAAATTATCAGAAGTAAAAAAATCATTAGCAGGAATCGAAAGTCTTTCGTTTCAATTACCAGATGAAAGTTTTGTACCTCAAAACTTTCATATCACAGAAGTAGGGGTAATCTCCAAAAACTTTATTGATTGCGGAGGAACTGTCCGTACCGAGAATAAAGTGAATTTTCAGTTATGGGAAGATGAAAAGGATATTGATCACCGTATAAAACCAGGAAAATTATTAGACATCATCCAATTATCGGAACGTGTTTTGGGTATGGAAGATACCGAAATTGAAGTAGAGTATCAAGATAATACCATTGGTAAATACGGATTAGAGTTTAACGGAAAATCATTTGTGTTAACCACAACAGTTACCGATTGTTTGGCCAAGGACAAATGTGGTATCCCGACTGAAAAACCACAAGTAGCTATGGCTTCTTTGGGTGCAGATGAAGTATCGGCATGCACACCTGGTGGAGGATGTTGTTAAGCAATTAAAAATTAAGGCGTAGGCTCTTTGCCTACACCTTAATTTTATAAGGCCATTGGCTAGAATATAGGAGACTACTTGTAATAGAGTGTCTTTTTATTCAAATAGGTATTAAGTTAGTTTCTATCGAAGCTAGTTTAATTATTAAATTCCAAAAAGTCTGCTTTGACAGAAGCAGACTTCAAAATTACTGAATAATTTTTCCCTTGAAGGAGGGGGTTAGGGGGATTGACCACAGTTTTAGGTGGCCATTTTTTTTAAAGTATTACACCTATCATCATGACATTAGATACGAGCATTGAACATATTCTGCAATTACCCATCCCCGAAGAACGAAGGGAAATATTGCAAGAGTTGATTAATTTCATTCAAGGAAAAAAGGACGCAAAAGCGCCTATTCGATTAAATTTTATTTGTACGCATAACTCGCGTAGGAGTCAGTTTTCTCAACTATGGGCAGCCGTAGCATCTCATGCTTTCGGAATTAAAACGACCTGTTTGTCGGGCGGGATAGAGGTAACCGAATTTAACTCAAGAGCCGTTGATTCATTAAAACGAATGGGGTTTGTCATTACCTCAACGGGAGATAATAACCCAAAATATCAAATTGAATATGCATTGAGAAGGGATAAACTGACCATGTTTTCCAAGTTATTTGATGATGAGGTGAATCAAGTAGAAAACTTTGCTGCGGTAATGACCTGTGATCATGCGGATGAAAACTGTCCTGTTATTTCAGGTACTGAACAAAGAATAAGTGTGCAATACATCGATCCGAAAGTGTTTGATAATACTCCTGAAGAAGCGCTGCGTTACGATGAGCGATCTTTCCAAATTGCCTCCGAAATGTTTTATGTATTTTCAAAAATTAAATAAATGAGTACTCCCAGAAAATTAAACTTCCTTGATTCCAATTTAACCCTGTGGATATTTCTAGCCATGGGCTTAGGAGTTGGATTCGGTTATTTTATTCCTTCCATAGCGGATGGAATTAGTAACATGAGTAGTGGAACCACCAATATTCCGCTAGCTATTGGATTAATTTTAATGATGTATCCACCATTGGCTAAAGTAGATTACAAGCTTTTACCCAAAGTATTGAAGGATGTCAAATTACTATCCGTTTCCCTAGTCATGAATTGGATTATTGGTCCGGTATTGATGTTTGCCTTAGCGCTTATTTTCTTGCAAGATTACCCACATTATATGGTAGGCGTGATTTTAATTGGTTTGGCACGTTGTATTGCCATGGTTTTGGTTTGGAATGATTTGGCCGAAGGGAGTAGCGAATATGGAGCTGCTTTAGTGGCCCTTAACAGTATTTTTCAAGTGATCGGTTATAGTTTTTATGCGTGGATTTTCATAACCATATTACCCCCTTATTTTGGGTTTGATGGCGCCATTGTAGATATATCTATTGCAACCATAGCCGAAAGTGTGGCTATTTATTTAGGAATCCCGTTCTTAATGGGGATTTTAAGTAGAACCATTTTGGTGAAAATGAAAGGCGAAAATTGGTACAAGAATGTTTTTATTCCTGCCATTTCACCCATGACCTTAATCGCTTTGTTATTGACGATCGTAGTGATGTTCTCCTTAAAAGGGGAGTTGATTGTTCATATTCCGATGGATGTCGTTCGCATATCTATTCCATTACTCATCTACTTTGTGGTAATGTTCCTATTGAGCTTTTTTGCCAGTCGGTTGATGGGGGCCGATTATGCCAAAAATGCTTCGATATCCTTTACGGCTACCGGAAATAATTTTGAACTCGCTATTGCCGTTTCCATTGCTGTATTTGGTTTAAACTCGGGCGAAGCATTTGCCGGAGTCATAGGTCCGCTGGTAGAAGTGCCCGCTTTGATTCTTTTGGTGAGAGTCGCTTTTTGGTTGAAGAAGAGGTATTATCCAAAAACGGTATAATGAAACATCAAATAGAATCCAAAAACTTCTCTGTACAGATTAATGAAGTAGGGGCAGAGCTATGCAGTTTTAAGTCTAAAAAATCGGGATTGGAATTTGTTTGGCAAGGCGATACAGAAATTTGGGCGAGTACAGCTCCTGTATTGTTTCCGATTATTGGAGCATTGAAAAATGGGGTGTATTCCCATAAAGGAATGGCGTATTCGATTCCCAAACATGGTTTTATTCGCTACAATGAAAATTTGGTAGTTCAACATGTTTCTGAAAATGAAATGACGTTTTCTTATGCTTCTAATGAAGAACTGAAAAAGGAATATCCTTTTGATTTTAAATTCGAAATTTCATTTTCATTAATGGATAATGTACTAGTGGTGTCGCATCAGGTTACCAATATTGGGAAATCACAAATGCTGTTCTCTTTAGGTGGACATCCTGCATTTAACTGTCCCATGTTACCCCATGAAAAATACTCGGACTATTACCTCGAATTTGATCAAAAACAAACCTTATCAACCCCGGTTTTGTCTACTAATGGCTTGCTTACCGATGTTGCCTTTGAAGTGGTGTCTGATACCAACAGAATTAATTTGTCGGAAGATCTATTTGCCAATGATGCGTTGATTTTTAAAGATATTCAATCTAAAAAAGTTTCCTTGAAAAGTAAAAATCACGACCATAGGGTTACGGTGACTTATCCTGATTTTAAAAATCTAGGCGTTTGGGCCAAGCATAAAGCACCTTTTGTATGTATGGAGCCTTGGTTAGGGGTAACTGACCCGGAACAGACGACCGGAGTTTTTAAAGATAAAGAAGGAATTATTTCCCTGTCAGAGGGAGAGAAATACCAGGCTAAGTTCAGCATTGAAATCAATTAAAACTACCTTTGCCTTAAATAATAGATTATGGAGTTTAAACTCAACGGTAACGAATTCATTCCTTTAAATGCATTGCTTAAAATGATGAATGTAGCCGAAAGTGGTGGCCAAGCAAATATGTTTATTACCGATGGTGAAGTAACTGTAAATGGGGAAGTAGAAACCGCTAAACGTAAAAAAATGCGTGCGGGTGATACCGTGATCGCTTTGGGCGAAACCATTGAAGTACAAGCGTAATAATGGCGACTCCTTTGCCTATGTTTGACCCTTCTATATTGAAGGAATTGGTGACTACGAAAGTCTATTTTGGAAAGTATAAAGACTCACTGGTTTGTGATGTTCCCGTACATTACCTTGAATGGCTGGACCGAAAGGGTATGCCTGCTGGTAAAGCGGGGATGTTATTGTCTACCGTGTTGGTGATTAAGAGTAACGGCTTAGAAGATATTTTACGGGATTTGAAACGGAAATACGGGGTGAGGAAGTATTAGGGTTTCTATAAAATGGAAGAAATTGAATCGGGAATTTACGAAAGTAAATAGCCTGTTTGCGTTAAGGATAGTACTGAAAAGCCCACAGCGTAGCGAGGACTTGTAGGGGAAAGCCTGACCGCGGAATAGCGAAAGCGGTTCCCGGGGTAACGCCCTAATTATTTCACTACAATATAGTTTTGATACTCTCCCAATGGTTTTCGGGTGATTTTTTGGGCCCATTTCTTAACCTTCTCTTTAAAAGAGAAGGTGTTTCTAGATATGTCGTGATCAAATTTCCAGCCCTTGGTGGCTATTCTATTTTGCATGACAGATGGATGTTCCCCATCAAATTTCCAAAGTGCTTTTACTTCGGAGTAATCAAATTCTTCGGCTTTGACAATGTTTTTTTCTACCCAATTATCATCGTGCCATAACTTGTGAAACGATTCTTGTTTTCGTTGCATGGCTTCCGGACTTTTTACCCATCCGTAATGATGAATGTAAGCCTCAATTTCGGCTACATTTAGTTTTTCACCCGTCCCTTTTTTGAAACCCTGTGCATCTCCAAAAGAGTAAATATCTGATCGGTTTTTTACAATACGAATTTCTTTCGGGTACCATTGAATGGCATCGCCAATGTAATCATATGATCCATAAAAATGACGGTAATTAAATAACAAGCCATCTACCGATTCATCTTGGGCATATTGCTGCATTGCGTGACGAATGGTATCATAATAACCCTCATGCATGACTTCATCCCCCTGGATATAAATAGCCCAATCACTGTCTTTGGCAAGGGCTTTAAATGCCTTATCGGTTTCTATCGCTAAAACAGCGCCTCCTTCCCGTAAAGAATCATCCCAAACGGTTTCGATAATACGAACCTTAGGATCTATATTTTGAATCAGCTTCAGGGTATCATCTTCCGAATTTCCTACGGCTACAACCACTTCATCGCAAAGCGGTAAAATAGAACGGATGGCCTCCTCAATGGGGTAGTCTAATTTTATACCGTTTCGAATAAATGTAAATCCGCTAACTTTCATACGAAAGATTATCTAACTATTCTGAACATTTTATCGAATCGTAAACCACCATCCATCATAGGTAATTCAGGATCCATGGATAACCAAACAAAAGAAGCTTTACCCACTACGTGATCTTCTGGAACAAATCCCCAAAATCGTGAATCAGCTGAGTTATGACGGTTATCACCCATCAACCAGTAATAGTTCATTTTAAAGGTGTACGAAGTTGTTTCCTCTCCATTAATGAATATTTTTCCATTTTTCACGTTTAACTCGTTCCCTTCATACACTCGTATTGGACGACTAAATAAAGGAAGGTTTTCAATGGTTAAATCAATGGTCATTCCTTCTGCAGGAATAACTAATGGTCCAAAATTATCTTCGGTCCAGTTATACTCTTTCACATTTGGGTAATACGGATATTTAGGACTGAAAAGGTTGTTTGTGGTTAGGTATTCCATAAATTTTGGAGAATACTCCGAGCGTGCAATTAACTGGTCAATAAAGGTAAAACTGTCTTTTTTATTAATGGATCTTTTTACATCCGCAATGCGTACATCTGTTTTTAATTTATCTCGCATTTCAGCAGAAAGTGGCATACGGTATAAGGTAGACTCTTGATTTAGCTGAATGGCATCCGCTAAGTTAACGTTGTATTTCTTCTTGAATTTCGTTCTGTTTTTCAATCCAATTCTAGAATTAGGATTTATATCATAAGAGTTTTTAAACTGAACAAAATAGGCGTATTGCATGTCATCCGCCATATGGGCTTGTTCGTCTCCAATAAATAGAATTCCATCCTTTACCTCAATTACATCGCCTGGAATACCCACACATCTTTTAATGTAGTTCTCTCTCTTATCTACGGGACGAATCGTTAATTTTCTGGTCTTAAGAATTTTGGTGCGAGCAATTCGGTGATATTCGGCTTGTGCTTTAATAGGATTCTTAGATTGAAAATCCCGATACATTAGATCAAACCCATCTTCTCGAACCATGGAGTTGAAACTTTTGTTGGCTTGATACTCGACATCCACCGTATCCCCCTCTGGGAAGTTGAAAACCACGACATCGTTACGTTCAATATGACTGTAACCCGGTATTCTACTAAATGGAAGTGCCAACCACGTTAAATAAGAGGGGATGGTATTATTGGTCATCGGTAAAGAATGATGCGCAAAAGGAAATGCCAAGGGTGTTTGAGGCACTTTAGGCCCATAAGCCAATTTGTCCACAAATAAATAATCTCCTATTAGTAAAGATTTCTCCATCGACCCTGTAGGGATTGTAAAAGCCTCAAAGGTATAGGTACGTATAATACTCGCAGCAACTACGGCAAACAAAATGGCATCACGCCATTCCATGGCTGAACTTTTTGGGAACTTAATTCGGTCTATTTGTCCAATATGTTTTGGTTGACCTGTAAAGGCCCAATAAGGTAAATAGATAAATGGGAAAAATCCGCCCAAAGCCACATCTTTGGTTTCTCGGTAACCAAAAACAGTTCCGGTATTAACCACCATAATCATGATCAATAAAATATTGGGACCAGGAAAAAGTAATAGGATAATCCACCACCACGGTTTTTCAATGATTTTTAGCCAGATGTAAACATTGTATCCCGGTACAAAAGCGTACCAGCTTTTATATTTTTCGTCTACTAATGGGAAAAGTTGCGATAGCCCTACAAATATGGCTAGAAGTAATAGTAATGAAATAATTATTGACATGGATTTTATCTTTGAACGCCACTAAAGTAGTGTAATTATTGATTTGGCGGTAAGCCTTTCGGGCGGATGTTTATCTAACAATTGTTAATCGCTTTATCAGCGGGAAATGGGTGGGCTGAATGGTTTGTTTTATAAGATGTATGGCGTCTTAAATTACCTTAATAAATCATCCATTCCGTATACCCCTTCTTTATTTATCATAAACTCAGCGGCTAAAACGGAACCTAAGGCAAAACCTTCTCTACCTTTTGCTTCATGCTTGATTTCTATTTTATCAATCTCGTTTTCATAGGTAATAATATGTGTGCCTGGGGTATCTGAAATTCGTTTTGCGGTAATGGAAAGTTGGTCTTCTGTGGCATTCTCCGATTCTGTCCACGATGTTTTACGGGCTACATTAGCTAATATTTGATTGGCTAAGGTCAGTGCGGTACCACTAGGGGAATCCAACTTTTGCGTATGATGAATTTCCTCCATGCTTATTTCATATGCTTGTGGATTCATTAGTTTAGCTAATATTTTATTCACTTTGAAAAAGATATTGACTCCGATACTAAAATTAGAAGCATAGAATATTCCGCCTTGTTTTACGGTACACTCTGCAGTAACTTTTTCTAGATGTGTCATCCAACCTGTGGTACCTACCACAACCGGGACTTTGGCATCAAAACATTTTGAAATATTGGAGATAACCGCATCCGGTACCGAAAACTCAATAGCTACATCGCTACCTTTAAGTAATGAGGACGAAAAGTTAGCTTCCTTGGAAGTTAATTTTACCGTGATAGAATGTCCTCGTTGAATGGCTATTTGTTCTATGACATGGCCCATTTTACCGTAACCAATAAGTGCAATATTCATCAGAATTTTATTTGAATTTTAAAGCGAAAGTAACTCCCATTGTAGGAGATGGACGGAGTTGATTCGGTATGGCTTGTGGTAATACGTTCAGACTTAAATCATCCGATACATCGAATGTCATTAATTGGGCATCTACATTTGCATCCAGTATTTGGAGTAAATATATCGCTCCAGCAATAACATAAGCGGTTTCCATTTGTACACGATAAAAGTTCTTGTTGTCTTTTAGGTAAGATAAAGTAATACCGGTATCATGATATTTACTCTGGGTGTCAGGGTATCCGAGTTCCAATATATATTCCTCTCGGTATTCTTGGTAGTTGGTACGTGCAATTTGACTCGCATACAACGCTCCTGCAATTCCCGCCCAAATAACAGGTGCTTTCCAATACTTTTTGTTATAAATCTGACCGGCTCCAGGTAAAACAGCCGAAAGAAGAGTGGCCTTTTTGGGGGAATGTAACTCTTCCAAATCCTCATGTGAAATTTGCTGTATTTTTCCTTCAATTCGATTTACAGAATCCCCTGAAACCGTTTGTCCAAGGAGGTTTGAATAAAATCCGGTAAGAACAATAATACAAATGAATAAACTGCGATTTAGCATACTGCGAATGTACAGGTTATCTTGTAAACCTGAAACTTAAGAGATTTTGAATTAACCTTTTTTTTATGGTATGGTTAAGGCATCAATAAATCGAGTACTCGAGATAAATCGGTATCGTTTTTAAAATTGATGGTTATTTTCCCTTTACCAGCAGGATCTTTCTTGATATCTACTTTATTACGTAAAATGCGTTGAAGCTCCAAATAGTTACTTTGTTGTTCGAAGGTTAACGCTGCTTTTTTTAGCGAATCAGTCGTTTTCTTGGCTACTTTATCTGCTTTTACCAAATGCTCTACTTGTCGTACATTCAAACCGGCACTCAAAATACGGTTGAAAATACCAATTTGTAATTCTTCCGATTTAGCAGATAATAATGCCCGTGCATGTCCCATACTAATCTCCCCGTCTCTAACAGCCAATTGAATTTGTGGTGGGAGATTTAGTAAACGTAAAAAATTGGTCACTGTAGAACGGTTCTTACTGACTTTTTTGGCTAGCGTATCTTGGGTGATTTCTAGTTCGTCCAACATACGTTGATAGGAGATGGCAATTTCCATAGCATCTAAATCCTCCCGTTGAATGTTTTCAATTAATGCAAGTTCTAATACTTGTTCATCATCTACCTGACGAATGTAAGCAGGTAGAGATTCTAATCCAGCTAATTGACTCGCTCTCCAACGTCTTTCTCCCGAAATAATTTGGTATTGACTAGGGTTCACCTTCCTGATGGTGATAGGTTGAACCAATCCGTGTTGTGCAATGGAGTCCGCTAAATCCTGTAAAGCATCATCGTCAAACTTGGTACGAGGTTGAGATGCATTCGGTTTAATATTAGAAATTGAAATTTCTGAAATTCCGGTACTCGTTTGGGTACTTAAACTGCTAGGTACTTCCATATCGGCATCACTTAGCAATGCACTTAATCCTCTTCCTAAAGCCTTTTTCTTAGCCATGAACGTTGATTATTTTATCTTCTTGGTTGATTTGTGTCAAATTGTTTTTCTGTAAAATCTCTCTCGCTAAATTGAGGTAATTTACGGCTCCTTTGGAACTTGCATCGTGAGTAATGATACTTTCACCATGACTAGGAGCTTCGCCTAAAGTAGTATTTCTGTGAATAACAGTATCAAAAACTAATTGGCTAAAATGAGTCTTTAATTCATCCGCTACTTGATTTGCTAAACGCAAACGTTGATCATACATGGTTAGCAACATCCCTTCTATTGACAAATCTGGATTTAATCGAGTTTGTACAATTTTTATGGTGTTCAATAATTTCCCTAATCCTTCTAAAGCAAAATACTCACATTGAATAGGTACAATAACACTATCCGCAGCAGTCAAAGCATTTACCGTGATTAACCCAAGAGATGGTGAGCAATCAATAATGATGAAATCATAATCATCTTTGATGCTTTTCACCGCTTTTTTCATCATCATTTCCCGGTCTTCCAAATTGACGAGTTCAATCTCGGCTCCTACTAAGTCAATATGAGCTGGAATAATATCCAGGTTTGGGCTTACGGTGCTTATTATGATGTCTTTTGCAGATACGTTATTGACAATACATTCGTAAATACTTGTTTTTACTTCTCTTGGATCAAACCCTAATCCAGAAGTTGTATTTGCCTGTGGATCGGCATCAATAATGAGCGTTTTCTTATCTAACGCTCCTAAACTTGCACCTAGGTTAATTGCGGTGGTAGTTTTTCCTACCCCACCCTTTTGATTGGCTATTGCTATTATTTTTCCCATTAAATACTCCCTAACTAAATTTCGAGAAACGTATCTCGAAATTGCTATTGTATTGATTGTTTGTAGATTCAATGTTTTGAATCTGCCCATCGTCAATGGCGTAAAAATAGTGAGAATATGGACAACTTTCACCTAGGTAATTGATCAAATTTTGAACAATTTTTTTTACCACCAAAACGATAGGTATCCGAGTGTATCATTGAATTCATGGAAAAGGAAGGATGTTAAAACATTTACTTGATAATGGAATCCTCTATATTGTCAGTTGGTAGACAATAACCTAATGGGTTCCTTAGTAAATTTGTAGGGCATCTAAAATATAAAACTATGAAACTAAGAAATACGTTAATCGTATTGTTTTCTATTCTAACAATTCCAGGGTTTTCGCAAGTCCCCCAAAAAATAATAATAGAACATTTCACCAATACACGTTGTTCTATTTGTGGTGCTAGAAACCCGGGGTTGTATACCAACATCGATAGTCAAAATGAACCTAATATTATCCATTTAGCGGTGCACCCTAGCTCTCCTTATAGTTCGTGCGTTTTTAGTCAACATAATAAAAGGGGTAACGATGCACGTACTGGATATTATGGCCTTTTGGGCGCTACTCCACAAATTGTGATTAATGGTGAAAGTGTAAATGGTAGTTTTACTTCCCCTACTTTATTTGATTCGTATAAAAACCAAATGAGTTCGGTTAGTATATCACTTACTCAACAAAAAATGACTGATTCTATGCGGGTGAAAATTGTGGTAATTACGGAGGCAAATCATTCTATGGCTACGCAAAAATTATATGTAGTCCTCGCAGAGGATACCGTTTTTTACAATGCGCCAAACGGAGAGAATCAACATTACGATGTGTTTAGAACCACTCTTTTAGGAAATACTGGGACTCTGATTACGGTGCCGAGTACCGTTGGTGACTCCGTGGTTTTTGTGCAAACGGTTGCCAATCATTCTGATTGGGATATGAGTAGAATGTTTGCTGTGGCCATTTTACAAAATGAGTCAGATAAAATAGTGAATCAAGTGGAAGCGCTAAATGCAAGTGCGAACGATCCTATTGTGACTGGAATTAGGACAGATTTCGTGGAATCAGAAGTGGCTGTGTATCCGAATCCGGTGCAAACGGAAATTCAAATTGTTGCAGATACCGAAGGGGAAGTTTCGTACCGTATTTTGTCCTTAACAGGTAAGGAAATGATTTCAGGAACATTCATTAAAAAAACGTCTGTAAATGTCCAAAATATTCCGGTAGGCGTGTACTTTGTAACCATCATCTCTGGAACAAAGTCGTATACTCAAAAAATGGTGAAGGTCAATCCTTAAAAACCAAGAGAGGTTTGTTTTAATGGATCGGATTAAAGAGTATTTAAAAAGCTCTTTCTTCCGATTTTTTTTGTGATGATGTCTTTTTCAATTTTAAGACCTCTTGCAGGTGAATATTCCCGGCCGTAGTAAATTATTTGTAAGTGTAATTTATTCCATAACTCTTCCGGGAATAGCTTCTTAGCATCTTTTTCGGTTTGTTCAACCGATTTCCCACTCGTTAAGCCCCAACGGAACATTAATCGATGAATGTGAGTGTCTACAGGAAATGCGGGTACTCCAAATGCTTGCGACATTACCACACTCGCTGTTTTATGTCCAACACCTGCTAATTCCTCTAAATCCTTAAAGTTATTGGGAACTATCCCGGTGTGTTTTTCGACCATTAGATCGGCCAATTTCTTGATGTTTCTAGCCTTGGATTTGTAAAGTCCGCAAGTTTTGATAAAAGTCTCTACTTGCTCCAAAGAAAGTTTTTGCATATCGTAGGCATTGTCAGCTATAGCAAAAAGAGCAGGAGTAACCAGGTTGACTCGTTTGTCCGTACATTGGGCGGATAATAAAACGGCTATCAATAATTCAAAATCGTTGGTGTGGTCTAAAGGTATAGGAACGGTTGGATAAATTTCTTCTAACTTATCCCAAACATATTGCGCTTTTTCTGTTTTAGTCATCCTTAGCTCATTAGAGTGATTACGAGTGTTCTTGGGGCTGGATTATTTCGAAATTCATGAAAGTAAAAACCTTGCCAAGTTCCTAGATTTAATTTCCCCTTAGAGATTGGAACCGTGATTTCATTTCCAATCAAAGCGAGTTTAATATGTCCGGGCATATCGTCTGGTCCTTCCTCCAAATGCGTGAAATGCGATTGGTTTTCAGGAATCATATTTTCAATACTGGTATGCATGTCATTTCGTACGGATGGGTCTGCATTTTCATTAATACTAATGGCAGCCGATGTGTGTTTCAAAAAAACATGCATTAAGCCACTCTCTGGAAGGGGGGGGAGTTGTACCATTATTTCGGTACTAATAAGATGAATCCCCCTTTTTAGTGGAGGTAACGAAAATTCTATTTGTTGAACCATCTGTATTGAAATTTAGGATGGCAAAAGTAGGGGTTTGGAATTTTGAAAAACGAAATGTAGGATGAAATAATTCAAAATTTATCGGTAGATTTATACCATATGACAGAAAAAGAATGGAAGGAAATGGAAAGTTTATTAGTTTCGGAAATTGAGAAAACAAATCAATCCATAATGGAGTATTAATTGGAAACCCAACCCATATCACCGGATTGTGCTATAGGAAGAGTTTCAAGGATGGATGCCATCAATAATAAGAGTGTTGTGGAAGCAGCTATACGTACACAGGAAAAGAAATTGGCCGGGGTATTACGAGTTCAGGGGGAGTTAAGAAGTAATGATTTTGGGAGGTGTAGAAAGTGCCATCTACCCATTCCACTGAAAAGAATAGTACTCGTACCCCATAATAAATTTTGTGTGAATTGCGCATCCTAAGGAGAAGAGTTAAGTGTGCATTTTTTATTTTCCATTAAATGCTTTGTGTTTTTTTTGGGTTTGTTTTTCTGAATAAATAGTATTGTCGTATTATAGGGTATGGAGGAAATTGACTTTTTTTATGTAATGGCTTTTGTTTTGCCATGTATATGGGTGGGTATGCTCGCATGGATTTTTAAGTCCACCAGGTCTGTTAGTAAAAAAAGCACCCTTTTTATTATAGGATGGAATGTGCTTTTTACCCTTCTCTTAATTTCTATTTCGTTTTTTATCGGGGAGACTTATTACCGGTTTTTTGTAGATCGAACAGACTCCTTCGGTTTGAGTAAAATTTCTCAACGTTGGTTGAAAAGGTATTATCAACCCAATAATATGACAGCAAGAGATAATATAGATTATCAATTAGCAATTGCCCCTGGAAAAAGACGATTGACCCTAATTGGTGATTCTTTTACTGCCGGACATGGAATAAAGAATGAAGACGATAGGTTTGGAAATATACTTCGTAATACATATCCTGAATTGGAAGTACATATAATTGCGGTGAATGGGATAAATTCTCAAACGGAACTAGAAATTCTTCGAAAACTCGATCGAGACCAGTATGAATTTGACATTATTTTGTTGTCTTATTGCTTAAATGATATTGATTATTTAATGCCCGAGACTCAGGGAATATACAATCGAATTTACGATTTTGAAAAAACATTAGGTTATTTTGGAACCCAAAGTTATTTAATAAACACATTGAAATTCAAATGGTTTGCTATTCAAGATCCTGATTTTTTAAGGTATTCTTCTTTTGTGAAAAAAGCCTATCAGGAAGAATTATGGGAGACTCAAAAAAAGGTTCTAAATAGAATCCGAAGGTTTTCAGAAGAAAAAGGGCGTGTATTTGCAGTCGTTACATTTCCATTTTTGCAAGTTAAAATGGAAAATTATGAATTTGTGGATGTGCATCAAAAATTGAATGAATTTTGGAAATCAGAAAATGTATTACATCTGGACCTATTAGAGACATACGAACCCTATATGGGCTTGGGTATAACCGTAAATAAATTTGATGCACATCCAAACGAGTTTGCGAATAAACTTGCAGCGGGTAAAATTGGGGCGTTTTTGAAAACCAATTAATTCACCCATGAATTTTTTAGCCCCTTTGCATTGTTTATCTTAGTTCCTTCTCAAAATAACGCCACAAATCATCGTCAGTTACAGGTGCTGTAAATGACATGTTCTCCTTCTTTACCGGATGTAAAAATGAAGTGGTTCGTGAATGTAAAGAAATAGAACCATCCATATTGGTCCGTTTAGCTCCATATTTAATATCCCCTTTAATAGGAGATCCAATAGCTGCTAATTGACAACGGATTTGGTGATGTCTTCCCGTATGTAACTTAATTTCCAGTAAATAATAACGGTCAGAATCAGACTTTTGTTCAAAATCTAAAATCGCTTCTTTATACCCTTTGTTAGGTTTCTTTTTTGCTACGGATTTATTTTTTTCCTCGTTCTTCCTTAAATAATGGGTTAACCTTCCCATTCCTCCTTCCGGTCGAGTGGAAGTAATGGCCCAGTACGTTTTCTTTACCTCGTGCTTTTGAAACATTTCTGAAAGACGAGAAGCTGCTTTACTGGTTTTTGCAAAAATGACAATACCACTTGTAGGTCTATCTAAGCGATGTACAATGCCTAAATAAACATCTCCTGGCTTGTTGTATTTTTCTTTGATATATGCTTTTACTAACTCTGCTAGAGAGGTATCGCCCGTTTTATCACCCTGGACAATTTGACCCGGTAATTTATTGATGACAATGAGGTGGTTATCTTCATAAATCACCGTGATTTTTGATAAATCAGGTCTTTGTTTTTCTTCTGGTTTTTTCACTAGTATGATTCTTTTTCGTTTGGGAAATCATTGGTCTTGACATCCTTAATGTAGTTGGTTACGGAGTTATGCATTTGTTCGTAGAAATTATTGTAACGCCTTAAAAAACGAGGTGAAAAATCTACGTTTAAACCTAACATGTCATGCAAAACCAATACTTGGCCATCTACATCTGGTCCAGCTCCAATTCCTATAACTGGAATACTTACGGTCTCCGCCACTTTTTTAGCTAAATGTGCTGGAACTTTTTCCAATACCATCGCAAAACAACCCACTTCCTCAAGCATTTTGGCATCTTTAATTAGTTGCTCTGCTTCATCCTCTTCTTTGGCTCTAACCGAATAGGTTCCAAATTTGTAAATGGATTGTGGTGTTAATCCTAAATGGCCCATTACTGGAATACCTGCAGAAAGAATTCGTTCAATAGATTCTCTAATTTCTTCTCCTCCTTCAAGTTTAATGGAATGACCACCAGCCTCCTTCATGATGCGGATAGAAGATTCTAACGCATTTTTAGAGTTACCTTGATACGTTCCAAAAGGTAGGTCAACAACCACTAGGCAGTTTTTGATTCCTCTGACTACGGATGCCGCATGATAAATCATATGATCTAGCGTAATAGGGAGAGTCGTTTCATGCCCCGCCATTACATTGGAAGCGGAATCACCCACTAAAATTAAATCAATATCGGCATCATCTAGGATGCGTGCCATTGTAAAATCGTATGCGGTTAACATGGCAATTTTTTCGCCCTTACGTTTCATTTCGTATAAAACGTGCGTGGTGATCTTTTTAGCATGCCCACTAACTGGTTTAAACAATTGTGTACTCATGATAATTCGTTTTTATTTCGTGTTTGACCTAACCTTATTTAAATAGAAGCCGTAATATTAAATAGTATATTCGTGGCTCAAATTTGAGTCAACAAAATTATAAATTCATTTCATAGCATTAACGCTTTTTTGAAATGGACTCAAAAACAAACGGAATTCATGAAAATAAAATTCACTTTGTCTATTGCCATATTAAGTCTAGTTGCCTTAATTGGAATAGAATCTTGTAAAAATGATGTTGATATATTTGCCAGTGGAAAAGATGTGACGGTCATTTATGGGTTGTTATCTGCGGAGGATGCCATTCACAAAATTAAGGTGAATAGAATTTTTCAAGGTGTCGATGCAGTGGCTGTTTTAGCACAAGATCCGTCTTTATCCGAATATGAAAATATAGAGGTAAGTTTATTAGAAATAGTAGATCATGGTTTTAATGGGATGGATACGCTAAATAAATGGACCTTTAGCGAAACAAACGTGACGAATAAGGACTCTGGATTTTTCTATTACCCAAATCAAAAAGTGTATGAGTTGGAGCAACAATTGAACGGTTCATATTTGTACTCGGTACAGGTAGACAAACTGGATGGGAGTGCAATTGTAAGTGCCACCACAGAATTGGTGAATGTTACAGCCGATAACATGTTGAAGAAACCTGTTGGCTTATTACATCCTGGACCCGGATTAAGTTTGGCCACTACTTTTGGTCAGGATGGTGAGTTTGTTCTTTCTCCTTCCGAAAAAATTACGTTGGAAGTTAATGTGCCCATTAATGCCAAGGTAGTAGATGTTTATTTAGATTTCTCTTACCAAGAAAGAGACCTCAATTTTGATCTAGGTACAGTTCGAACCCTTAAGTATTATGTAGGCCAGGGTGTGGTGAACAAAGTACCTACGGAAGAAACGGATGTGAGGCAAATAAAAATTGACCTAAACCCAACCGCATTTTATGAATTTATTGCAGCTAATGTATCCGTGGTTGAAGAGGGAGATGATATTTTTCAACGTCAACCATTAGATGTTCCGCTTACCTTTAGATTTATTTCAGGAGGAGACGAGTTTAATACATTTTTAGAAGTAGCCGCTCCATCTACTAGTTTATTGGAAACTAAACCCGAGTATACCAATATTAATAATGGCATTGGGTTATGGTCTTCCCGGAGTTTTAACGAAGAATATTCTAAAATGAGTGAGAACTCTATTAATTATTTAGTAGGGGGCGAAATTACACTTGGGCGTAGGTTTTGTCATTATACAAACAATGATGCTAAATCACCTTGTTACCAATAGGTAGACACTAAAAGTGTCGTTATGTCATACTAAAATGCCAATTCTTAATAGAATTGGCATTTTTTTATGTCAATTTTGCGCCTCTTTTTGTCAAAGTTCTATTGGCACAGCAATTGACTAACCGTTGAAAATTGAACTAAAGAATTCGAATTTAATAAATAAAGATATGGGTAAGATCATAGGTATAGATTTAGGAACCACAAACTCGTGTGTTTCTGTAATGGAAGGAAGCGAGCCAGTTGTAATTCCAAATAACGAAGGAAAAAGAACCACTCCATCAATTGTTGCATTTATTGATGGTGGTGAACGTAAAGTAGGGGATCCTGCAAAACGTCAAGCAATTACAAATCCAACGAAAACCATTTCATCTATTAAGAGATTTATGGGGAACTCGTTTGATGAGGTAGCGAAAGAAATTAAACGCTCTACATATTCTGTAGTAAAAGGGGACAACAATACTCCTCGTGTGGATATTGATGGTAAATTATATTCTCCTCAAGAAATTTCAGCAATGGTTCTTCAAAAAATGAAGAAAACAGCAGAAGATTATTTGGGACAAGATGTAACTGAAGCAGTAATTACTGTACCTGCTTATTTTAATGATGCACAACGTCAAGCAACTAAAGAAGCAGGTCAAATTGCAGGTTTAGAAGTGAAGCGTATCATCAATGAACCAACTGCGGCTTCATTAGCTTATGGATTAGATAAAAAAGGGGAAGATATTAAAGTTGTTGTATTTGATTTAGGAGGGGGGACACATGATGTGTCTATTCTTGAATTAGGTGACGGTGTATTTGAAGTACTTTCAACCGATGGAGATACACACCTAGGTGGGGATGATTTTGATCAAAAAATTATTGATTGGTTAGTTACTGAATTCAAATCGGAAAATGGAAACTTGGACTTATCTAAAGATCCAATGGCATTACAACGTTTGAAAGAAGCTGCGGAGAAAGCGAAGATTGAATTGTCTTCTGGTAACTCAACAGAAATCAACTTGCCATACATCATGCCTGTTGACGGTGTGCCAAAGCACTTGGTACGTTCTTTAACTAGAGCAAAGTTTGAGCAATTAGCGGATGATTTAATCAAAAGATCAATCAATCCTTGTATCTCAGCTATGAAAGCAGCTGATTTAGAGAAAAGCGAAATTGACCAAGTTATTTTAGTAGGTGGTTCTACTCGTATTCCAGCAGTTGTGGATGCTGTTAAAGCATTCTTTGGAAAAGATCCTTCAAAAGGAGTTAACCCAGATGAGGTTGTTGCTGTAGGTGCAGCTATCCAAGGTGGTGTACTCTCTGGAGATGTGAAAGACGTTCTTTTATTAGATGTAACGCCTCTTTCTTTAGGTATCGAAACGATGGGTGGTGTCATGACTAAGTTGATTGATGCGAATACAACTATTCCAACTAAAAAGTCGGAAGTATTCTCAACAGCTGCTGATAACCAACCTTCGGTTGATATTCACGTGCTACAAGGGGAACGTCCAATGGCGAACCAAAACCGTAAAATTGGAAACTTTATCTTAGATTCAATTCCACCAGCACAAAGAGGGGTTCCTCAAATTGAAGTAACATTTGATATTGATGCAAATGGTATATTACATGTAGCTGCAAAAGATAAAGCTACCGGTAAAGAACAAGCGATTAGAATTGAAGCTTCTTCTGGTTTGAGCGATGCAGATATCGAAAAAATGCGTCAAGAAGCAGAAGCTAATGCTGAATCTGATGCGAAAGCGAAGGAAACTGCAGAAAAATTAAATGCCGCGGATTCAATGATTTTCCAAACGGAAAAAATGATGACTGAAGCAGGAGATAAACTTCCTGAAGATAAGAAAAAACCAATTGAAGATGCATTAACCGAGTTAAAAGCAGCGCATGCTGTTGCAGATTTGGGTGCTATTGATACCGCAATGGAGAAAGTTCAAGCAGCTTCTCAAGAATTGTATACAGCTGCTCAAGGTGGTGCCCCTCAAGATGGTGCGCAACCAGGTGCTGATGCAGGTGCAGAAGATGCAGAGGTGACGGATGTTGACTTTGAAGAAGTAAAGTAATTTAGGTTTTCGAGTTAATCGAAAATATTAAATTCAAATATGAAAAACCGCTCTCAGAAATGGGAGCGGTTTTTTTGTGCTTTCATAACTTAGCTTCAGTGTGAACGGAGTCATTTAATTTTAACTTTGTTGGAAAGGCACATTCTGATGAATAGATATTATTTTCTATGGGTGATCTTTCGTTTAACCGTATTTCAATTAAAGTCTCAGACATGGTGTAATGGATGGTGTTTAGGGGGCCTTTTATTTCATTTTGTGCCTGGGCTGTGAATAAAAAAAGAATATTTATTCCTAGTATAAGAAGTACAATTCTTTTGATGCAGAATTGGTGATATGAAATTTTTAATGGCTTGATGTGACCGCGTTTTTTACAACAATACACAATTGAGTTAGGAAAAGAGTTATAGGTGGATACAATACTTTTATCCCAATTTTGAAACTAGAAAAAATGCTCCCAAAAGAGCACTTTTCAAATGGAGGAATCTAATTAATTCCTAACAGAGTTTCGGTACCTATCCATAAAATACATGGGTAGTACCCCTAAATTAAAAAGTCCTACACCTATAACTAATAGGATTCCTGCTCCGGGCCATTGCATGGTCATAAATAGTACTCCTGTAGAGGTTGAAAATGCGGCTAAAAAGCCAAAAATATGAAACATCTTTCTCATAATGATTGAATTTGAAGTTAGTAATAAAAGTTTTGTTTGTTTCTGAATAATAGGAATCTTACCTGCACCAAAGGTGTGTATAACGTCCAAATAGGAGTCTTGAAAATTCGAATGAGGATGAGTTTCAATGGCACAACAAATGTGATCCACTAGGCTATCGTTGAGCTCATTCATGGTAATACCTCGTAATTCTAAATCACGTTGAATGAATTCTATTTGTTGGTCTGAAATTTCCATTAGATAGTCGGTTTAGGTTGTAAAATGCGTGCAATGGTGGCAATGAAGTCGTTTAGTTCAGTGCTTTTTTCTGTGGCAACGGTGCCACCTGTTTCTGTCAAGGTGTAGTATTTACGAACCCGTTTTCCAATAAATTCTTTTTCGGTAGTCACGATGCCATCCGCTTCTAACTTATGAAGGGTAGGATATAAAGCGCCTTCCGTAATTTCAATTTTGCCATCACTTAGTTCCTTCACTCTTTGGGTGATTTCATAGCCATACATTCTACCGTTGTCTTCTAATTGCTTTAGAATAATGGTTTGAAGTGTTCCTTTAATTAGATTCTTTGAATACATAACTCAAATATACATAAGTTTCTTATGTATTCAAATTTTATTTGAAATTTACCAGCAGATAAGGAAAATGAGTTCTATCACAGGTATAATTTAATGCGTAATTATGTCCTGAAAAACCCCGTGTTAATTGACTTACAACATCGTTTTATTTCGTTTCTTTGGTGCACAAAATTTCATGTGAAGAACTACCGTAAATTAGCAATCTGGGTTTTAGTAGGTGTGGCCTTTTTGTGTGCCCTAGCCTTATATTCGGCAAAAAACCTGCGATTTGATTATGAATTTGAAGATTACTTTCCCAAAACGGATACGGAATATGCGTATTACAACAACTTCAGAAACACCTATGGTTCGGATAATGATTTTGTTCTGATCTGTTTAGAGAATAAAAAAGGGGCATTTCAGTCTAACTTTTTATTGCAAGTGGACTCATTGTCTCGTAGGTTAAAAGCCATAGAGTATGTTGAATCGGTGGTTTCACCTACTCAATTAAGCTATCCTGTAAAAGGACCTTTTGGAATGACCATGGTAAAGTGGATTCATGCCAATGATCCAAATCGATTACTGTTAGATTCAATGAAAATTTTTAACAGTGGTGAATTAATAGGTACCGTGTTTTCACAAAGTGGTAAATCTCTGGTCATAGGGGTAAACACCAGCTATGGTTTATCAAAGGTGAAAAGTGACGATGCCGTTACCCAAATAAATGCCGTATTAGCTGATTTTAATTTTGATGAAATTCGTGTAGCGGGTCGCATATTTGGACAACGTTATTTTGTCGAAAAAATGGTAGGGGAATTAGCCTTGTTCACGGCTATTTCTTTTTTGATTATCATTATTTTTTTGTCTCTTGCATTTAGATCGGTTTGGGGTGTTGTTATTCCTTTAACTATAGTAGCCATGGCCGTGATTTGGCTGATGGGGTTTATGACCAGTATGGGCAAAGCTTTTGATTTAATGGCCACCCTGTTACCCACCATTATGTTCGTGGTTGGTATGAGTGATGCGGTCCATTTCATTTCTAGGTATTTGGAAGAGTTGCGAAAGAACCCGGATAAATTGCGTGCAATAAAAACCTCTTTTATTCATATAGGTAAAGCGACCTTATTGACCTCCTTAACCACTGCAATTGGATTTCTAACATTGTATACTTCCGGTATTAACCCGGTGCGTGATTTCGGGTTGTTTACCGCCTTGGGAGTGATTTTCGCTTTGGTGATTACCTATTTAGTATTACCTCCCGTATTGCTATTATTACCGGTTCCGGAACGTTTGCTGGTCGGTTCTGAGAAATTGTTTTGGGACCGAATAATGCGAAGAATATTCCAATTTGTGGTATCCAAACCAATGCAAGTGTTAGCCATTAGTGGAGTAGTGGTGTTAGTGTCCTTATGGGGTGTTAGTAGGGTAGAAGTCAATAATTATTTACTGGAGGATTTAGCGAAAGGAGATCCGATGCGAGAAAAATTTGAGTTTTTTGAAAGAGAATACTCTGGCGCTCGTCCATTCGATTTGGTGTTATCTACGAAGGACTCCACTACCATTTTATCCTTAGGTAGGATCACCACCATTGATTCTATTGAAAGCATTGTGAAAGATGAATTGGGTATTAGAGGTTTCTTATCCCTTAACACCGCTGTTAAGAATTTGAATCGTGCGTATAATGGTGGAGATATGAAATCGTACGCCATTCCTGAATCGGAGAAGGGGTGGAAGAAAATTAATAAAGATCTTACAAAGGCGTACAAATCAGGGAAACTGAAAATGTTTTTAAACGAGTCTCATACCCAAACACGAATTTCCGCTCAGGTAATAGATTTTGGAGGCAAGGTATTTCAAGAAAAATATGCGGTAATTAATACCCGTGTCGCTCCATTACTTGAGGCAGCCAATTTAGAGCTACGTTATACGGGAATGGGCTATTTAATAGATCGAAATAATGAAACACTAGCTTCGAGTTTGATGTGGGGCTTGGTCATTGCATTTGGAGCGGTTGCTTTAATAATGGGTATCCTATTCAAATCCGTCAAAATGGTAGTCATCACCCTAATTCCAAATGTGATTCCTCTTCTGATGATTGGTGGGGTGATGGGTTTTTTAGGTATTGATTTGAAAGTATCCACCTCCATTATTTTTACGATTGCCTTTGGGATTGCAGTAGATGATACCATTCATTATGTGAGTAAACTCAAAATGGAATTGGATAGAGGTAGAACGCTTATGTATGCCTTAAAACGCGCTAGCATTTCTACAGGTAAAGCCATTGTATTAACCAGTTTGATTTTGATTAGTGGATTCTTTGCCTTAGTATTTTCTGATTTTTCAAGTACGTATTACATTGGGTTATTAGTCAGCTTAACTTTAGTTTTTGCAGTGGTAGCCGATTTGTTTTTACTTCCGGTAATGATCTTCCTTTTTTACGGGAAAAGGAAGTAGGAACAAATTTACTGTTTAACAAATACCCAAATTTCTTTATCTGAACCCGGAAATGGAATTCCACCCTGGGGCCGAGGTAGAGAAGACAAGGTCATGCTATCTGAACCAAAAAATTCCATTTTATAGGTCGTTTTAAAGGTTCCGTAATACATATTCATTCTGGCCGAAGCAGTATCATAGGTATGTGGTCTTGGGTCAGAACCATTTCGGTAGTATTTAGTGAGGTTTTCTAAATCTGTTATATCTAAATCCATCATTACAAATTGATTGGTGTCTGATAGTATCGTGTCTAATACAGCATTATAAGTAAAATGGTCGTAATTATTCCAATAACCCACTAAATCATTGTCAAACCAAGTTCGAGTGGGTTCGGGAATGGACTTTTTACAACTGGAAATAAGGAAAAGATTAATGAATAGTATACCAATTATATATCTCATTTGAATACTTTTTGACCTTCCCCCATAAAAACGTATTGTAGAATATTGGCTCCCATTTTCAAGGCCGCTGCTCTGACCTCAATCGGGTCATTATGTACCCCAGCAGATTCCCATCCATCTCCTAAATCACTTTGGTAGGAATAGAAACATACGAGTCTTCCCTCATAAATAAGTCCGAAACCCTGTGGCGGAAAATCATCATGTTCGTGTACTTTGGGTAACCCATTGTCGAAGTCGAATTTTTGATGATATATAGGATGAGAAAGGGGTAACTCAATCCATTCTAACTCTGGAAAAACACGTAACATTTCTGTTCTTACAAATTGATCCATTCCGTAGTTATCGTCAATGTGAAGAAAACCACCGGAAAGTAAATACTTACGTAGGTTATCTATTTCCGGATCAGAGAAAACCACGTTACCATGTCCGGTCATGTGAACAAATGGGTAGGTGAAAATTTCTTGACTCCCAACTTCTACCAATACTTGTTCGGGGTTAATGGACGTTTTTAGGGTTTGATTACTGAATTGAATTAGATTAGGTAAAGAAGTTTCCAAGTTAGCATACCAGTCGCCTCCACCATTGTATTTTAACAAAGCAATTTGATAGGATTGGGCAAATACCCCAACGGTTAATAAAAGGATAGAAACTGTTAAAATGAAATTTCTCATAGTTCAAGCAAAGTTCATGATTGCGAATGAAATGCGCAATATCTGATTAATAATTAATTACGGAATCACTCATTAATCAAGTTCAAGGTAAAACAAGCCGCCAATGCAGCCGTTTCTGTACGTAAACGAGAAGAACCTAAACCGGTTTTTATCCAATGGTTATCCGTAGCCAAAGCAACTTCCTTTTCCGAGAAATCACCTTCAGGACCTATCATAATCGCTACTTCTGTATGTGGATTCGCCATTGTTTTAAGATGTGCATCACTACCACATCCGCCATTACAGTGTGCAATAAATTGTTGTGGAAACCGATGGTTGTTTATGAAATCAGTAAATTTAACGGGTTCGTTAATAACGGGTTTATACGCTTTCCAAGATTGCTTTACAGCCGAAACGATTATCCGTTCCATGCGATCTCGCTTTAAGACTTTTCGCTCCGAATGCTGACAAATAATGGGGGTAATTTCATCCACACCCATTTCCGTCATTTTTTCTAACATCCATTCATATCTGTCATTTAGTTTGGTGGGAGCTACCACCATATGAATTCTATGTGTATTGGGCTCAAAATGTTCCTGTTCAAAAATGTGAACTTCACATTTCTTCTGGTTCGGAACTCCTACCCGAGCCGTGAAAATGTCGCCCTTACCATTCGTAATTGATAACAAGTCGCCCGTTTGTAAACGCAATACTTTTACCGCATGTTTAGATTCCTCATTCGGTAAATACTGTAATTCATTCGTGGCTTCTTCAATGTAAAAAAGTGTCATTTGAGTGGTTTTATCGAATTCCTTCCTTTCTTAAAAAACGGTGGTATTGGGCCGCATACTTCTGATGTTGACTGTATGATTTGGCAAAATTATGATAGCCTGAATAATCCGGTTTGGCACACATATATAAATAGCTGCTTTCGTAAGGATTGATCACGGCCAATAAAGCCTTTTTGCTCGGAAATCCAACCGGTCCTGGAGGCAATCCTGCATGAATGTATGTGTTGTATGGCGATTCTACCTTTAAGTCGGCCGTGTATACTCGATGCACATTTTTTCGATTTATGGCAAAAACAACCGTTGGGTCAGATTGTAATCTCATTCCAATTTTTAAACGATTCAAATACAACCCTGCTACCTTGGGCATTTCATCTGTTTTTTTAGTTTCTGCTTCTACTATGGATGCTAAATTAGACACTTTAACGGGGCTTAACCCAATTTGTTTGGCCAAGGCCTTTCGTTCTACCGTCCAGAACCGGTCAAATTCCTGATACATTCGTATCGTAAACTGTTTGCCTGAAGTATTCCAGTATACCTCATAGGTATTTGGAATAAATACGGCTTGAGCCGTTTCTTTTGTTAATCCTTTTTCTTTTAGCCATTCGGGGTCTAAAAATGCGTGCATTAATTCCGTAGAATCCGCTTCAATTTGCTGGCTAACAATCCCTGCCAATTGCGTTAGCCGACTAATATTATGAAAGGTAACCTTCACAGGTACAGAATTCCCAGCCAGTCGGAGGTGATTGATTAAATCGGAATTACTCCAATTGTTTTCAATTTTGTAACGACCAGGTTTAACATTCTGAGTGTATTTTTTCTGATGGGATACCCAATCAAATGACTCTTGGTTTTTAATGATTCCTTCAGTGATCAAAGAATTAGATACAAATTCGTAATCTGATCCGGTAGGGATGACAAACAAAACCGATTCCTTTTCGATATCCACATTACTTAAATAAATGTAGCTATAAAAATGGTAACCAAATAGAAAACAGGCTAATCCAATAATCCCTGTACTCAGTAGTAAAATAGATTTTAGCTTGGAGGTACTTTTTTTATTTTTAGCCATTAAGATGGGTTAAAGCATTGCATAAATAATTCGTCATTCCATTGGTTTTCTATGCGAAGCCAATCCTTTTTTGTGGAGGTATGTACAAATCCAACTTTTTCAAAAAGAGCGATACTACGTGTGTTAGTAGATGCTATTTGACAGAAAAGTTGATGAATTCCCAGTTGAGTAAAAACATATTTCTTGACCCCTTCAATGGCTAATTGCGCAAATCCCTGTCCCTCAAAATCTGCATCAATCATAATTCCTAATCCTACCCGTTGATTCAAGGGATCAAAATCAAACAAATCAACACATCCAACTGGAATATTATTGTTTGTAATGATTAATCTAATTTGTTTATCAGTATAAATATCGTTCACCGAATCAATATACCATTGTAAGGTTTGTTTAGACAGCGGGCGTGTGGTACTGCTAGAAAACCACACACGATCATCATTTTCCCAACGATACATTAGATCCAAGTCAGTGGGTTCTAGTGCTCTTAGCTGTATATTCCTTAAATCGCGCATTAAATGTCAATTTTTCCTTCAAAAACAAATTCCGCAGGGCCGGTCAACCAAATATTAGAATAACCAGATTTGTCTGAATCAAAACGGACGTTTAAATCTCCTCCCATCACCTTCACCTGAATATCCGTTCCACTCACTTTTCCGGTATGGAAAGCTGAAATAGCAACAGCAGTAGCTCCTGTTCCACAAGCTAGTGTTTCATTTTCAACCCCTCTTTCAAAGGTACGCATGGTAATTTTTTCATTTTTAATGGACGCAAAATTGACGTTTATCCCTTTCTCTGTATAGGGAGCGTTTCTTCTAATTTCACCGGCAATTTGAACAAATTCTTTCCCCGGAAGTTCATCCATAAAAGCCACGTAATGGGGAGATCCAGTATCTAACTCGACCCGTTGGTCATTGACTTCAATATCTGAAACATCCTGCATTTGAAGCGATATAACGGAATCGAATACCTTTCCCAAATGGGGGCCATCAATGGCTGAAAAATGGGTGTGGTTACCAATGAGCTTTAAATCATGTGCAAACCGAATAATACATCGACCACCATTTCCGCACATCGTACTTTCCTTACCATCACTATTGAAGTAAACCATTTTAAAATCATACCCTACTTCATTCTCTAACAAAATGAGGCCATCGGCTCCAATTCCAAAATGTCGAGTACATAATTGGTGGATGAGTTCGCTATTAGATGCATCAAACTTTTGGTCACGATTATCCATGATGATAAAGTCATTTCCGGTTCCGTTGTATTTATAAAATGGTATGCTCACACGATTACTTTTTATGGTTCCAAAAGTAGGTTTTTCATTTTAGGTAATTCTTAAAAATATAGGGTAAGAATACAGGTGAAATTTGCCGTTCGTCCTTAAGGTTTTGTTAAAGAAACGTAATGATATTAGGCTTTAACAGTTTTTAATAGCCAACTATATCCAACTCTTGAAGGGAGGTTCTAAATTAGTTTGAGATTTTGTAATGCAAATAATAGGAACCAATTAACAACAATAAAATGACAAATTACTTAGGGCTTTTTGGAGCGGCTTTTTTAGGGGGTGTGATGTCTATTTCAGTAGCCACATATTTAAACGATGAAAATGGAAATGGAAACCAAATGGTTAACACCGGTATTCCTCATGAAAATATCTTAACCGCTAACTATTTGGAGTCGGCCTCTCCGGGAATGGTTGATTTAAGCTTGGCTGCCGAAGAATTAGTGCAAGAGGTCGTTCATATCAAAGTGACCCAAAAAGGGGAGGAAAGGATTCAATACGACCCTATGGAATACTTCTTTAATGGACGTGCGCAAGGCAGAAAATATAAATCACCCGATAAACAAGGTTCAGGATCAGGAGTTGTGATACGGGAGGATGGATATATTGTAACCAATAATCATGTAATTGATGGGGCCCATAAAATTGAAGTCGTTTTTAATACCAATGAAAGCTATATTGCTGAGGTGGTTGGGGTGGATGCATCTACCGATTTGGCTTTACTGAAAATTGAGGCAACGGATTTGAAAACCGTGAAAATTGGAGATTCGGATGAATTGCGATTAGGCGAATGGGTTTTGGCAGTGGGGAATCCTTATAACCTAAATTCAACCGTAACAGCGGGTATTGTATCGGCCAAGGCTAGAAATATTAATATTTTACAAAATACAGGGGGGATTCCACCCCTAGAGGCCTTTATTCAGACGGATGCTGCGGTAAACCCCGGTAACAGTGGGGGTGCTTTGGTGAATGCGAAGGGTGAATTAGTGGGAATCAACGCGGCTATTAAATCACCTACGGGTTCGTATTCGGGGTACAGCTTTGCCATTCCTGTGAATATCATGAAGAAAGTGGTCACCGATATTATGGAATACGGTGTGGTACAAAGAGCTTTTATCGGTGTGTCTATACATAATCTAAATTCCGAGTTAGTCACTAAAGAAAATTTGGATGTAACTCAAGGGGTTTACATTGCTGGATTAACTGAAAATGGTGCTGCGAATGATGCGGGTCTTGAAGAGGGGGATGTGGTGACTCGGGTAAATGAAGTAGAAGTAAAGTCGGTGGCGGAATTGCAATCGCAAATAGGTCGATATACGCCAGGGGATCAAGTGAAATTAGAAGTGGTAAGAGATGGTCATCGAAAAAACTTTGATGTAGAATTACGAAATAGTGAGGGGAATACAGATAAAGTGGCGTTGGAGGATAATCCACTTTCTGAATTAGGAGCGAATTTGATAGAAATCCCTCTAAAAATACAAAAAGAACTGGGTGTTAAAGAAGGGGTGTTTGTAGAGGATGTTGGAAATGGAAAGGTGAAGGTTTCGGGTATGCAAAATGGGTTTATCATTACCCATGTAGATAATAAAAGGGTGAAAAGTAAATCTGAATTAATTGAAATTCTAAAAGGTAAGTCTGGGGGAGTTTTGTTAGGGGGGCTATATCCAAATGGATATAGAAAGTACTATGGTGTTGGACTGTAAATAGATGGCTAAACATCCATCATTGTTTGGAATTAAAAGGCGTTCATTTCGAGCGCCTTTTGTAGTTATAGGTCCGTTAGAAATAGTACTTTCGCAGTCTCAAAATTTATAAAACTTCAAATAAAAACGAACATGATTGAAGAGAACTATAAGGAGTCGTATAACAAAGAAATGGACTCTTTTGTTGAGCAAAAACGTCAGGCAGTAAGTTTGGCAAACTCTGTAGGTAACTTACTATTAGATCACGCAGTAGAATTGGTTCTTTTTAGAAACGATTTGGCGGACACTTCTGTTTCTGAGAAGATTCAATTAATTGACTACTCTAAAACAGTAGTCAACAAACCTATTTCTATTAAAGATGTAGCAGAGTTGGCTTTAGAAATGGAATCTATGAATTTAGCTCCGGCTAAAATTGACATAGGTAAATTAGCGGCCAACTGGATGATACAAACCGAATTTGAAACTAAAAGAGAGTTTTTAGATTCCGTTTTAGCTGGTTTTATCTTAGATAAAGACAACACTGTTGAACCTAGAGATGTGGTTTTATTTGGTTTTGGTCGTATCGGTCGTTTAGTAGCTCGTGAGTTAATTAAACAATTCGGTAAAGGACAACAATTAAGACTAAGAGCCATTGTAACTCGTAGTGATGATGATAATACTATTATCAAAAGAGCTGCTTTATTACGTAACGATTCTGTTCACGGTAAATTTGCAGGCACAATTAAGGAAGATCTAGAAAACAAACAATTGATCATTAACGGTCAGCGTGTGTTAATGTTAGGTACCAAAGATGCCGGTGAAATGGATTACACTGCATACGGTATTAGCAATGCTTTAGTGATTGACAACACCGGTATTTATACCAGTAAAGAAGCGCTTTCAATTCATTTAAAAGCAAAGGGTGTGGCTAAAGTTCTTTTAACGGCCCCAGGTTCTGAAATTCCAAATATTGTTTACGGAATTAATCACTTCGATTTAGATTTAGACAACACAGATATTTATTCTGCAGCATCTTGTACGACCAATGCTATTTCTCCAGTATTGAAAGTGGTGAACGATCACTTAGGTGTAGAGCAAGGACATGTGGAAACAGTGCATGCCTATACCAATGACCAAAATTTATTGGATAACATGCACAAGAAACCTCGTAGAGGAAGAAGTGCCGCAATCAATATGGTAATTACTTCAACTGGTGCGGGTAAAGCAGTAGCTAAAGTAATTCCTGAGTTAGCTGGAAAGTTAACGGCTAATGCAGTTCGTGTGCCTACCCCAAATGGTTCATTAGCTATTTTGAAATTGAAGGTAAGTAAGGTAACTACCGTTGAAAAGGTGAACGCTTTGTTACGTGATGCAGCTTTAAATGGCAACTTGATAAACCAAATCAATTACCAAATGGATCCAGAATTAGTATCTAACGATATTATCGGAAACACCTGTTGTTCGGTTTACGATTCTCACGCTACTTTGGTTCATACCGATGGTTTAAACATCGTATTATACGCTTGGTATGACAATGAGTTTGGGTATACCAAACAAGTTATTCGTTTAGCTAAATATATAGCTAAAGTGAGACGACTACATTACTATTAGAACGTAGTATTAAAATATTAAAAAAAGCTGTTACATTTTTGTAACAGCTTTTTTTTGGCGTAGCTGTTTTTCTTTTGGCTCTAAATTAGTCCATGTGAGAAACAACCGGGCTTTCCGCACTCGCTCTTATTCTTTCTTCTATTGGAAAGGAAAAGGAGATAGTTTGCTGGTAGGTGGGTATAAACCATTGCAACTATCCCTAAAGCAATATTCAGGTAAAACAGAATTCACGCTAATTGTTATCATTTTACATTATTTCAATAATTTGTAGCCATGAAATGGATCATCAAAACTTTCGATAAATTAGATACCAAAGAATTATATGTAATCCTTCAATTACGAGCAGAGGTATTTGTGGTAGAACAAGATTGCCCCTATCAAGATGTGGATAATAAGGACATGGATTCCTATCATGTGATGGGATTTGATTCGGAACATTTGGCGGCTTATACCAGAATTGTGAAGCCAGGAATTTCCTATTCTGAAATGGCTATTGGTAGGGTAGTAGTATCTCCAAAAAACAGAGGTGAACGGTTAGGCGTACAGGTAATGAAGCAATCCATAGCGTTTGTTGAAGGCGAATTAGGACATCAGGCCATTAGATTATCCGCACAATCCCATTTACAAAAATTCTATTCCGATTTGGGTTTCCAATTTACGGGAAAGGAATACCTAGAAGATGGTATCCCGCATGTGGAGATGCTGCGAGATTAATCCATTAATCTAAAAATATTATCCCTAAATTTATCATGATTAATAGATAAACTATTTGATTATGAGGAGTCCTAAATTGCCAAACCGAAAAACCATCCGTCTCCAAGGTTATGATTATAGATCTGAGG
>MAAC01015577.1_pt1 | contig 34470 bp, 27 predicted proteins | sample 1115981 | NCBI WGS metagenome assembly MAAC01 (sample SAMN04961126, study PRJNA320927) | seawater metagenome | isolation source: sample BD02T64 sea water enriched with oil for 64 days | place: USA:Gulf of Mexico | collected 2013-07-27 | reverse complement strand
ACATTGGTTGTTGTGGTAGCGATAGAGGAAACGTTTGGTTCAACGGTTAGAACCGCTGACGTTTCTGAGTTTTTAAATCCGCTATATGAGATTGTAAACGCTGGGTTTGCATCTCCAAAATCTCTTGATTTATCATCTGCAGTTACCGTTAGTGTTGCTTTTGAAATCGTAAGTGTTCCTTTAACATAGACAAAATCATAATTATCATCCAGTCCACCAGCGACATCAATATCTACAGTTCCCACATTGGTTGTAGAAGTTGCGATAGAAGAAACGTTTGGTTCAACGGTTAGAACCGCTGACGTTTCTGAGTTTTTAAATCTCAACGGTTAGAACCGCTGACGTTTCTGAGTTTTTAAATCCGCTATATGAAATTGTAAAAGCGGGATTTGCATCTCCAAAATCTCTTGATTTATCATCTGCAGTTACCGTTAATGTTGCAGCAGTAATGTTAGCCGATAATGTTGGCTGAGTTAGTGTGTAGTTCCCAGATTTTATTCCTGAAATTGTATATCCTGTTGTATTAGTAGTAACGCCAGTGCCTTTATTGGCACTTGAAAAGGTGTATACTGCTGTTCCTCCTAAGGTGACACCATCTGATCCTAAAACTCCTGATAAAGATGCGGTTCCTGTTGCAGTTGCTCCTGTGGAACCATCGTATACTTTATCATTTCCTGTTAAACCTGAAATAGTTAAACTAACTGCAGTAATATCTGCAGATAGGTTAGTAGGTTCAATTACTGTATAGTTCCCAGCGTCTGCTCCAGTTAGCAGATGGCTTGATGAGAAGGTAATATCTGTACCTACATTACTACTAGCAAAGTTATATAATGGTGCTGTTATACTTACTATATCGCCAGATATTACACCTAATAAACTAGCAGTTCCACTAACAGTAGCATATACATTTCTATCGTAAACCTTATTGTCACCTGTGATTCCTGTTACTGTTAATGATTTGGCTCCAATCGTCAGTGTAATATCTTTCGTTCCAGAACTATAAATTCCATTGGCAGCTTGGGTCGCTCTAATGGTTAAAGACCCTACAGTTCCAATTGTTACTGTTTCATTATTTGTTCCACTTAATGTTGTTCCTGTGGTATTGGATCCCTCTATAGAATAGGTGATGGTTCCCCCAGAATCGGAAGTGGTGGCCAGATTAAAACTAACATCTCCATAAGTTTTTGAAATATTTACAAAAGTTATATTTGGTGTAATCAGGTCGTCGTCCGTGATAGACGCCGTTACTTGCTGAGTTCCCGATTCCGTACCATTGGTCACACCCGTAATATCTATAATCACAGTTTCTGTTGTTTCTCCTAACCCGTCATCTGCTCCAGTAATTGTTGCAGTTCCTGTGGTGGCCCCTGGATTTATTGTAATGGTTGTGCTTGATAAATTATAATCAGTACCAGATCCTATTGCGGTTCCAGTAGTACCTAACGTTACCGTTACGGTTTTTGAAGAAGCGGTATTCAAAGTAGCGGTTACTGTTGCTACTCCGCCATTTTCTGCCAATGGGCTACCCGATAAACTTAGGGTTACTGTAGGAGCAGCGTCATCATCAGTTATAGAAGCAGTTATTTGTTGGGTGCCAGATTCGGTTCCATTGGTAACTCCTGTAATATCTACAATTACAGTTTCGGCCGATTCATCTAAGGCATCATCTGCACCAGTAATGGTTGCAGTTCCTGTGGTGGCCCCTGGATTTATGGTGATTGTTGTACTTGACAAGGTATAATCAACACCACTTCCTGTAGCGGTTCCTGTTGGGTCTATAGTTACGGTTACGGTTTTTGAGGAAGCAGTATTCAAAGTAGCGGTTACTGTTGCTACTCCGCCATTTTCTGCCAATGGGCTACCTGATAAACTTAAGGTTACAGTTGGAGCTGCATCGTCATCAGTTATAGATGCGGTTACTTGTTGGGTGCCAGATTCGGTACCATTGCTAACTCCTGTAATATCTACAATTACAGTTTCGCCCGATTCATCTAAGGCATCATCTGCACCAGTAATGGTTGCAGTTCCTGTGGTGGCCCCTGGATTTATGGTGATTGTTGTATTTGACAAGGTATAATCAACACCACTTCCTGTAGCGGTTCCTGTTGGATCTATAGTTACGGTTACGGTTTGTGAGGAAGCAGTATTCAAAGTAGCGGTTACTGTTGCTACTCCGCCATTTTCTGCCAATGGGCTACCCGATAAACTTAGGGTTACTGTAGGAGCATCATCATCATCAGTTATAGAAGCTGTTATTTGTTGAGTACCAGATTCGGTACCATTGGTAACTCCTGTAATATCTACAATTACAGTTTCGGTCGATTCGTCTAGGGCATCATTTACTCCAGTAATGGTTGCAGTTCCTGTGGTGGCCCCTGGATTTATTGTAATGGTTGTGCTTGATAAATTATAATCAGTACCAGATCCTGTTGCAGTTCCAGTAGCACCTAAGGTTACCGTTACGGTTTTTGAAGAAGCAGTATTCAAAGTAGCGGTTACTGTCGCTACTCCACTATTTTCTGCCAATGGGCTACCTGATAAACTTAAGGTTACGGTAGGAGCAGCATCATCATCAGTTATAGAAGCGGTTACTTGTTGGGTGCCAGATTCGGTACCATTGGTAACTCCTGTAATATCAACAATTACAGTTTCGGTCGATTCGTCTAGGGCATCATCTGCACCAGTAATGGTTGCAGTTCCTGTAGTAGTACCTGCATTTATCGTAATGGTTGTGCTTGATAAATTATAATCAGTACCAGATCCTGTTGCAGTTCCAGTAGCACCTAATGTTACCGTTACGGTTTTTGAAGAAGCAGTATTCAAAGTAGCGGTTACTGTTGCTATTCCGCCGTTTTCTGCTAATGGGCTACCCGATAAACTTAAGGTTACTGTTGGAGTAGAGGAAGTAAAAGAAGTTGGGGTTCCATAACTGGTTCCTTCAGAATTTATTGCATAAGAATTGACATAATATGTTTCTCCAGACGTTAAACTAGAAACCGTTTCAGAAAAAACCCCAATTCCAGTACCATTGGTGTCTTTGGTTGCACCTTCAGCAATGGTTGGTGTGGTATCAGATGTTGAATACACAATACCACGTTCTGTAACAGTTGCTCCACCATTTGCAGTAACATTACCGCCTAATATTGCAGATGTTGTTGTAATAGAGCTTGCCGCTGTTGTGGTAACTGTTGGGGCCGAGTTTGCTGCGGCAACCTCAACCTTAAACAAAAACTCATTTACAGCAGATATTGTAGTGCCTGAATATGCAGCCCCATCTGCATGGATACTAGCATTTGTTAACCTTGTATCAAAATTCCCAGAGGTTACAGCCCAGCTATATGTATTACCGCTGGTTAAGGATATTCCTTCTGAGGCAAGATCAAAAACAAGATTACGATCACCTACAGCAACTGCTGCTGTAGAAGTAGCAGTAGCAGAACCTAATAATGTACCTCCATTTCCACCACCTGAGTAAATTCCAATTGTTACTGTACCTGCAGTAATCGACAAAATAGAAATTTTATCAAGAGTCCCAGTACTACAAGCCTTCCAACTACTCCCTAAACTAAAAGGTGTATTAAAGTTTACACTAAGGCTAGCAAAATTTGCATCTGTAATGGTTCCTCCGTCATTTGTATCATATGAGCATTGAGAATATGATTGAAATGAAAAAAATAATAGGAACACAAAAGTTAGTAGAAAAGTAATTTTTTTCATGGTAGGTTGGTTTAATATTTTGGTTTCGAGGGATATCAAAAGTAAATTAAATGATTAAGTATGTTAATGGTTTTGAACTATACTTCATGAAAACAGGTGTTTATACCTAATTTTTATAAGGCAAATATGTACTTCCTTTATATATTTATACTAATGTACGTCGACTATCTCTCTGTTAGATTGATACAGGACTCTTTGCTAGTAGATCGTATAAAAGGAATCCTTTTTTTTTATATAGAAATGCAACAATAAAAATGAATTGAAGACCATATTTAGATTAAATTTTGCTCTGAAAACAATTAACTTATACAGAACAAAAAAACAGAGAAGTTAAATTCTCTGTTTTTTTAAATTTTTAAAAATATCAACTTAATTTTAAGAGAAGCTAGTGAATTTATATTAGTACTTCACTAAATGCCTTGTTCTTTGAACTTTTCCATTTACAAAAGCTTTTAAATAGTAGTGCCCACGTTTTAAACGAGAGAGGTTTAATCTAGTATTCACCCTTCCTTTGCTTACAGTTAATGTAGTTTGGAAAACTTGCTTTCTTCTATGGTTATATATGATTAAGTCAATTGTAGCATCTGCATCACTTTTGAAGTTAACATATAAGTTCTTTCTAAAAGGATTTGGAAATACTTTCAAATTCGTAATACGAACGACATTAGTTTCTGAATTACATCCTCCTAAGGTATCTCCATGCTGTAAGTGCGACGCTACTGCTTGTATAGGTACACAAATTGTTTTTCTTCCCTTATGGCAAATTTTTACAAATTTTTTGCGGCCATGATGACCATGCTTTGTACATCTTACATCGACAACATTTACAATAATATTAGCTGTTGTATTACATCCGTTTGCGTCAGTAATTGTGACAGAATATGTTGTAGTTTCAGTAGGATAAACATGTATGTTTTGTGTGGTTTCTCCAGTATTCCATTCAAAGGTGTAAGGGCCTTGTCCTCCTAGTACTTCTTCTACACCAATCAAAGTATTAGAAGCTGGTGGGTAACCAAAATATACTGTTGGACTTCCGGTTACGGTAACTTCTAAAGGAGCTCCTTGACCGATTGTAAATCCTTGTACTACAGTATTATTCAGAACGTCAACAATTGTAACACTATAGTTACCACTTTCTAATCCACTAAGTCCATTTGCTGTGGTAGTTACACCAGTACTCCATTGGTAAGAATAAGGAGCGGTCCCTCCAGAAACAATTACCATTGCAGATCCATCAGATACGCTATTACACGTTACATCTGTAACAGAAATATCGTTTACAATCAGTGTTTCTCCTGTGATATCTGCTGATAATGTAGGCTGAGTAAGTGTATAGTTTTCGGAATCACTACCTGAAATCGTATATCCTGTTGTTGTAATGGTAATTCCTGTACCTATGTTTGGTGTAGCAAACATGTAGACAGGTGAGCCGTTTAAAATAACATCATCAACTCCTATAACTCCTGATAAAGCAGCAGTTCCATTTACTGAAGCGAATGCTGTTCCATCATATGTTTTATTATTTCCGATGAGGCCTGTTATCGTTAGATTGGCTTGACTTACAGTCAGTGATTGTATAACACTAGAAGAAGTATTGTAACTACTATTTCCAGTTTGTGAAGCTGTAATGTTTGAAGAACCAACACCAACGATTGTTACTGTATTTCCAGAAATAGTTGCTACGGCTGTATTAGAACTTGTATAAGTTACTGTTAACCCAGAACTAGCCGTTGCATTTAATGCAAATGGAGCATCTCCAAAAGTTTTACCAGCAAGCGCTTCAAAAGTGGTAGTTTGATCTGCTTTTAATACCGTTAGTGTAATATCTTTTGTTCCTGAAGAAAAACTTCCATTAGCTATTTGTGTAACCCTAATGGTTAAAGAACCTACGTTTCCAAGCGTTACCGTTTTATTATTTATTCCACTCAATGTTGTTCCTGTAGTATTGACTCCCTCTATAGAATACGTAATTGTTCCTCCAGAGTTTGAAGTTGCAGCTAAATCAAAATTAGGATCTCCATAGGTTTTATTAATATCTGAAAATGTAATTGTTGGTGAAGTACTTGGTGCTGCCACATTAGAAATGGTAATATCAGTAGGTGTCCAGTTACTTACATTTTCACCTGCAGAATTAGGAACTAAAGTGAAAATTATTTTTGCAACTAAATTTACAGGTGCAGTTGTTCCGTTGTCGAAAAATGAGAATAAAGATGTTGCATTTGTGCCTAGAGACTTATCAGCATTTAAAGTCATCGTTTGAATAGTAGCTCCTGTTTTGTCTTTAAAGACAACCGTTGAAGTTTTGTCAAATGTTTGAGGAGAAAAAGACCTTACATTCAATACATCCACGGAAAAAGATTCTGCGTTGGTTCCATCTGCTTTGATGGTAAATGTTTGACTTACTCCATTTGTAAAATCATTAACATACATTCCATTAGCATCATTCGCCATAATATTACTTACAACATAGTTGGTATTGCTTGCATTTGTTTTAAAACCAGTTCCTCCAGAATCATTGCTTCCAAGAGTTGTGAAATTACTCGTTCCCGATTGCTCCGTTGTAAAGCTAATGTTGCTTCCGTATGAAGTTCCTGCAGAATTTGTAGCATAGGCTCTTACATGAATTGTTGTATTAGAAGGCAAAGAAGTCACTGTTTCACTAAATACACCTGTTCCCGTATTATTATCCTCTTTGTTATTTGCAATGGTTGGGTTGCTTGTTGTGCCCCAAACAATTCCTCTGTCTGTTACACTTGCACCACCATCTGCAGTTACATTTCCTCCTAAATCAGCCGAAACTGTTGTAACTTCATCTTGCGTAGTTGTGGTAACTGTAGGAGCTACACTATCATCATCATCTGTTATGGTAGCTGTTACTTGTTGCGTGCCAGATTCGGTACCATTAGCAACATCAGTAATATCTACAATCACAGTTTCATTAGATTCATCCAATGCATCATCTACTCCTGTAATGGTTGCAGTTCCTGTAGTAGCACCTGCATTTATTGAAATTGTTGTACTTGATAAATTGTAATCTGCACCAAATCCTGTTGCTGTTCCAGTGGCACTTATTGTTAAGGTTACGGTTTGTGAAGAAGCAGCACTTAATGTAGCAGTTATTGTTGCTACACCGCCATTTTCCGCCAATGGGCTACCTGTTAAGCCTAAGGTAACTGTAGGAGTAGAAGTGGTAAAAGAAGTTACCAGTCCATAACTAATACCTTCAGAATTTATAGCGTAAGAATTGATGTAATATGTTGTACCTGCTGTTAAGCTTGAAACAGTTTCAGAAAAAACGCCTGTTCCAGTACCGTTGGTGTCTTTGGTTGCACCTTCAGCAATAGTTGGTGTGGTATCAGATGTTGAATATACAATACCGCGCTCTGTAACAGTTGCTCCACCATCAGCTATTACATTCCCACCTAAAATAGCAGAAGTTGTGGTTATAGAGTTAACTGTAGTTGTTGAAACTGTTGGGGACGAGTTAGCTGCCGCAACCTCAATCTTAAATAAAAACTCATTTACAGTAGATATTGATGTACCAGAGTAAGCAGCACCATCTGCATGGATACTAGCATTTGTTAACCTTGTATCAAAATTCCCAGAGATTACAGCCCAGCTATATGTATTACCGCTGGTTAATGATATCCCTTCTGAAGCAAGATCAAAAACAAGATTACGGTCATTTATAGAAACTGCTGCTATAGAAGTTGCCGTAGCAGAGCCTAATAATGTCCCTCCATTTCCACCACCTGAGTAAATCCCAATCGTTACCGTATCAGCAGTAATTGATAAAATGGAAATTTTATCAAGAGTACCTGTACTACAAGCCTTCCAACTGCTCCCTACATCTAAAGGTGTATTAAAGTTTACACTAAGGTTTACAAAATTTGAATCTGTAATGGTTCCATTGTCATTAGTATCATATGAACATTGAGAATACGATTGAATTGAAAAAAAGAAAAGAAACACAAAAGTAAGTAGAAAAGTAATTTTTTTCATGGTAGGTTGGTTTAATGTTTTGGTTTGGAGGGGTATCAAAAATAAATTAAATGATTAATTATGATAACGGTTTGAACTCATATCTCATAAAAACAGGTGTTTACACCTAAGTATTTGTTAGGGTTTTATATAAAAAAAGCTCTAATAAAAAAATCATTAGAGCTTTTAGTTTATTGTTGACTTTTAACTCCTAGAAGGATAAAGCCCGTCAGTACAAATAATATAGCTAACCCCTAACCAAGGTTGCATATTATTATGAGCTAGACTGTTACCTGTATCTAATATAGTTAACCCAGTACTTCCGCTTAATGTTTGACCATTAACAGTGTTAGTAGGTGGACCAAAAGCTTTTACTTTCTGTCCACTTAAACCAGATCCATAGTTTGCAGCTGCTGGTACATCTCCAGGAGCAGGTACTTCATTTACTGCAGCAGTAGCACTTAACAAAACGTGTTGATCAGTTGAAGCTTGATTTACTGGTATATGTGTATGAGAAGGCATTTCTTGTGCGGTTAATATATGTGTCTCTTGTCCACTTCTTTGGCCTAATTTTCTTGTTGATAATCCTGGCCCAGTTCCTGGGTGTACTGGAACTCTACCGCGTAAATCAGGTAAAGCAAAAGTGGTTCTACCATCTCCACCATAAGTTGTTCCTAATAGAGAGAATAAGGCTTGATTTTGTGCAATAGCAAGTAATTGCCCATTACAATATGCTGTACTCCTTGGAGCAAAATTTCCTGCGAACAGGATAATTTCTCCTAGATATAAATTGTCCATTTTTTTATTGTTTTAAATTAGCTTCTAGAAGGAAAATTTCCTTGTGTACAAATAATATAATTAATAGCTTCCCAAGGTTGCATATTATTATGTGCTTGATTATTACCAGTATTGGCAAGTGTTAACCCAGCACTTCCGCTTAATGTTTGACCATTAACAGTGTTAGTAGATGGGCCAAAAGCTTTTACTTTCTGTCCACTTAAACCAGATCCATAGTTTGCAGCTGCAGGTACATCTCCAGGGGCAGGTACTTCATTTACTGCAGCAGTAGCACTTAACAAAACGTGTTGATCAGTTGAAGCTTGATTTACTGGTATATGTGTGTGAGAAGGCATTTCTTGTAGGGTTAATATATGTGTCTCTTGTCCACTTCTTTGGCCTAATTTTCTTGTTGATAATCCTGGCCCAGTTCCTGGATGTATAGCGACTCTACCACGTAAGTCTGGTAGGGCAAAAGTCGTTCTACCATCACCACCATAAGTAGTACCTAAAATTGAAAATAAAGCGGTGTTTTGTGCTATTGCTAATAGTTGTCCATTGCAAAAAGCAGTTGATCTTGGTGCAAAATTACCTGCAAATAAGATAATTTGGCCTAGATATAAATCTCCCATAATAATAAAGTTTTATTTGTTAATATGCTCAAAGATGCATTATTAGCTAGTAAAATTTACAGGTAGTTTTACGAGAATTTTAAATCAGGTGTTTTTACCTAAGTAAAAAGCCCAATCATTTCTGATTGGGCTTTTTGTATTTTGAAAAAGAAAAAATATTATCCTTTTACTTTATTTTTCATTTTAGCAAACTTTGTTGCTTCTTTTTTAGGCCAGCTATTGTTAGACGTATCTACATCTGCAGTTTCTAAATCTGGGTCTAATTTAATACTCTTAATTTCTTGAGTAGAAGAGAATACTTTTTTAATCGTATTGTCATTTCTCATCCAAATTTGAGCTGGGAACGTTTTCTTTTCTTTGGTTCCATCCGCATAAGTTAACTCAACAATGATTGGCATAACCAATCCTCCTGGCTTTTCAAACTCTACTTGATAAATAAAAGCAGGAACGTCTTTTGCATTTTTTACATGCTTGTTCATTGCCGTTGCATTTGCATCCTCTTTTTTATCTGTGATGTATACTAAATCTCCAAGGCTAGCAAAGTAGTCTTTGTATTGTTCTTTTAATTTTTTAACTCTAGCACTAGGCTTGTCTGTTAAGTATAAGGGTTTTACAGTTTTAATTCCGATATCAGAAACGTCTGTTGTGTAGAACCATCCTCTCCAGAACCAATCTAAGTCCATTCCAGATGCATCTTCCATAGATCTAAAGAAATCTGCCGGCGTTGGGTGTTTAAACATCCAACGTTTAGAATAAGTTCTAAAAGCGTGGTCAAATAATTCAGGTCCCATAATGGTTTGTCTTAACATGTATAAACCGGCAGCTGGTTTTGTATACGCATTAGGCCCGAATTGTTTTACGTAATCTCCTTGAGACATAATAGGAGAGAGGTTCTTTTGATCTCCACCCATATAACGTACAATATTTTTTGGTAAGTTACCAGTGTCAAAATTAGGATCATAGTCTAGTTCAGCTAAGATTTCTACAAAAGAATTCAATCCTTCATCCATCCATGTCCACTGACGTTCATCAGAATTTACAATCATAGGGAAAAAGTTATGCCCAACTTCGTGTGTAATTACACCAATCATTCCATGTTTTACTCTATCAGAATACGTTCCGTCTGCTTTCGGTCTACCATAATTGAAACAAATCATTGGGTATTCCATTCCTTGATTTTTAGCATGTACAGAAATTGCTTTGCTATATGGATAATCAAAAGTCATTTTAGAATATTCTTCTAAAGTATTTGCAACAACTCTTGTAGAGTGCTCTTCCCATAATGGGTTTCCTTCTTTAGGATATAAAGAAACGGCCATGATCGATTTACCGTTGATATTAACAGCCATTGCATCCCAAATGTATTTACGTGAAGATGCCCAAGCAAAATCTCTGACGTTTTTAGCGTTAAAGTGCCAAGTTTTGGTTTTTGTAGAACGACTTTTTTCTGCTTTTTCAGCTTCTTTTTGAGTCACAATCATTACTGGGTTGTCAAACGTTTTTCTTGCTTTAGCAAAACGTTTACGTTGTGTTCTTGTTAACACATCTTTTTCGTTTTGTAATTCACCAGTTGCATCAACAATATGATCTGCAGGAACTGTTAACTTTACATCATAATCTCCAAATTCTAAAGCCCATTCACTACGACCCCAGAATTGCATATTTTGCCATCCTTCAACATTATCATAGACACATAATCTTGGAAAAAACTGTGCAATTGTATAGTTGTTGTTTCCATCAGGAAAATCTTCGAAACCAGAACGACCTCCATCTTTTACAGAGTTGTTTATTTTGTAATTCCATTTGATTCTAAAGTTAAAAACCTCTCCTGGAGCTAATCCATTAGGCAAGTTAACACGCATCATTGTTCTGTTAATAAAGTAAGATAATTTTACGCCATTACTTTCAACTAATTCAATTTTATAACCAAAACCTTTTTTTTCTTTCATATAAGTTTGTTTAAACTTATCTGTTGATAAAAAAGCAGAAGCTCCACCAGCTTTCGCATCTGGAGTTTTAGAATCATCAGCTCTCATGTTTTGATCTAACTGGATCCATAAATAGTCTAAATTATCTTTAGAATTGTTATGGTACGTAATTTTCTCGTCTCCGAAAATTTTATTGTTGGCTTCGTCTAAACGAATATCCATTACATAATCCACTTTTTGTTGTGTGTATTGATGTCCTGGAGCTCCAGAAGCAGCATGAACAGAGTTAGGCGTAGCCAATACATCTTTCATCTGTCTGAATTTGTTCTGATCTGTGTGTCCCTTTTGAGTTTCTTTTTTAGCTTTATCCTGCGCAAATGCTGATGCTGCTACAAAAAATACTGAAAAAAGTAATAATCCGATTTTTTTCATTTTGTGTATTTGTTTGAATTGATTTTTTAATAATTACGAAAAGTAATAAATCTAACTGAAACAGTTGTGCTTTGTTAACATAATTTAACAAAGCTTTAATAAAAATAAAAGAGACTAGAAACTAGATGGCTGTGCTTTTAGAATATAGAAATAAGAAAAAAATAAATGAAAAGTGAAAGAGGGAAAATGAAGAGTTTTTGTTTCCTAAATTTAGAAGAACTTCGTTTTTAGCACTTCGCTAATTTTGTTTCCTAAAAACGAGTCTTTATTTGACGCTCTCAGAGTGTAGCATTTAAATTGGTAGAAAATAGAAAAGGCAATATGTACATCATATTGCCTCTTAAAATTAGTTGAATAATGAAATTATCCTTTTACTTTATTTTTAAACTTACCAAATTTGTTATCTTGTTTCTTTGGCCAGCTATTGTTTGTTGTATCTACATCTGCGGTTTCTAGGTCTGGATCAATTGTGATATTTGTAATTTCTTTATCAGAATGAATCGCTTTTGTTATCTGTTTGTCATTCAATCTCCAAATTTGTGCAGGATATTGTTTTCTTGATTTTGTACCATCTTTGTATGTGAACTCTACGATTATTGGCATCACCAAACCTCCTGGTTTGTCAAATGTAATTTCATAGAAAAATTTAGAAGTTGCTTTTTTACCAGGGCCAAATTTAGATCCATCTGTTTTATCTTCTACAAACTCTACACGGTCGTTATCTGAATTTTTTGTGTAAAACTTCTTTACTTTTTTTATTCCAATATCAGTAACATCTGTAGTGTAAAACCATCCTCTCCAAAACCAATCTAAGTCCATTGCAGAAGCATCTTCCATAGTTCTAAAGAAATCTGCAGGAGTAGGGTGTTTAAATTTCCAACGATTTGCATATTCTTTAAAGGCATGGTCAAATAATTCTGGTCCCATAATGGTGTTTCTTAAAATCCATAATGCAGTTGCAGGTTTCCCGTATGCATTATTTCCAAAACTATAGGTGTTGTCTCCTTTAGACATAATTGGTGCAATTCTAGATTGGTCTCCACTCATATATCTAACAATGTTTTTTGGTAAACCTCTACTTAGTGGATAGTCTTTTTCATAATCCATCATCGCTTGTAACTGTGTATATGAATTCAATCCTTCATCCATCCAGGTCCATTTACGCTCATCAGAATTTACAATCATCGGAAACCAGTTGTGCCCAACTTCATGAATAGTTACATTGATCATTCTGTATTTTGTTCTATCAGAATACGTTCCATCTGCATTTGGTCTACCAGGATTGAATGCAATTTGTGGATATTCCATTCCCATTTGTCCATCTACAGAAATTGCTTTGTGGTATGGATAATCAAATGTTTGTCTAGAATATGCTTTTAAAGTAACTGCTGTTGCTTTGGTTGAGTGATCTCCATACAATGGATTTGCTTCTTTCGAATAATAAGAATACGCCATTACGGTTTTGCTATTAAGCTTCACCGCCATACCGTCCCAGATAAATTTACGAGATGTTGCAAAAGCATAATCTCTAACGTTTTCTGCAAAGAACTTCCACGTTTTTGTCTTTTTTGAACGTTTTTTTTCAGCTTTTTCAGCTTCTTTTTGTGTATGAATTACAAAGGGCTTGTCAAAAGATTTTCTTGCTTGCGCTAATCTTTGTAATTGCTTTCTTGTAAATACTTCGCTTTCATTTTTTAAGACTCCAGTTGCTCCTAACATATGATCTGCAGGAGTTGTAATGTTCACTGTATAGTCACCAAATTCTAATGCGAATTCACTTCTTCCCCAAAATTGGTCATTTTGCCATCCTTCAACATTGTCATACACACATAGTCTTGGGAAAAATTGTGCAATTTTATAAGAGTTATTTCCGTCTTTTGGAAAATGCTCAAATCCAGATCTTCCTCCTTGAGTTCTGTTGTTGTTGATGTTGTACCACCAGTCAACTTTAAATTTAAATGTTTCACCAGCTGCTAAAGGTGTTGTTAAATTGATACGCATCATCGTTTGATTAATCGTATAAGATAATTTACTTCCATCAATATTGGTAACACTTGTAATGTTAAATCCACCTTCAAAAGGTTTGTCGTTATATCTTTTATCATAACGCGCTTTGCTCAATCTTCTTGGCATTCTACTTGTGGCAATATCTGGAGACTTTGAATCTGCAGCACGCATATTCTGGTCTAATTGCAACCACAAATAAGACAAGTTATCTGTTGAGTTATTATGATAGGTAATGGTTTCTTTACCTGAAATTTTTTGGTTGTCATCATCTAAAACAATGTCCATTACATAATCAACTTTTTGCTGAGTATACTTAACTCCAGGTGCTCCAGATGCTGTTCTTTGGCTGTTTGGAGTAGCTAGGTCAAGCTGTTTAAACTTGTTTTGATTGGTGTGGCCTTGTTGCGTTTTTCTTTTTTGCTGTGCAAATGAAGAAGTGGCAACAAATACTAGTGAGAGTACTAGAAAACTGAGTTTTTTCATGGTGAGAGTTTTTATTGGTATTTGTGAATTAATAGTTTAAGGTTCCTTTTTGTTCTTTTTTTGTTAATAAAGCACTTTTGTTTTTTTTATTAACTTTAGACTTGACTAAATTTTGTTGCTTCGGAAAATGCTCTAACAAGATGGTGTTATCAACCTCAATTTTTGAAACTTTTTGAACATCTGCAATTTCTAAATAAAAGAAAACAACATCGGCATCATATTCTTTGCCTATATAAGTATAGCCAACACTTTTACCATCTATTTTAAACTTTAAATGGTTTTGCACATATTTATAAAAATACGAATCAACATTTGCTAATTCATCTTTTGTATTCAATTCAAAACTCTTTTTATGAATGTCATTTAAAGCAGTTTCTATATCATCTACAAACACGTTCAGAATTATTTCTACAGATTTTGAAGCAGAATTATATTCTATTTGTGTTAAGCTTAAATAATATTTATGTGCTGAAAAAGCTAGAAAGGGAATAAGAAGTAAAAGTAAAAACGTTTTTTTTGTCTTCATCAATTGTAAATTAATGGAGTAAAAATCAGCAATATTAACTTGTCAAACAAAGTTATTGTTGGTTTTCTATTCATAGTCGTTCAGATTGGCGGTGTTTTAACATAATTTTAAGTAATTCTAGGAGTATCCTATTACAAATCTTTTACTTTTTGTTTGTTATTTGTAGGTAAGATTTACTTTGTTCTTGTAGTAGTTCAATCAATTTAAGAATTTTATGATTTTTATACAATTGCTCTATACCTAAAGGATTGCAGTATTCTAAAAAATGGTAATATTTCTCTTTTGGAATTTTAAGTTTTTGAAAGAAAAATATTTCGCCAAGTTCAACTTTTAATTTATTTGGAAAGCTCTTTCTATAATGAAGCTCCTTTCTTAGTGCTTTTATTCTGATGGATGAGCCATCTGGAATTCCAAACGTAGCAGGAGGTAAGCCTGAAACTTTAGAAATTGGGTCTGTTAAATATTGAGCAGATCGCGATTTATAATTTCGGCCTAAATTCACTTTGCTTAAGTCCATTTTTGCAATTTCTTTAAGACTCATTAAAGAAGATTTTAAAACGGTGTCTTTCGGTTTCTCTTTTCTGTCGAGACTTAAAAAACCTTTCATTTTCTTTTTAATCTTGACTTCTTCCAATTGATTTGTAATATCAAACAAAAATACCTGAACAGTTTTTTCTTTTATAACAGTGTTAGTAACTCTAAAGAGTACTTTTTTATATTGAATGTTGGTTACTTGAAACCATTCTCCTTTTTTTACTTTTAATTCAAAACGACCATTTGCATCAGAAATAACACCTCTTTTTGTGGTTAAATTTAATATATGTGCATTTTTTACTCCTTTTAAAGAAGTGTTTTTAACAGAGCCCTTGAGCCAAATTGTTTGCCCTTTACTTTGTATTGTTTGAAATAAAAATAAGAGAAATAGGCAAGCTGAGAGTTTTTGAGTCATGTTAAGTAGTTGATAGCAGTTATTTTTTTGTCAAAAGTACGTTCTCATTTAGTTTTTGATGCATATATGTTTTACTAATTTGTACTAAGAAATGTGTCAATTTTAGAATGTTGTCTTTTTTATGAACTTGAAAAAGCCCTTTTTCTACACAATATTCTAAAAACAGGTTGATGTGCCCTTTTTGTATTTTTAATTGATGGTAAAAGAAAGAATTTGAAAATTGGGCTCTTAACTCATCTATTTTGTGGTCTCTTTTTTTTGCTTTAGCCAATTCTCTTTCTTTTTTTCTATTTCCATTTAAAACATTGATAAATGAAACGAGATTGACTGCAACACCAGATTTTATTTTTAAGGTAGATTTGTCTTCAACTAGCTTCTTTCCATTAGAAAAAGGAAGTTTTAGGGTGGTTGCATTTAAAAGTGAATTGGGCATTATTTCTGGATCAACGTAAAAGATGCTTCGTTTCTTTTTGATGGTTATTTCTTCTAAAGTATAGGTTTTTGATTCAATTTTAATCTTTAAAATGCCTTTAGTAAGCGATTTAGTGTTGATGATTATTTCTTTTCTGTTGAAATTAATATGAGAAATATAAATTACATCACCCATTTTAATGGGCAAGCTAAAGGTCCCGTTTTTAGTTGAATATGTACCTTTTTGGCTCGTTTTATTTATTATATGTGCATTTTCTATTCTTATTGAATCAGAAACAATAATCCCTTTAGCTAAAACCCTTTTTCCCACTTGAGAATAAATAACATTTAAGCATAACAATGTAAATAGGAAAGTACAGCAGTTTTTCATCTTTACAAAGAAAGTAGGCAATGCTCTTAAAACTCTATTAAAGCATTTGTAAAACTTTGTTAAAGAATATAAAAGGTTCTCTTAAAAAAAAATATTTTTTTATTTACATTTGGTATATGAAAAAATTAATAATAGCAAGTACATCTACTGTTCATGGAAGCGGATATTTGGACTATTTATTACCAACGTTAGCAGCCCATTTTAAGGATGTACAAACAATACTTTTTATTCCTTATGCTAGACCTGGTGGAATTTCTTATGACAAGTATACTACGCTTGCTATGTCAGCTTTTTCTAAAATAAATATAGCCGTAAAAGGATTGCATGAATATCCAAATACAAAAGAAGCCATTCAAAATGCTGAAGGTATATTTACAGGAGGTGGCAATACATTTGAATTGGTAAATCAATTGTATAAAAATGATATTTTGAATGATCTAAAAGAGGTGCTTACAAATGGAACACCCTATTTAGGAACCAGTGCTGGAAGCAATATTTGCGGGCTAACAATGATGAATACCAATGATATGCCAATTGTATATCCACCAAGTTTTGAAACTTTAGGAGTGATACCGTTTAATATTAATGCCCATTATCTAGATCCAACAGTAGGATCTACGCATATGGGAGAAACTCGTGAAACACGCATTAAAGAGTACCATGTTTTTAATGAAACAACTGTTTTAGGGTTGCGAGAAGGTTCATGGTTAGAAGTTTATAATAATTCAATTGTTCTAAAAGGGAGCTTGTCTGCAAGACTTTTTAAACAAAACGAGACTCCAGTTGAATTAGAAAACGGAAGTGAAGTAGTTAATTAATGATGTAGCAAAGTTTAATTGAATGTAGAGGTTCAAGGTAACAACATGGTAAAAAACTCAGGATAGCATAGTTAGAATGATGTTACTTTTTTAATTCCACTAACCACTAACCACTAACCACTAACCACTAACCACTAACCACTAACCACTAACCACTAACCGCTAACCGCTAACTAATACTTTACATAATCTACAATCTCTAAACCATAGCCAATCATACCCACACGTTTTTCTTGAGTTGTATTAGAAACCAAGCGTAGTTTATGTATGTCTAAGTCGTGTAAAATTTGAGCTCCAATACCAAAATCTTTGCTGTCCATTTTAATTCTTGGTGCTTTCATTTCACCTTCGGCTTGCGATTTTTTAAGTATATCTAAACGCTTTAATAAGTTTTGAGATTGGTTTTGTTGGTTGATAAATAGAATGGCTCCTTTGCCGTTATCTGTAATAGATTTAAACATTTTATCGAGCTTTTTATCAGCATTGTTTGTCAAGGTTCCTAAGATATCATTGTTAACCAATGTAGAATTGATTCTTGTGATTACAGGCTCGTCTCTAGACCAAGAACCAAGTGTCAATGCTAAATGTACTTGCTTGTTATTTGTTTGTTGATATGCTCTCAACCTGAACGTCCCAAAACGTGTTTCAATATCAAAATCGTCTTTCTTTTCAATCAAAGAGTCATGTTCCATTCTATAGGCAACTAGGTCCTCAATAGAAACAATCTTTAAATCGAACTTCTTAGCAACTTTCATTAACTGAGGAAGTCTCGCCATGGTTCCATCTTCATTCATGATTTCTACAATAACTCCAGCGGGATCAAATCCTGCCAATCTTGCAAAATCAATGGCAGCTTCTGTATGACCAGTTCTACGTAAAACACCGCCTTCTTTAGCTACTAGTGGAAATATGTGACCAGGTCTAGCCATGTCAAATGGTTTGGTATCTGGGTTGATTAATGCTTGCACAGTCAATGCTCTGTCTTTTGCAGAAATACCAGTAGTAACACCTTTTCCTTTTAAATCTACAGAAACTGTAAAAGCAGTTTCCATCGGATCAGTGTTGTTATGTACCATCATGCCTAATTGTAACTCTTTACTTCGTTTTTCTGTGATTGGAGTACAAATCAATCCACGACCGTGAGTAGCCATAAAATTGATCATTTCAGGAGTCACTTTCTCTGCAGCTGCAACAAAATCTCCTTCATTTTCTCTGTCCTCGTCATCTACAACAATAATAACTTTTCCGTTACGAATGTCTTCAATTGCTTCTGTAATTGTATTTAATTGTATGCTGTTAGAGTTGTGTGTAGTCTCCATTTATTGGTCTTTTTTAGACTTTAATTTTTTAAAAAAATTGGTAATAGGTTGCAAAAATACATCAATATTAAACATTCCCATATCTTTCGTAGCTCTTCTTGTTAAGAAAAATCCAATTGGTATCATAATTATGGCGGCTACCCAAGAGCCTAATGCAGCTGTTAAAGAGCTTTCTTCAGCTAAATTTCTGCCAAAAGTGTTCGTGAAAAAGTACAAAACATAAATTGAAATGGCTAAAATCATGGGCAATCCAAAGCCACCTTTTCTGATTATAGATCCTAAAGGGGCTCCAATAAAAAAGAGAATTAAACAGGATAATGAAAAAGCGACCCTATTGTAAAATTCTATTTCATATAAGTTTAATATTTTTCGTTTTAATTTTAAAGTGCCTTTTTTATTTTTAATGATGCTCAGCGCTTTTTCTGCTTTCATTATTGAAGATCTTATGATACTCAATTCACTTCTGTCATTAAAATTTTCTAAGGTTATGGTGTCTATCTTTTTGTTGATCAATGAATCGGGATATTGATACAATTTATTTCCCTCTGCGTTATTAAATAAGCTTTTGGCTCTACCATCAATAAAATCGTCATAATAAATTTTTAAGTTTGGTATGGTGTCTTTAAGCTGTTTTAGGCTTAACATGTGATAACTCGTTATATTACCGTCATCAGGAATTTCATTAGAAAAGGAAGAGATGTCTATATTGAGAGAATATTCATCAAAGTCGGCTGTTGATGAGGGCATGTTTTTTCTTGTTTTATAACTAATATGATCTTCAAAAAAATGACCATTAAACAATACAAGTGTCATGTATCTACTACCTTCTTCAGAAATTATCTTACCGTGTTTTGCCGTTATTATTTTTTTATTCCCTTTGCCTTCAGATAAGTCAAGGATTAGAACCTTTTTTAAGAGATTCTCTTCTTCACCGTATTTCTCATCAAATTTAATATGATACCCCGGAATTTCTGTATTAAAACTACCAGGAATTAGGGCTAAAGCAGGTTTTTGTTTTTTGATGTTTATGTATAAGTTTTTTTGTTTAAACATTGCATATGGATATACATTATTTAGAAACAAAAAATTGATGCCACTCATAAAAATGGTCAGTATAATTAATGGTCTAACTAATCTTTGTAGAGAAACACCGGCAGATTTTGCTGCTGCAAATTCATAGCTTTCAGAAAAATTACCCAAAGCCATTATTGAGGATAATAAAACACCAATTGGAAGTGCTTGTGGTGTTACAATTAAGGAAGTGTAGAACAAGAATTTAAAAATGAATATTAAGCCAATTCCTTTTCCCGCAATATCATCAAAAGCAAGCCATAAAGCTTGCATCACTAACACAAAAAGTACAATTAAAAAGGTAGCAACAAATGGCCTAATAAAGCTTTTTAAAATGTATTTGTCAAGAATTTTCATATACCAAATAACGAACTAATAGTAGTACTAATCTATGCTGTAGTTTTTCTTTAAATATTCTTCTTTGCTAAAAGTAAACGTGTTTTCTGGAAACGTTTGATTGCTTTTAAAAGAAGTTATTACAAAGATGGTTTTAGATGAGTTTGCACCTAATTGAGATAATTTATAAATGTGTTTTGTCTTAAGTTCTATCCCTAATTCTACTTTTACAATATCTGAATTACTGTCTATTGGAGTTAATTCTACAAATTGAATTTTTTTTCCGCGCACTGTTTTAAGTTTTCCCATAGAAAAAGTATAACCTTCTTTGTAAAAAGTTAATAATTTTGAAGGATAAATGAATCCATCTTCAACATCAAAATCACCATCATTAATGGCTATTTCTTTTTCTTCGTGATTGATCACATACATTTTTGTACCATCAAAAATAAAGTTGTTCCCTAAATATGCTAGATTATACTTTTCTCCTTCTAAAGAAATTTTTCCAGAAATAGGATCTTCATCACCTTCTTTTACTCCGGCATCTTCATTACTTAAACTAGAACTAAATGAGATTTGCATGTTTGTATAAGCCCCCATAGTTGCAGATACTTGATCTAAAAGTGTTTTTGCGTTGCTTTGAGCAATGCTAGTATTGATAATTCCGAATACTGTTAAAAGGAATACTATTTTTATATTTTTCATTGTACTGATTTCTATTTTTTTTCGTTTTCTAATAATTGATCCAAAGCGACAAAATCTGCGACCAAAACTTGTCTGGCTTTACTACCTTCAAATCCACCAACAATACCAGCAGCTTCTAATTGATCTATCAATCTTCCGGCTCTGTTATAACCAAGTTTTAATTTTCGTTGTAATAATGAAGCTGAACCTTGTTGTGCGGTTACTATGATTTCTGCAGCATCTCTAAATAATTTATCTCTGTCAGAGATGTCTATATCAAGAGCTGTGCCACCTTCTTCGCCAACATATTCTGGCAGTAAGTGTGCATCAGCATAGGCTCTTTGAGAACCAATAAAATCTGTTATTTTTTCAACTTCAGGTGTGTCAACAAAAGCACACTGAATTCTGTTTAAATCATTTCCTGCTGTATACAACATATCTCCACGACCGATTAATTGATCTGCTCCTCCAGCATCTAGAATTGTTCTCGAATCGATTTTAGAAGTTACTCTAAATGCAATTCTTGCAGGGAAATTTGCTTTGATGATTCCTGTAATTACATTAACAGAAGGTCTTTGTGTTGCTACAATTAAGTGAATTCCGATAGCACGTGCTAATTGTGCCAAACGAGCTATTGGTGTTTCTACTTCTTTTCCTGCAGTCATAATTAAATCGGCAAACTCGTCTATGACTAAAACGATGTATGGTAAAAACTCATGCCCGTCATTTGGATTTAACTTTCGTGCTTTAAATTTGGTATTGTATTCTTTAATATTACGCACCATTGCATTTTTCAGAAGGTCGTAACGGTTATCCATTTCGATACATAAAGAGTTCAATGTATTTACTACTTTGGTTGTATCTGTAATAATTGCTTCTTCACTATCTGGTAGTTTGGCCAAGTAATGACGTTCAATTTTATTGAACAATGTCAATTCGACCTTCTTAGGATCCACCAAAACAAACTTTACTTCTGCAGGATGTTTCTTATAAAGCAACGATGTTAATACGGCATTCAATCCAACAGATTTTCCTTGCCCTGTCGCTCCAGCCATTAACAAGTGAGGCATTTTTGCTAAATCGACTACAAATGTTTCATTAGAAATTGTTTTACCTAAAGCTATTGGCAATTCCATTTGAGATTCTTGAAACTTCTTTGAAGAAATAACAGAATGCATTGATACAATGGTCGATTTTTTATTCGGAACCTCAATTCCGATCGTCCCTTTTCCAGGAATAGGAGCGATGATACGTATTCCGAGTGCTGATAATGACAAAGCAATATCGTCTTCTAAATTTTTGATTTTAGAGATTCTAACACCTGCTTCTGGAACAATTTCATACAATGTAATTGTTGGCCCAACTGTAGCCTTTATCTTAGAAATTCCAATTTTATAGTTTTTAAGCGTTTCTAAAATTCTGTTTTTATTGGCTTCTAATTCTTCTGGATCAATAGAGATACTTTCGTTGTATTGTTTCAATAAATTGAAAGTAGGGAACTTGAAGTTTCCCAATTCTAAGGTGGGGTCAAATTCGCCAAAATCCTTGACCAATTTGTCCGATAGGTTTTCAGTAACAGATTTTTCTTCCTCTATTTTTTCTACGGCAATTTCAACTTCTTCAGAAGCAACTTCAATAGGCTCTTCTTTTGTGATTTTTGTTTCTAAAACAATGTCGACTAAATTATGGTCTTCTACTGTTTCTTTTGAGTCTTCATTTGGAGTGTTTACTTCAGAATGATTGTTAATTGTAGGCTGTAAATTTTCAACTGACAATTCGAATTCAGACTTTTCAGGAGCATCTTCTACCTTAGTTTTGTCCTCTAATACAAACTCGTTTTCTATTACTGGAGCTTCAATAGGAGTTTCAAGAGATTCTTTTACGGGTTTATTCTTTTTATTTGCTCTGTATTTATTGATAATTCCTTCTGGAGTAATTTTAAAACGAACAATTATATAGGTTAAGAATAAAAATGACAACACAATCGCCAGTCCTGTTTTTCCAAGAAATGTTTGCAAGTATTCATTGATCTCAACTCCTACAATACCAGCTAAAACTACAAATTTATCAGGAACAAACCCTAAAGTAATAGAAAACCATGACATGAATAATAATCCCCAGTTCCATGTTTTTATAACTTTTCTGAACGGAATTTTAAATAAGCCATAAAATCCACTAATAAATAATAAGAAAGGAATTATGAATGCTGCGATACCAAAACCTTTATAAACAAAAAAGTGACTTAGATTAGCCCCTACTTTACCCAAGAGATTTTTAGTTTCAATCGTTCTGTCTAAAAATTGATGTATGGTACTTTGATCCGCTTTCCAAGAAAAGAAAAAAGAGAAAAAAGCGATGACTAAAAAAAGCGAAAACAACATTAAAAACAATCCGAAAACAGTGTGAGTTTGCCTGTTATTCAAAAAAGCTTTTAGGCTTTGAAATCTAGGTTTTCTAACTGTTTTTTGTTTGGTTGATTTTGTTTTCTTAGCCATTAAGTCTAGCAATAATCAAAGAAAATAGTGCTGCAAAGCTTGGCGCTCCTGCTGCTATGTCTTTAATGAAGCCAATTTTTTTGTGAAACTCTGGATGTACAAAATCGGCCGTTTTTTCAATTGCTGTGTTTAATGACTCTGCCACTAAAACTAAAGCAATACATAGCAATTGTATCATCCATTCTGTTGGAGAAATAGAAAAATAGAATCCAATAATAACAGAAACAATTCCCAAAAATAACTGCGCTTTAATGCTGTCTTCAGTGGTAATCAATAACCAAGTTCCTTTTAAAGCAAATTTTAAGCTTCGTAGTCTTCCTCTTAGAAAACTATCGTTTGGGTTTTTCATTATTTAATAGAATTTAAAGCTGCAGTATAATTAGGCTCATCTACAATTTCTGGTACTTGCTCAGAGTAAATTACACTTCCATTTTCATCTAAAACTACAATTGCCCTAGAATGTAAATGTGCTAAAGGGCCATCTATAATTTCTAATCCGTAATCTTTACCAAAACTTCCAGTTGCAAAATCAGACAATGTTAGTGCGTTTTCAATCCCTTCTGCACCACAAAAACGAGCTTGTGCAAATGGTAAATCTCTAGAAATACAAAGAACAACCGTGTTGGTTAAGTTTGCAGCTTCTTTGTTAAAGTTTCTAACAGAAGCAGCACAGGTACCTGTATCGATACTCGGAAAAATGTTTAAGATGATTTTTTTGCCAGAAAAATCTGCCAATGTCTTGGTAGATAGATCATTTGCAGTTAGTTTAAAATCAGGAGCTTTATCTCCATTCTTTACTAAGTTTCCAGATGTGCGTATTGCATTTCCTTGCAGTGTAATTGAAGCCATTTCTATCAGTTTTTGAAATTCAAAAATACATAAAATTCACCAATAATATGTGTTGTAATTTTGTTAATATGATTCATTATTTATCAATACCTTCGTGGTCTTAAAATTGATAAAAATATCCGTGAATTTTTCCTTGTACACATCTGAATTTAAAAAGAATTTAAGCATTGCTTATCCAGTAATGTTAGGGCAATTGGGTCATGTATTGGTTGGGTTGGCCGATAATATTATGGTTGGGCAATTGGGAGCAGCTCACCTGGCAGCAGTTTCTTTGGCAAACAGTATTATTTTTATTGCACTATCACTCGGAATTGGTTTTACTTTTGCCATTACGCCATTAATTGCTGAAGCTGATGGAGAGAAAAACATTGAAGGTGGTAGAAGTTATTTTCAACACGGAATGTTGCTGTCAAGTGTGCTGGGAATCATCCTTTTTATAATATTACTTTTTATTGAGCCAATTCTATATCAAATGGATCAACCAGAAGAAGTGGTTGTATTGGCTATTCCATATTTTAAAATAGTTGCTTTTTCTATGATTCCGTTGATGGTTTTTCAAGGGTTTAAGCAATTTTGTGATGGCTTGTCATTAACCAAGTACGCAATGAAGGCAACAGTAGTTGCAAATATTATCAACGTGTTTTTTAACTATATGTTGATTTATGGAATTTGGTTTTTTCCCGAATTAGGAATTGAAGGAGCGGCATACGGAACACTGTTTTCTCGTTTTGCAATGGTTGCTTTTATTATTTTTATCATAAAATCAAAACCATTTTTAGCACCGTATTTTAGGGCCTTTTCATTTTCAGAAATAAAGAAAAGTGTACTGAAAAGAGTCTTCAATTTAGGGTATCCTACCGCGTTACAAATGTTTTTTGAAGTAAGTATTTTTGCGTCAGGAGTATTAATTGCAGGTGCTTTAGGAACAAATATGCAAGCAGCCAACCAGATTGCGTTGAATTTATCTTCAATGACCTTTATGATTGCTGTTGGATTAGGGGTTACAGCAACGGTTAGAGTAGGGAATCAGAAAGGATTGAAAAACTATAAAGAACTAAGAAGAATTGCCATTTCCATTATTTTATTGATGATTATCATCGATTTATTTTTTGCATTTGGCTTTGTCATCACAAAAGATATTTTGCCAACCATTTATATTGATAATGTAGAAGTTATTGAAACTGCTGCTGTTTTAATTGTTATTTCAGGATTCTTTCAATTATCTGATGGAATACAAGTAGTAGTTTTAGGAGCTTTACGAGGTTTGCAAGATGTAAAATGGCCAATGCTAATTACCTTTATTGCCTATTGGATTATTGGGTTTCCCATTTGTTATTACTTAGCTTTGCATACTGCATTGGCAGAGAAAGGTATTTGGATAGGACTCCTAATTTCATTAACGGCATCAGCAATAATGTTGTATATTAGATTCAATAAATTAACACATAAATTAATCAGAGAAAAACATGGAACTTCCTAAATTTTTATTAGCAGATAATAGCAACCACCCAGATGATATTTTTGTATTGCATACAGGTTATCCGCGTTTTTTAATTAATTTAAAAGACGATTCTGTAGAGTGGTTCGAAGATTTAACCGGAGAGTTAGAAGAAGATATCGCTACCGAATTAGCTGCCTTAATGGATAAAGCGGGTGAATTTTATGATGCTGAAATGAAGCAATTTGAATAGAGAATGGTTTTAAAAATACAGAAGTTAATAAATATTTTTAAATTAATAAGAATACATCAGTGGTTGAAAAATATTTTTATTTTACTTCCTATTTTTTTTGGGCTAAAAATAAACAATATACCAGTTTTAATTAATACTATAATTATTACTTTAGGTTTTTCTTTTGTCGCTAGTTCAATTTACATATTCAATGATTTGTGTGATGTTGATAGTGATAAAAATCACCCATCTAAAAGAACTAGACCAATAGCATCTGGAAAAATAACAGTTAACGAAGCAGTTATTCTAATTATGATTATGTTGTTTCTAGGATTAATAACTATAAATGCATCGATTGCTAGTTCTAAAGTTTATTATTTAATTTTAATTTATCTTGCTCAAAATATACTTTACTCTTTAAAAATAAAAAAACATGCTATTTGGGATGTTGTATTTATTGCTTTTGGTTTTGTTATTAGAATATTAATTGGAGGTGAAATAAGTGATGTTGATCTAACACCCTGGATTTTAATTTTAACATTTATTTTAGCTTTATTTCTTGCTTTATCAAAACGATATGACGATTTAAGATTGATTGGTGTTAGTGAAATTAAAATAAGAGAAAGTGTTAGTTCGTATAACCTTGTCTTTTTACAAGTAACAATTGGCGTGTTAGCTGCATTAGTAATTAATTCATATATATTATATACAGTTTCTACTGATGCGGTTAATAGATTTGGAGAAGAAATTTATTATACTGGAGTTTTTGTAATAATAGGAATGATCAGGTATCTACAATTAGTCTTTGTTTATGAAAAAGGTGAGTCACCTACAAAAATTTTGATAAAAGATAGGGTTTTACAAATAGTAATAACATTATGGTTTTTATTATTTTGTTTTATAATTTACTTCAATAAATGAAAACTATAGTTGCATTTGATTTTGATGGTACTTTAACCACAAAAAATAGTTTGTTTATTTTTTTGTTTTACATTTTCGGCTATAAAAAGGTTCTGCTAGGAGTTTTTGTGAATTCTATTAGTATTGTTAAAATGTTTTTGAAAGTAAAAAGTGCACATAAAACAAAGGAAGATTTTCTTTCCTTTTTTATAAAAGGATTTACAAAAAAAAAAATAACAAGAATGTCTTCTGAGTTTTGTAAAGATAAGTTACCGCTAATTATTAGAAAAGAAGCGTATGATAAAATGCTTTGGCATAAAACTAAAAATCATGAAATTGTAATAATAAGTGCTAGTCCAGAGGATTGGATTTTGCCATGGGCTAACTTAAACAACGTAAAAGTCATTGGAACAAAATTACTAGTTAAAAATAATTTGATTACAGGTAGGTTTTCATCTAAAAACTGCATAAAGGAAGAAAAAGTAAATAGATTACTAGAAATGTTTCCTAATAAAGAATTTTATTACTTGTATGCTTACGGAGATAGCAGAGGTGATCTAGAGCTATTAAATTTTGCGGATAAAAGTTTTTATAAATCTTTTTAGAATGTTTAAAAATAAGTTTTTTGTTTTTGGTGTAATAATTATTGTTTTATATTATTTGCCATATTTAATTTTAAACGAAGAGAGTTATATTGTTGTACACGATAATTTAGATGGTGAGTTTGTGTTAAGGAAAATAATTAGTTCTATTAAAGGTGATTACATAGAGCAAATTATGAATGGAATATCAGGAAGTTTAATGATATCTAAATCTAATATATTAATTTTAATTTTTAAATACTTTACCCCTTTTGTAGCTTATATTCTTAACGATTTAATTGTAAGAATAATGGCATTTACAGGTGTATATTTATTAGTCGAGGATAAAATTTTCTTTAAAAAAAATGAAAATAGAATTGTAATAGTTTTAATTTCTTTATGTTATTCTTTTATACCTTTTTATTCAATATTTGGAATTACTGTTGCAGGAATTCCGTTACTTATATATTCTTTTCTTAATTTAAAAAATAAAACTCATCTATATATAAGTTACCTAATCATTGTGTTTTTTGCCTTTTATTCTTCATTTGTGTTAATAGGTGTGTTTGTTTTGATAGTGTTATTTAGCTATTGGTTATATATGTTAGTGTTTCATAATAAGTTTTATTTTTATTTTATATTAGGAATCTTTACTCTTGCTAGTTGTTATTTTTTTATAGAGTTTAATTTAATCAGTGCCTTTTTTTTTGATAAAAAGTTCATATCTCATAGAGCTTTATTCAGGTTTTTAGAACCTAATTTAGAATATGAATATACTAAAGGGAAAGAATTATTTTTTAATACTCAATATCATTCAGGTAAATTAAAAACAAAATGGATTTTATGTGTTGGAATAATTGTACTACTCTTTAAAAGAAGTAAAAAGATATTTATTTTAAAAATATTACTACTAGTATTGATAATAGTCATGTTTTCTATTATTTATCCTTTTATTAGGTTTTATTTTGGTGATTATTTTTCAATTCTTAAATCATTTCAATTCGATAGATTTTATTTTTTTCTTCCTATTCTTTGGATATTATTATTAGCTTTCTCTTTAAGGGAACTATTACAATTTAAAAAAAAAATGATTTTAGTTTTTGTAAATGTGTTCTTGCTTTTTCAAATAATAATAACTATGAGGGGAGATCGTTATTATGTTGAGAATATCAAAGAAATTATTGGTTATGAAACTAATAGAATTAGTTACTCGCAGTTTTATGCAAAAGACCTTTTTTTTGAAATTGATAAAAGAATAAATAAAGATAAATCCACATATAAAATAGCAAGTTTAGGTCTACATCCAGCTAGTAGTCAATTTAATGGGTTTTATACTTTAGATGGATATATAACAAATTATAATATCAGTTATAAATTTAAATTTAGGGAAATCATAGAAGATGAGTTAAAAGAAGATATTTATTTGAAAAAATATTTTGATGATTGGGGAAGTAGGGTGTATATATATTCTAGTGAATTAAAACAGAATTACATTATAAATAAAACAGAAAAAAGGAAAGTATTGAATTTTAAGTTTAATACAGATGCATTTAGAAAGATGGGAGGGGAATATTTAATTTCTGCTGTAGAAATTATTAACCATGAAAAAAACGATTTAGTCTTTATTGATAAGTTTGAAAATAATAGATCCTTTTATCAAATATTCTTATATAAAGTGAAATGAGAGTGTATTAATGGATGAGGCCAGTGAGAATTACTATATATCAATTTGAATAGATTCTATTCTGTTTAAATAAACAAATTATATTATAAGAAGGACTTAGTTTTTCTTTACCTTCTCTGATTTAATTTGAGTTATCCAATTATTGTGTAGTTGAATATCCTTGATGTTTTTTAAAATGGGGAGCACCTCTTTTTTAGCGGCTATTTTGTGAAGCCAAGCAACAAAAAAGTAAAAGAGAAATAAGCCAATGATTGTTCCTGTTTTAGCGTTAATTGTTAGTGGTAGTAAGTTTTCTGCTATTAGGTTGGTCCAATTATAATCAGCTGGATTACCTAGCCCTAAAATAAAGATACAATTTGTGATAAACGAAGGACCAGCATACCAATATGCTGCAGAATTTAATAATTTTAATTGCTGTTGTAGTAGTTGTTTTTTATGTTCTAATTGTTCTTTTAATGATAATGATAACTTCTCAGACGAGTTTTGTTGATTTGATTTTCTAAATTTATAAATCACATATATAAACCATAGAATAGATAAGAAGCAAGAAAATCTGGTGACTGGAAACGGAATTTCATAGGCCAAAAAGCTAAAAAGAAGTATGCCAAATACGGAGGCAGAAATCTCTCTTACATCTCTTTTTCTGATGTTCTTTTGTATGGTTGTTATCTTTGTGTCAAACTCTCGCACCAATCGATCTGTTTCTATATTTATTTGAGCAGTTTTTGAGGAATTCTTCCAGATGTTTTTTAGTTCTTGTTCTAACATACTAATTGATTTTTGGAGTAATACATTTAAACAATTTTTTTCGTATTCTTTTCATTTTTACGGCAATATTATTTTCTGTGAACCCTGTAATTTCTGCAATCTCTTTGTAAGATAATTCATCTAAATACAGTACAATAATAGACGTATCACTTTCATTTAAGGTGGCAATGCATTCCTTTAAATAGGCGAATTTTTCTTCTTCAAAAGGATCAATATTTTCAGTAACTGGTTTAAAGTGAATGGCATCTAGCCTTGCTGTTTTCAGATTGCTTCGGTCTAGTTTCATTTTAGAACGTAAACACACATTTAGCGCAATTCTATACACCCAGGTATCTACAGAAGATTTTCCTTTGAAATTTGGCAGCGATTTCCAAATCTGAAAAATCACTTCCTGAAAAAGGTCTTGTGGTTCTATGGGAGTAGCTGCATAAATCCTACAAATTCTGTAAATTTTATGTTTGTTCTCTTTTAGGAGTTGATCAAAAATAATAGGTGAATTAATCATGAATTTAAAGATATCAAAAAAAGTTTGTTCATTTAGTCTTTTTTTGAAGTTGTCTTGTTCAACTTGTTTTTTACAGAATTGATTCTTAAAAATTCGATAAAAAAGCCACTCAATAATATATAACTGATTTTTTGGTAGTTCTCTCCTAAAATGAAATAAGAAACAATCATTACGGTAGCCCAAATAATGCTGTTGATGATTATTGTATTGCTTAAAAACTGTTTTACTTTTTTAGTGTTTTCCATATTGATAAAATTTAATGACACCTGTTTTTTATGTGTCTCTATTCTTTTAGTGACAGGCTTTTTTAAAATATGACAAGAAAAACGGTTTTTTTTTTGGAACTAAGGTTCAAGTTTCATAAAAACAAGGCTTTAAAAAGGAGGAAGCTTGTTTTCTAAAAAGTATCTGAAATAAAAAATGTCAGATCAAGCGGAGTAAAGACAGAATTGATAATGCATATCAATAGGTTCTCAACTTCGCTCAAACTGACAAAAAGTTATTATTGTTTAAACTTTCGTTTATGCTGTTACAGCTGCCTTCTTAGATTTTCTATAAATGAAAGAGTTAAATATGTTTCTTTTTCCGAAATTATTCATAGATTTTGCATTTACAAATTTTCCGAAAAGAATACGACTTACACCGAAATACTCGTAGGTATTACCATCAGTAAAAGTAACTTCTAATAACATACTCTTGTGATGCCAATCTGCAACCTGAAAACCAGTAATGGTTGTTTTATAAGCCTCTAAACCTGCTTCTTTCGTTTCTGGAGCAATGCTTACTAAAAAATGATACCCATCAATAATTTTAGTACTTTCAATTTCTGCGATTGCTTTTAAATCTTCTTCCAAAAATTTATCTGGATGCCATTTTTTTACCAATCCTCTATAGCTAGTTTTTAACTCCTTTAAATCGATTGGCCCTTCTACGTTAAATAGCTTTTTATATTCTTTGATACGTTTCATGTACTAATTTTCAAATTCGAGTGCAAAAGTATTGATATTTAATGGATTAAAGACGAATTGTTTTTCTTTTTTTTAAGAACTGTTTTTGAATGTAAAATAATGACTGTTAGTAATTTATTATTGGGTATGCTGGTTAAGAATTACTTCCATAAAAAAAAGCGCAAGTTTTGATGACTTGCGCTTTTTAAGCTTTTTTATGTGTGATGTAAAGAGTAATTACTTTTTTGATTTGATTTTTTCTCCCTTAATAGGTGAATAGTCAGTTTTCATTTCGCCATTTACTAAAAGTTGATCAAAGTAGCATTTCACACCTGTTGCTGTATTTATATTTTCTACATTCTGAATGTGAAAATGCAGATGTGGTTCAGAAGAATTTCCAGAGTTCCCACAAAGTCCCAAAACGGCACCTTGCTTTATTTTTTGGCCTTGTTTTACTTTAATTGAGTGTTGTTTGAAATGAGCAAAGAATAGAAATTCATTATTGGCAGTTTTAATAATCACAGTATTACCTGGAACATATGCAGGGTTCAATTCTCCTGGCATATTGTCTTTTATCCCATCAACAACCAATACAATTTCACCATCAGCAGGAGCAATCAACTCCTTTCCAAATGCATAATAATCTTCATTGGTTTGTCCATTTGTTTTAAAAGAATTTCCCTTCTCATCTCTAATTACAAAATCAAAAGCATTTTTTTCTGCTTGACTGATCACATGGTAATTCAGTTTTTTTGTATCACCTCCCCAAAAAACTGTCCATTCTTCTTTAAAAGGTAGTATCAGTTGTGTTTTATTGCGGTCCATTTTTGGTAGACTTTCATCTTTAAATGGAGTAACCGCAAAACCATTGATCTTCGAGTTGTTGTCAATTGAAAGATTGAGCGCATATGTGGCGCGTTCAAAATTTGTTTTATAAACAGCAACAGTTCCATTTTTATAGGTTATAAATTCTCGTTTGGTAATTTTTCCGGCCTGTGCTTTTAAGTTTGTTAAAAATGGAGCCAATTTATCTAGCGGCACAGCAATTTTCATATCATTTGAAAACATCAAGAATATAGCTTCAAAACTATTGGTATTATAATTTTTCTCGAAATCTCCAGCGACCACTTTATAGGTGCTTTTTTCAGTCTGTGCTATTGTTAAATTTGTGATTAAAAGAACAATGCAAATAGATATAATTTTTTTCATGGTTTGTTGTTTGAATTATTTGACAGAACCTTTTTTACAATTGGTTAGTGAGTTCTGTTCTCTATTTATGTTAGTGGTTCTTTTATACTAATATTACAAAAACAAATAATTTATTTTGCATTCTCCATCAATTTTTAGTTGCTTTTCAGTTCAATAATCAGCAAATCGTAATAAATTTAAGATTTCTTGATGGCTTTAATGCACATAAATGCAGGAAACTTATTCAGCTCTTTAAAATGCCTCGGGTCTAGTTTTTCAAATTCTTTTACGGGTTTTGGTTCTACCAACTGATCAATATTAAAACCATTATTTGTTAAAGGATTTATACATTCTTGAAGTGATCTTCGGTAGCTATGAACTTCAACCGGTTGACCAAATCCAGACCAAGTACATTTTACGGGTTCAACATTAAAATACTCCGTTGATTTAAAATAGGTATATTCAAAAAAAGGATGTTCAATAGAAATTACTAAAGAGCCATTTGGTTTTAATACACGATGAAATTCTTTGATTGTTGCATTCCAATCTTCTATATAATGCATGGCTAAAGCACATAATACAATATCAAAAGAGGTGTCATTTAGTTGTGTTATGGGGAGGTTTAAATCATGTACGAAAAATGAATTCACCCCGTTGTTTCTGTTTTTTGCATGGGCAATCATTTTTGGACTGATGTCACATCCAATCACTGTTGCTCCTTTAGATAGTAATATTTCGGCATATTTCCCTGGGCCACAAGCAGCATCAAAAATTGATTTGCCAGTTACATTTGGCAGTAAGCCTAATGTATTTGGCCTATCATAGTAGGCATTGTGTGGTTTGTGGTCAATTAAGTTGTTATAACAATCCGCTAAGTCTTCATATGCTTGTTTAACCTTTTCTTTGCTCATGTGGATGTTATTTTGATTTGATTAATGAAATTCCGGTAACTAAAAACCAAGTGGCAATTCCAAATATAAAGAGTTGAAAACCTATTAAATTTGTAAATACAAAACCAGTAAGTACTGCAAATAGCGCAAAAAAGATTAATGAGAATCCAAAATAACCAATCCACTTGGGAATTTTATTAGAGGAAATTATGAGTATAGAATATATGAAGATAGCGACACAAGTAGCAGTAATAAAAATATAATCTAAGGGTTTATTTATCGAAAATCCATAACTAGTTATTAGTTTTAGAGTATGTATATTTTCTGCAATATTGTTTTTATACTTGCCTAAGAAATAGGGAAGTGTTAGCCCGTTTATCAGGGCCGCTAACATGGCAGCTATTAACCCGAAACCTACAACAATCAAGGCTAGTTTTGCCAATTTCCATTTGTCTAAAAGCTTATTGGTAAGTCCGTAAAAACCGAAGAATAGTATTGGCAATGAAAAGATAGCCAATGCATGTGTCGCTGTAATCGATTTTGTACTTTTAATAATGTATTCAATACTGCCTCCAGCAGGGTGTAGTATCATGGTTGCAATAATTAATAAAGAACCTGTGATAAGTGAAATTCCGCTACTTTTGTAAAAGTGTTTTCCCATTGTTGTTTTCTTAAGTTTAAAGAAACAAAGGTCATGTATAGTAAGAAGAAGAGCACTTGATTATAATCAAGAAATGAGTTATGATTTAGAAAGTCGATTCCGAACTCTGCTTAATGTTTCGGGCGTGATTTTTAGGTAAGAAGCAATGAGTTTTAAAGGAAACCTTTGTGTGATTTCAGATTTGTTTTCTAGAATGTAGTTGTATTTCTCGTCGGGTGTATTATTGTTGTCAAAAAAATCAATTCTAGAGATAGAGGTTTCTAAAACCTTTCCCATTTGAAGAAATGATTGAGATTTGGCAATTAACCGATGAATTGATTCGATTGATCTGATGGTTTTTGAGTGGTGAAGCTTTTATGGTTGATAATCCAATCGTTTGTTACATTTAGGTCAATGACATTCTTGTTGCCATCAGAATCAATTTTATATTGATATAAGGCTCCGCTGATGATAAAACTCAAAGAAGCACAAACTTCTCCTTTGTTGAGTAAAATTTCTTCTTTTTTTAAGTTTCTAAACTGAAGTTCTTCTTTAAGAAAAGTTAACTCTTCTTTAGAGAAATGACCAGTTTTAGATAAAAAAGTTGAAATTGAGGTATTCATTTTTGAGATAATTTTAAAACTTTTATTTCTTCGCCTTCTCTACCAATTCTAATTGCTCTAATTTGGCTTTGGTGGTAAAGAAACCATAATTGATAAAAACGTTTTTCTTTTCAATTTTATCAATGGTTCCTACAGCGTTCCCGTCTATTAGACGAACTCTGTCATTTACTTTATAAGCGTAATTTGCTCTAGCGGTTGCTTCTTTTTTAGCTTCAACCTTTTTTTCTTTTCGAACTTCAACAACTTTTTGTAAGACTTCTTTTTCTAT
>MAAC01019348.1_pt1 | contig 34508 bp, 35 predicted proteins | sample 1115981 | NCBI WGS metagenome assembly MAAC01 (sample SAMN04961126, study PRJNA320927) | seawater metagenome | isolation source: sample BD02T64 sea water enriched with oil for 64 days | place: USA:Gulf of Mexico | collected 2013-07-27 | reverse complement strand
CATGGACTTACAGCAACGAGCGGCCCAATATGGGCATCGGCGGCATAACACCCGCAATGAAACTGAAAATGGTCGCGCGAATTCTATGAATGGGCCCCATTAAAAATGGGGGGATTACCCTTTTGGCTCGATAGTCACGCTGGTGTAAGCGTTCGATTCCGTGCCTGATGAATGTTTCGCTTTGGTTAATATAAAAATACTCCAGTGTTCGGTGCAAATTGTCTTCTTGCCCAGCCGACACTCCTGCATGAATCAATGCTCTGCCCAGTTCCCCTTCTAAGTTAAAAGGGGTATCTGCGTGATTGAGGAAAACCCTATATGCATTCATGAGGCCTTCGAAAACATCGACTTTCTTAGCCCCGCTCACGTGTTGTAGCAACGCTCCGTTATGGTGTCCTCGGATCCAGTTGGCATGTCTGGGATGCCAGTCTTCAACAGATTTTCCGCACTCATGGCATAAATAAAAAGTGAATAGGTCTAGGAATTTTTCAAACTCGTTTTCTGTCTCATCAAATAGGACAGGACGCCTCCGCCTCACGAGGCTACTTTCCTGACGGAACTTATGATAAGCCCGCGTGTATGGTTTTGCTCGCTTTTTTAAGCCTTCAATCACTTTCACTGCCTTCACCCTTTTGGCATTTACCTGAAAAAAGCTTAATGCGCAGATCCTCGATTGTGCAACCTTCCTCTGAAATGAGGTGTTTCACGATCGAAGAGAGGTGGTTATTTCTAAACGCACCGTACAAAATTTAAATTTCTTGAATGGGCTCTGAGCAGTCATTCAAAGTTCTCAGCTTTGTACCAAAAGAAAAGCCCGCACATTTCTGTACAGGCTCTCTAAGAGTGTCAGCATATTTCTAGCGGATATCTCTATAGCTTCGGCCAATGGGCCGAGGTTTTTTCGTTCTGTATTATTTTGCTTGGATATTATTCAGGTACGTAGCGCGGATAGGTGCTTTTGCTTTCCCGCGCGAATTCCAGATCAATTTCGACCGTGGCAAAGGGATTGTTCGGGTCGGTTTCTGCAGCTTCTCAGCGAAGATGCCCGAATGGTGGCCAGTGATATCGCACGGCGGCTCTCCGATTCCCGTGCAACAGTACAAAACGGTATTGATCGGTTGCGTGATCGGGGTGTAATTCGGCGCTTCACTCTTGAGTTGGGCGAGAATGAAGATAGTGGGCTTATCCCGGCACTTGTGTTGATCCGTTTGAAGCCTAGCGATAGTCGCCCTGTGGTGGCAAAGCTGCGTAAGATGGCGGAACTGCGGGATCTCTGCGCCTTGAATGGCAGCTATGATTTCGCGGCGGAGATCGCAGTTGGGTCGCTCGGCGCTTTGGATAAGACCCTCGCACGCATTCGAATGCTGTCAGATGTGGCTGAAACAAACTGTTCCGTTCGCCTGCGCCGATTTCTCTGAATGTTCCTGACACAACGCTGTCAGGAGGGGTGTTCTATATCCTCCTGACAACCAGACCACAGGAGATCAAAACATGTCTGTACTCGAACGCGTTCGATTCAAAACTCTGCCCGGCATTGACGAGGCCGCCTTTCTGAAAGCCGCCGAATCCACAAGCAAATGGGCAAAAAAACAGCCGGGCTTTATGTATCGCACCTTGGTAAAGGACGGCGATCACTGGGAAGATTTGGTGTATTGGGATAACGAAGCCAACGCCAAGGCAGCGGGCGAGGCCTTTATGGGCGCTTCGGAAAATGCTGATTTGGGTGCGATGATTGCACCTGACACAGTCGTGATGTCACATTTGCCCCAAATGCATGCTGCAATGGCGGGCTGACGATTGACCGATGCCTCGGGCGGGCGCATATATTTCTTATGGAACATGAAGCCGTTATCCGCCTGAGCATTTTTCTGGGTCTCTTTACGTTGTTCGCAATGATTGAGGCCCAGATCCCACGTCGCCCACGCAGCCTGCCTCGGCGTGATCGGTGGATTACCGCGTGGTCCCTGACGGTGTTGAACACCTTGACGTTGCGCGTGATGGCGATGGGTTTGCCGTTGTTGGCAGTTGGCGCCGCCGCACATGCCTCGAACCAAGGTTGGGGGCTATTGAATGCGTTTTCCCTACCCACTTGGAGTGAGATCATGATCGCGATCCTCGTGCTGGATTTCGCGATTTGGATCCAGCATATGGTCACCCATAAAATCCCGCTTTTGTGGCGGTTGCATCGGGTGCATCATGCTGATCGCGATATGGATGTCACCACGGCCATTCGGTTTCATCCGGTGGAAATCGCTCTGTCGATGCTGATCAAAATCTGCGTGGTCTATGCCCTTGGGCCCGCCGCAGTCGCGGTGATTATCTTTGAGATCATATTGAATGGTACGGCCCTGTTTAACCATGCCAATATGCGCCTGCCTCTGGCCGTAGATCGTGTTGTGCGCCTGCTACTGGTCACGCCAGATATGCACCGCGTGCACCATTCTGTGCACCGTCATGAACATGACAGTAATTACGGCTTTGCCCTGTCGATTTGGGATCGGATGTTTGGTACCTATGTTGCCCAACCCGAAGCCGGGCATGACGATATGGAAATTGGCTTGTCATGGCGTGATGAGCGCCCGGCAAAACTGGGGTGGAGTCTATGGTTACCGTTTCAAAAGAAATAGAGGCCCGCGCACGCGCGCAATTCTTGACCATAGCAGGGATGCTTTGGGACGGGGATGAGACCATCGTATTGTTGATCCCGCGGGAACCCGGTTTCTGGGTGCATTTCACCAAGTCTGCCGAATATTTGGATGGCGAGGCTGATCCCCTGGATCGCTGGTCAAAACGGATTGCTTGGGGGATTGCGCGGGATTTGGATCTGCGCGCTGAATTCCCATCTGATGGGCCGCCATACCCCCCCTTTATCCGTTGGATGAAGGCCAGTGGTCGGGCTTGGGTTTCGCCCGTTCAAATGATGGTGCATGACACGGCTGGAATGATGGTATCTTTGCGTGCAGCTTTGCGGGTGCCCGGGCGCTTGCCGCTTGCGCCACTGGCCGGCCAATCCCCTTGCGAGACTTGTGTTGATCAACCTTGCACAAGCAGTTGCCCGGTCGGGGCTTTGAGCGCCGATATATACGACGTTACTGCTTGTCAAACCCATCTGCGTACCCCTGAGGGGGAAAGTTGCATGTCACATGGATGTCTTGCTAGGCGGGCTTGCCCTGTGAGCCAGATCAGCGGTCGCACGAGTGAACAATCTGCTTTTCATATGCAGGCATTTTTACCTTCCTGATAGCTGGGGGCTTCTGGGGCGCCTAGTGCATTTCGCTATGTGAAGAGGGAAATACCCCTATGCTTTCGGGGTGAATTCCATCACAGTGAAGACATGACAAAAAGACTTATTTTGATGCGCCACGCTAAATCTGGTTGGGAGGATCCCTCTCTGGATGATCACGATCGTATGCTCACTGAGCGTGGGCACCGGGCCTCAGATGCGATTGGCGGTTGGCTGGCGCAGCATGGCTATGTGCCAGACGTGTTACTGTCCTCCAGCTCGCAACGCACCCGTCAAACCTGGCAAGGTCTTGCCCCGCATCTTGGGGCGGTGGCGGTAGAGTTTCTGCCTCAGCTCTATCTGGCATCCCCAGGCGAGATGTTGGCCGTTTTGCAGAAACGTTCAGAAAACTGTGTGATGATTCTAGCGCATAATCCTGGCACAGCGGCGCTTGCGGTTGGGCTTGCTCAGAGGGCGGCGTCTCACCCAAAGTTTCGCCAGTACCCCAGCGCTGCAACAACGGTCCTTGATTTCGAAATCGACAATTGGAGCGACATTCAGCCCAGCAGTGGTGTGTTAAGTGATTTTGTTGTGCCGCGGGAATTGAAAAGCGCGCGGTAAACTCCTTTTTGACATGGGTTCCTGCTCAGATTACCTTCCGCTTCGCGGGCGGATTCCCAGATGTACCCACAGGAGTTTCAGTCACGTTCTGATGAGATTGTGGCTGTGGGGAAGGGATGCCCCACTGATAGATTGTCTCGATTTACGAAAAAATGATATTCTTGGTGAAAACAATGATTTCCCCTCTGGACACTGCCAGCGCCCCCGTCTAAAACGCGTCAACCCGAACGTGATAACGTTCCCCGTGCCCGGGTAGCTCAGGGGTAGAGCAGTGGATTGAAAATCCTCGTGTCGGTGGTTCAAATCCGCCCCTGGGCACCAAAATCACATGACAAGCGATGCTATTAGCTATCAGGTGACACTTTTTTCGTTATAAAACAACGGCTTCAAACGACATAAGATGACATAAGGCGCGAACTGACTCCAGCTCTTGTGGCGAGATGTGGCGAGATGTGGCGACAAATCTCGAAAATGTGGTAACACTTCAACCGAAAGTAGGTTATGTTACCACATTTGGCGGAAACGTCGCCACGTCGCCACAGCGACAATGTGGGAGGAGAAAGACGCAATGGCACTTACAGAAAACAAGATACGCTCGGCGACCCCGAAGCCGAAACCTTTCAAACTGCACGACAGCTACGGGCTGTTTCTGGAGGTGCGCCCGACCGGGGCCAAGTTCTTCCGGGTGGCCTACCGCTTCGAAGGGCGACAGAAGACGAAGACCGTCGGCCCGTACCCGGCCACAAGCCTCGCCGATGCCCGCCGAGCGATGCGGTTCGTCCGAGGGAAGATTGATCATGGCGAGGACCCCGGTCTGTCGACCCGGGTCGGGAAAGAAATGGCCCCGGCGGAGCCTGAAACCCGGATGCTCTGGCGGACGGTGGCTGAAGAATTCATCGCCAAACGTAAGCAGGAAAGCATCGCGCGCTCCACGCTGTCGAAGCTGGAGCACAACCTGCGTCGGACATACCCGGCACTCGGTGACCGAGCGATCGACACGCTTGAAGGCCCGGACCTCCTAGAGGTCATCCAACCGTTCGAGAGGGCAGGGAAGTACGACACCGCGAAAGACGTTCGCCGGAAGATGTCCCAGGTGTTCCAGTTCGCCGTCGCCACCGGGCGCTGCAAATACGACCCGGCATACCTGGTCAAGGCAGCGATGGTTCGGCACAAGTCGAAAAAGAGGCCGGGGTTGATCGACCCGCGCGAAGTCGGGGCGCTCATGCGCGCGATCCGCACCCATCCGTGCGAACCCCAAACGAAGGCCGGTTTGATGCTATCTGCGCTCTGCGCGCTACGGTCGACCGAATTGCGCGGCGCGGCGTGGTCTGAGATCGACTTCGAGGCCCGGCTGTGGACGATCCCCGGCGATCGGATGAAGAAGGACTACGGCAGGCACGTTGTCCCGCTCTCGGACCAGGCGCTGGAGGTGCTGATGCGGTTGCGCGAATGGACCGGCAGTGGATCCCTCGTGTTCCCGGCGATCCGGGAGCCCTCCCGGTGGTTGTCCGACGCCACGCTGCGCGCGGCACTCCAGCGTATGGGGTATTGCACCGCGACACAGCACACCCAGCACGGGTTTCGCACGACCTTCTCGACCAATCTCAACGAGATGGGCTGGAACCGGGACTGGATCGAGAAGCAACTCGGCCACCACGACAAAGACGACATCCGGCTGGCGTATAACGCGGCGATGTACATTGATGGCCGAACTCAGATGATGCAGGCATGGGGGGACTGGCTCGAAAAGCACGAGCGGGAAGGATACCAGTAAGGGGGAAAGGAGCGGGGCTCCCTAAACAAACAGTAGATGTGTTCGCCGGAACCCGTGAGATGCAAAGCTCCGACGAGCCGTCCATTCAAAAGCACCTGCATCGTAGCACTGTGTCCACGTTTCGCCATCAGAAGGTATCCTCGATCTCGACCGACCCACCGCGTTCAACCAGCCGAAACTCAAGCCCGAGTGCGGCCATGACCGCCAGCAAAGTAGCTATCTTGGTGCCCGCGTCCCCGTTCTCCAGCGACGAGATCGTTGCCACACGCAGATTCGTGCATGCTCTGATATCGCCTTGGGTCCAGCCACGCGCTTTGCGCGTGCGGCGGATCGCTTCACCAATTTGTTCGGACGTTCTTGCTGAGAGGTCCAAGATAGGGCTCCTTTTACGACGGAGCGTAAATCAAAACAAATTACGCTACAGCGCAACTTACTAATTTAATCAAAGTCATAGGCTCAACCCTGCTGCATTCACCGGCTCTACTGTCGCGAGCTGTTCAACCAGAAAGTCTTCAACCTGACGATTAGTGATATGATGGCAAGAGGGTGTCTTCATGGATCTAGGCGGCAAGACTGGCTAGGCCCTTTGTCCTCACCACAAACGCGGGCAATTAACCAGATCAAACGTCAGGCCACTGCGCATGGAGCTAATCTTGTTTTGCTTGAAACACGGGCGACGAGCCTCTTGGGTGTTATGCTGATCGACGCTGAAATGCACCGATGCCCATGACCAGGAGAATTGATATTGGGCCGCGTCAGCAGCCCTATTTGGCCCTGTTAGGGCCCTCCTGTTCGTCTTACGCTAGTTTTCCCTGACAGTACGCGCCCAACATTGAGCATCTCATGTTGGGTCATTTGGTCATGCCGAAACGCTAGGAAACCACTATGCTCTTCATAACAGAGTATCCTCTGACAGGAGCCCCTGTTCGCTTCAACAAATGTGGCTCTGACTGACTCGTCCGCTTCTTATTCTGCCTTCTGCCTATAATCATAACGATAGCTGTAGTTATAGCGATAGCCCGTATTGCCCTTTGGTTCATACCCGTTCAGGATTGCCCCTGTGATTTTCACACCAGCGCCCTCTAGAGTACGCTGGGTGGCTTCAATCGCGCCGACTTGGGTGGCGCCATAGCGTGCGACAATCAGTGTCCCACCAGAAATACGACCAAGTACCGCCGGATCGGTGACCGCGAGAACCGGTGGCGAATCGATTAGGATTATATCGAAATCTTTGTCCATACGCTTCAGAAGATCCTCCATCATCGGCCGCATCAGCAGCTCGGCAGGGTTTGGTGGGTAGCGCCCGCTTGCGATAAAGGACAGCCCTTCTACCGGACCTTTTTGGATGATCTCTTCGAAGGTTTTCTCTTCAGCCAGATATTGTGCAAGGCCCGCAGCATTCTTGGGCTGATTGAAGTATTTCCGCAAATGCCCCCGACGTAAATCGGCATCAATCAAACAGACCCGTTGGCCGCCCTGTGCCATCACCACAGCAAGGTTGACAGCCGTAAAGCTTTTGCCTGTGGACGGAGCGGGGCTTGTCATCACTATCGACTTTGTCGTCGCATCGAGCATCCCGAAATGCAGGCTGGTGCGCAGCGACCGAAATGCTTCGATTGCGAGGTTTCCAGGGTCGCTAATGGCAAGGATCGGGTGAGAATCTCTCTTCTTGTCGCGGCTGGTATCCGCGCTCCGCACATAATTCACTGTTGCAAAAACCGGCAACCCCAGTTGTTCGATCTGCTCGGAGCCCCGCACGCCACGACGTAGCCAACTGCGTAGGAAGACACAGGCCACACCTGCCATTCCACCCAAAAGCAACGACAAAGCTAAAATCCTTGAGACGCGCGGCGCGATGGCATAATTTGTGGCTTGCGCTAGATCGATAATGCGCACCGAACCAATATTGCTTGCACGCATCACCCTTGTCGACTGTGCCTGACCTTGCAGATTGGTATAGACCGCTTGCGCCAACTCCAACGTGTTCGTCATGTTCAGGATATTGCGCTGAGTTTCCGGCAAGTTCTCTGTTTCTGCGTGCAACTGCTCCAGGAGTGCTTCAAGACGCGTGCGGTTGTTCAGCAATTGCTGATACACGGGATGGTTCGGTGTGTACCGCTGCTTTATCTCGTCTTCCTGCGCCTGCAGTGCCTGAAGGTCGGTGTTTACTTTTTCCAACTGCGTCAGCAGGGATGCGCTTTCAAAGCTAAGATCCACCACCTGCGCCTGACGGCGATAATCGTTCAATTCGCGTTCTGCATCGCGGACCGCTTTTTCGGCAATAGGCAACTGCGCATCCAGAAACTGCAAACCACTGTCAGCATTTGCCACACCGCGATCAATGTTCTGCTTTACATAAGCTTCGGCAACGGCGTTAAGTACACGCTGTGCGTCAGCAGGGTTTCCGGCCTTATATTCAAGTTGCAAAATCCCCGAATAGCGGCCCTTTTCCACCACCGTCAAAGCGCTGCGCAAACTCCGGATCGTAGAAGCCTCATTGCGCTGCATGATCACAAACTCACGCCCGACCGCCCCTGTCAACGCCCCAATGCGCAAGGCAAACGTCTTGTCCACATTGGTCAAGAGAACCCCGACCTGCCCTGAAAGGGCCTCACCGTCTGGCAATGTAATGCTGAAGGCACCCGCACCTGTGATCGTCAGCGCCATCGGATTTCCAATCCAGTCAGCCCCGACCTGTAACAGGTCCAGCGCGATACTCGTATCTGGCCGCGCATAGGCATTTTGGCCCTGAAAAGGCAATCCATAGCGCTGTACAGCAACCCCGATGATGGGCATCAAAACAGGCTCGGCTCTCCAATCTAGATGCCGCCGTGCTACGGCTTGGCCCAGCACCAAACGCGATCTGATAATTTCGATTTCGGTGGTTGTCTGGGATCCGGTATCTGCCATTCCCAAAAGGGCTGTAGGCAGACCCACCTGGCTTGACTTACTTTCCAACTGAACAAGCGCATTAGCCTGATAGACTTTAGGCGTGGTAACAACAACAAAAACCCCATAGCAAATGCCTAACACCACGCAAAGCGCGATCAGCCACTTGCCGCCCCAAATCATCTCCAGCAACTGGCCAAGATCAATCATGTCTAGATCTTCGTCCGTCGCGCCTGTGATACTTGTTTTTGTCATACTGCTCTTCACTTATCTTTTTTCAACCGTGACGCCCAAGCATTGCCTGCAGACTCGATTTTTTTAAAGGTCAATTCATGAAATACGCGTGATGTCTTATAGGGGTCTTCAATGCCGCGCCCACCGATCCAATGGTCAAAAAGCATCGTCTTTCCCAGAAGCTGCGGCGCGATACGCCCGACTTCTTGACGATGCTCTGGCTCCATTACAAGGATTAGATCCTGCGCTGCCCCAAGTCTAGAAGTGAATTGCCGTGCTTCATGACCTTCAAGCCTAACCCCATAAGTTGCAGCTACCTCATTGGCTGTCGCATCCGCATCATGCCCGATCAACGCCCCCAGACCTGCCGAGGTGACCGTCACATCGGGTAGCATGAGCTGCAATACCCTCTCACCCACGGGCGAACGGCAAATATTGCCAATGCAAACAACAAGAATTGACTGGATCAAATGCACACGCCTTAATTTGTAATGGTTTGAGCCGCACGTGTCGCCGTGACGGAGGGCAGCAAGCCAGAGATCGTATCGTTCCACTGCGAGAGTGGCGACCGCACGACATAGACTACATCTGAAGGCTCTAACACAAATCGAGTCCCCAAAAGCATCCCTGTGGGCGAAGAGGTGTCCAATTGGAATACCGTTATCCGACCAGAGACCAAACGGAACACAAAGACACCGCGCGCATCGGCGCGGACTTCATTAAGCCCGCCCTGGCGCGTCAGCGCCTGCGTCAAGGTAATGGGTTCTCGCGACAAATCTATAGCGGCGGGTTTCACAATCTGGCCCAGCAGAAAAGCCTCTTGCGCCTGACGACGAGGCACTGTGACAACATCACCCGCGCGCAACATCGGGTTATTTTGCTCGATCCCTGCATTCAGGAAACCAGCAAGATCAATCTTATAGACCTGCCCACCACGTTGTACCGAAACTGCACGCGTATCAGCCGCGTCGGTCAAGCCGCCAGCCACGTTGATTGCAGTAATCAACGTTGTTGGAACAAGCGTAATTTGCTGAGTGTTCGGCGCCTTCACTTCGCCTGCCACCACAACACGCTGCGAGTTGAAGGCCGACACCCGCACCTCGACCTGCGGGCTCGGAAAATACTCGGCAAGCCGCTTGGCCAAATCCGACCGAACGGCACCAGCAGTTAAGCCGCGCGCCCTAACCAAACCGATAAAAGGGAAATTGAAAGTGCCGTCTGCCTGCACATAAAACCCGCTGGCTGCTGCTGCACCACCAGCCCCGACAGGCAACATCAATTCAGGATGGTCAAAGACAATCACATTCAACAAGTCGCCCGACCCGATTCGATAATCGGAGGCCGAGCCAACCGGCAGCGCAGAGCGATCATAGCCTCGTGCGGGCTGACTGAACGTGTCGATATTGGCGACGTCCAAACGGACAATCGTCACATCTTCCAGTTGCGCCTTTTGTTGGTCCGGGCTTATCGGAAACTCGACGAACCCCTGTGTGCAGGCCGTTAGCGCTGTCAAAAACAACAGCAAGGTCATTCTTCTGATAAGCATTAAGCAAATCCCTTTTTTATTTCTCACTATTAGCAAAAGAATTACTGACAATAAAGCGACAAAAAGCCGGATCAAACTATGCTCGAAAGTTGGTGCTGACGCAATCACGCGGCGTTTTGAATTTTCTTAATTTCATCCTTGAACTCAACGTGTCTTCTCACGGTCTGTACCCATTCGATATTTTAACGCGCGACCTCTAACACAGATAGCTGAATAGCCCCTCGTTATTGATGCCCAAACATCGTTCAGAGAGGACAAGACTGTGAAGGGCCGTACTGAGCAGCCCCATTCCGTCGGAGCGGGATAACCGCCTTTATTGGTGGAAGGAATGAATGCCAACGCCTCTCCACCCATGATTTTATCATCCCAAACCGAGCACACAACGCAGCCACCGTGACCTTGTTTGTAGCCCCAAAATCCACGGGCAGTTTTGATAGATTTAGGTGCTCCTGCTGCTTGAAGGGCCTTCGTCCAAGGAAGAAAACTCGTATCGAGGCGTCGGGTCACTTCTTAACTTCCGGCCATTAAAAAAAGAATTCTGAGGCATGCGGATTTTTGATCCTACTACCCAATGTGCGATCTGTCGTTATGACTTTTTTGAAAGAGCAAACGAAGCTGATGGATGACCTGATGCGGGCGACCTACGTCCACGCATGCTGCCTGCAGTAAGCGCTTAGTACCGGCCACATTCCATTCCTTCAATAAACCCGGTTCACCTAGGTGGCTGTCCCATGGGTAAAGAAGGATAAGCCGATCCGCATCGTAAGCATGAGCGTAGGCGAGCATCTGATAAACGTCGGATTGTGAGACGTTCTGATTTCTAACGTCTTCAGTATCAAGACGCTTCCACTTCGTATCGAGGATCACGGATCCATCTTTGGTTTGAATAACGACATCTGGTCTGAGTGAAAATGCACCAGCTCCCCCCGGAAGGTGTCTCAAAGCATAATGCCTGCGATCTTGGAGACGTACAGGCAAGGGCGACAAAGCACGCTTTAAGCTTCTACCAATATACTTCTCAAACAGATCGTTCATAGGAAACAGCAAGGTGAATCCAGACGGCCCACCAGATACCGTACTCTGCCAATCACCGGATAAAAATAACTTTGCCAGACCGTACACGTTATGGAACGCGGTATTCGTACGGTCTAGCCGCACGGGTTCTGCGAGTGGTCTGGCGCTGTTACCCGCATGTTCTAATCGACTTGCGAGCTCGTCCAACCGCCGCAGGTTCTCCGAAGTTCGAGCAAGTCTAGATAGGCGAAGCACCGCCGCCTTCAGAACCCGGTTAATCGGAATGTTTTCATTTAGTTCATCAAACTTGCACGCCAGTCGGTCAGGGCGTGCTGCGTGTATCGTCAACTGACGCTTTACGAGCAGACTGCCGCGGAAAACCGGTAGATCGTCTTCACGCTCGAGATACTGCCGTGATAGGCCATGCTTGGCCGCGGAGATCAGTCTCTCGCAAAACAGTCGGATAAGCAGTTCAAGTAAGTCGTGCCTCTGGGTTTGCAGAGAAGACAATTCACCTTCCGAAACGCGCAGATCGTAGGCGACGGCAAGCATGCGGATCAATGCCGTGCGAACGGCGCCGTCTTCGCCTTCTATCTTAGGGAGTATTTCGACTGTGAGGCCTGGGATTGACAAAATTCCGGTGACTTGTTGGGCTCTCAAGCCATGATGGGTTCGCGTTAACACACTAGTTTCTGGAAGCCTTAGTTGGCGCGCAGCTTGTACTGCGAGACCGTGCAGCCGGTCGGCCTGATCTGCGCGAAGAGTACCATCCTGAACGCGTAGTTCCTGCCATTCCCGTCGTGTCAGAGTTGATAAAGGTTTGTAGCCTTGAGCCGTCATTCGGTATTTACCGGTTCTGTTCCAATGATGACTTCTGCATAGGCCTCCATCCCATACGACCCCTCAACGGAATAACGATCAACGTACTTCCAGCGTTCTTCGCCAAAATCATCGATTCCAGGTGGTGGCGGAATTTTTTTGCGCAGAATGAATTTATCGCCACCACCTAGGACGGCGCGGACGCGGTCTAGGTCTTCGTGAAAATACTCTTTCAGAAGAGGCATTATCTTTTGTGACATGACTGCGTCGAGTTCAGAGAGCGTCGTTGCACTCATCAACCATGCATGGCCAATAAGCTGGTCTGTTCCGAGAAACCACTCCAAGCGCGAGTTGATACTTTGGAGCACCGAGGCGACATCAATCCCGTCTATCTCTTCGAGAAGATTGGGTTCCGGCGGCATTTCCACGAATTGAAAGCGCCGTCTTAGAGCGGTGTCGAGAAGAGCAATCGACCTATCCGCCGTGTTCATTGTTCCGATGATGTGGAGATTTGACGGCAGTGTGAATGCTTCGCCTGAGTGAGGCAGTGTGACGGAAATTTCGTTTGGCGCTCCTGATCTTTTGTCCTCTTCCAAGAGGGTTATGAGTTCACCCATTACCTTGGAGATGTTTGCACGGTTGATTTCGTCAATGATCAGGACATGCGGCGGCGGCCCCGCATCTGTTTTAACTTGGAGATATGGTGACAAAGCTTCCCATTGAACGGCTTTTGGTGTCAGGCCGTAGATCGATTGCTGCGAGAAGTTTCTGTCGAGGACATCTGAAACAGGAATGCCATCACCAGTCTCGTCTTTCCAAATCCAGCCAACTGTTCGTGTGTGATGATATTCATCAGTTTCACGCCTTACAAACTTATAAGGACCATTAACAACGCCGACCGCTTGAAGACGTCTGTTGCCGCGACTCGCCAGTATCAGATCGCCTTCTGACATTGCAGCGCGAAGTTGAAATGGGAAAATAATATTGGGATTGTTACCGTGCGCATCCTCTTCACCCGGCTCCTGACGCCAACGAGTGGCAATTGCGTCATAGCTGTCAAATTCAGCATCTGACCAGTCAACATCGCCACCGTAGCCAAGCAAAATGTGCCCCTGTTCTAGACACTCTTCGCGAAGATAATCGTCCTCAGGACTGTTGCTGCGACCTAAGGAAACTTTGAAGACTTTGCGATCAGCAGGGTCGAATAACTCTCCAGATGTGCTTGGAAGCTTGCTTGCTCGATCGGCAATTCGCTTGAGTACGCCGTCCATCGGTTGAAGTCGAAACCCTGCACCCGAGCTCTCTCCGTCGACGTCTCTGGTTTCAGGCCGCAATCCCTCGACAAACTCTTCGTACCCATAGGACTGATGAAAAGTTACAAATTCGACGCGCTTTTGTTTTATCAGCTGCTCATAACGCTTACGGAGTTCACCGTCGGTATCCGGCGCCATTCCATCGCAAATTTCCACTGCTCTCCGCGCTGTCACGTAGGTTTTCCCTGTGCCAGGCGGGCCGTAGTAGATCGTATTGAGTGGGCCGGAATTTGCGACAGTTAGCGAAGCTGAGTTGGTCGAGAAAGTTTCACTTTTTGCTTTCTTTTTCTGATTTGGTGCGACTTTGGTTTTTCCCCAGAGAGGCCTAATAATGTCGCTATAAAAGTCTATCTCAGTGGTATTGAACTCGTGCTCAAGAGCTTTCCGAACTGATAGGATCGATTTATCCAAGCCGCATGGAGTAGGGTCATTCATATATGGGTCGTTGTCGGTTTGAAGTTTAACTGCAAACGCTTCGTAAATTTGCTTCTTATGGTTTCTGCTACAGACCCTCTCAAAATCAGTGGGATAGCAAAAATACAAAAACATGTGACGAAATGCACGAACTGCGCCTCCGCCTTTGCCTGTCACCCACTCGCAAAGTTGCCAAGGCCCTTCGTTAAGTAGTGTCGTTCGCTGTTGTTCAGGCAGCTGTTTCAAAGCCAGAATGAGCTCTAGCGACACCCGCCAATACGTCAGGAGCGAGCACCTGTGATTCCGCAAGCTCATCGCCAGACAGTTCCCAGATTTCCCGAATGCGGGAAATTTTGGTTTCTGCTTTAAAATAGCTGTCACCTACAAACAAAAGTAGCAACCAAAGCGATTCTGCCGCGAGCTTGATCACCTCCGGTCTTGCTTCATTCAGTTGAAGCGTCAGCTTGTCATAGAACTTCTGATTTCCGAGTATAGGATTGTCGACAAACAAAACCTTAAGTTCATCGAAGTTTTCAGCCGTCCAAAGCTCTTGATCAGAGAAGATGCTTCCGTGCCCTAGCAAGCATCTAGATTTCCAGTTTTCGGCCTGCGTAAGAACAGCCGTTGTCGTTTCGTATCCCGTCCACGTCGCCATTTTTGCTCATAAATCCTCAATCTAACTCGATTTTGAGACAACTATAACGAACCCAACGCGCTTTGGTAGTGAGTTGTTTGGGAGGTGCGAAGCTATGAAACCACGAAGGCTCAACTTCCTTCGCCAACTCGTTCGGACCGGGAACGCCTTGCGCACCAGTAGCATTAGGAGTCGTCGATGGGGTGGGGTTTTCCACATGCATGGACAGCCCCAGGCTTCAATCGCGTTTATGGAAATTGATCAGATCGCAAATTTTAAAGCCCGGTCTCAACTCGAAGACGTTGGTGCCGATAGTTCAAATGAAAACAAAGCCCACGGTCTATCTACGGAATTCAAGTCACCTCCAGAAAATGCGGCGTTAGCCGACAAGAATTGGTTCAACTATTAGTAGGGGATGTACGTCAAACGTTCGCGTGCGACACCATTCAAGATCAGACTTAAGAATAGTCAAGTGATCGTAAGCGTTATCAGGGAAAATTCGATCCTGTCCGGCCACATCCAACACCCGGGTTTCAAAATTCCTAACTATAGGGACGGACCACCTCAAAGGGGGAGGCTCAGATCACCACATCGCGTTTGAAATTGTCACTGAGTTTTGAATTGCTCCGTGTCGTCTCCTTGCATCAAAATTAGAGAAAAGGTGCCTGCCAAATCTTGGGACAATTCAATTGGCAAGCAGGCCCAGGTCCATAAATCTTTGCGACAGAACTTGGCCCCGGATATATGAAATTTTAGCTCGTCAAGGGTGGCCAGACACACCCGCTGGAGAAGTGTGTCTTTTTTGTATAGATGAAAAGTTTTTCCTTGCCTCACCTAGACACGCCAAGGCAAGTCAACGAGGAGAGCCTTAAATGTTATATTGAATCGTTTCTCAAAATTTTGTGAGCAATTAATGATTGAAAATATCACTGCCTTTATCGGATGGCATGAATTTCTGCTGGTTGTGCTGTCGATGTGCCTGTGCTGGATTTTGGTTGCGTTGCGGCGCCACATTCCCCGATTGACGGGCCATGCTGGCCATTTGTCCGCTGTCCAAGCCATGCATACGCAGCCTAGGCCGCGTGTTGGGGGCATCGCAATCTTTGTGACCTTATGGGTGAGTTTGCTCTTTGTTCCAGTGTCGATCGCAGATACTTACGGCCGGTTTATGGTTGCGGCCAGTCTTTTGTTCATCGTGGGCCTGCTTGAAGACCTCGGCTTTAGCATCTCCCCACGAAACCGTCTGCTTGCAGCGGCAATCGCAAGCCTGGCGGTGATATCCCTGATTGGGGTCTGGTTGCCGCGGGCTGATATCCCGGGGCTTGACGCTCTATTGCTCCATTGGTCAGTTGGCGGCCTTTTCACGATCTTGCTGACAGCCGGGATCGCAAATGGATTTAACATGATTGATGGGGCCAATGGATTGGCGTCTCTAACAGCGCTCATCGCGGCAGTGGCGCTGAGCCTGATTGCGGATCAGGCTGGGTATACAGTGATGGTTCAACTCGCAATCATGCTGGCCGCGGGTATTTTGGGCTTCTTACTGGTGAACTATCCGTTTGGTCTGATCTTCCTTGGCGATGCAGGAGCCTATACCATGGGCTTCGTGCTGAGCTGGTTTGGCATCGCAATCTTGGTTAATGCGCCGGAAGCCTCGCCTTGGGCGATCCTTCTGACCATGTTCTGGCCTGCGGCCGATATGCTATTGGCCATATATCGCCGGTCCCGACGGAAAACTGCCGCCATGGCAGCAGATAGGTTGCATGCCCATCAGATGGTTATGCGGGCGCTTGAAATCTGTGTTTTAGGGCGTAAGAGACGCAATATAGCGAACCCTATGAGTACATTTTTGCTAGCCCCCTTTATACTCGCCCCACCGGTTGCCGGGGTGGTATTCTGGAATCAGCCACTCTTGGCGTTTCTGGCCGCTGTGATTTTTGGGGTGATTTTCTTCAGCTCCTACGCCACTGCACCAGTGGTGATCCACCGCTACCGACGCCGCGTAAAGGATCATCGGCAAGGTGGCAGACTGCAAATCGACCACAGCCTCAACAACAGGGCCGAGAATTCGCACCTGCTGGTTCGACGTCCAAAACGGGTGACGCAGCGTTTTCGACGAAACTAGTCTGTTCCGGCTGAGTGTTGAATCCTAGGTTAAGCTTTCGATCTTACCGTTTAGGCTATCTGTACACGCCAGTGACGAGGATAGGGGGCCACCGAGGCGCATGTATCGCCGCCTTCTTGCCTTGGCCCACCGGCCCGATCCCGTGATTGATGCCCTGCACAATTCGGAATCAGCTTTTCAAATGCCGCAGTTTTTACAATCAGTGATGGTAAAAACTCTTCTTGGAAGTTTGGAGCAAATTCGCGGTTAGGGTGAAAGCGATCAAGCATCAAAACGAGGCCCAATCAAATGCGGCCAAAGACAGCGAGCGTCGGGCGGTGTTTGTCAGCCTACGGGCAGATCCAAGGCGTGGGGTGGGTTGTGCTAATCGTGTCAAGCCAGAGCATCCGTTCTCGCGCCGTTTGCCATTGGGTACAAGTGTTTCGCCGCAGTGAAGAAATCTGGTGGTTATGTCATCCCACGACTGCCCAGCTCTGTCTGGCAACACCACCCCCGCCAAATACATGTTTCATGTATTTGCCTTTTAACTCCTTGCGCGAAAGATCACGGCCTTACAGCCCCCTCAACTGATCGGCGCTCACCGTCACCCGGGTCTGCCCGCCCATAATATCCATCAACACCCAAACGCGTCGGTCGGGTGCGATCTTCTCGACCTCGGCCACGAAGTTGGCAAAGGGTCCGTTGGTCAGCGTTACCTGATCGCCAGGCTTCGGAAGTTTTGGTGGCAGCAGCTTAGCTGAGGTGTCACAGCGCAGCATCAATTGGGAGACGAGATCCAGCGGCACGGGTGCCGGCTCTTTTCCGAAGCTGACCAGTCGCGTGATTCCGTGGGTGGAATTGACCGTGCGCCACAGCCCCCCAGAGACGTCAAAAGCCACGAAGATGTAACCCGGAAACAGCGGCCGAGTGGCGGTCTCGAACCGACCATTGCGCTGGCGTGTTTCCTCTTCCGTCGGCAGGAATGTCTGGAAGCCCTGACGTCCGAGGTTCTTGCTCGCGATCTGGGCGCAGTTCGGCTTTAACTGCGCCAAAAACCATGTTGTGCCCCGATCGTGAAACTTCATATTGTGCCCTTTTCAATCCGTGCGCATATTTTCCGCTCAAATTCGAACAAATGCAAGCAAGTATAAGGATCAGAGCGGCCCTCCGCTGGGGATTGAGGGGCTGATCCGGATAACCAAAAGGATTATCATGAGACCTATGCGAAAGAGTCATTTAGGCCCTTACAAGAAAAGCCGCCATACCTCGTATTTTACCTCCGGATCAATGGTGAGAGCTGTGGCCAGTTTGTGCGGCGTGAACCGCAAACATTGGCCTTCCGCATTCTGCCCCGGCGCGCTTTCGTGACTATGCGCTGGTGGCCGAAAATGAGGCTATATGTGGTTCTGAAATCGAAAGGGGAAGAGGCGCTATTTCGGCGGCAGCCTTCGCGCCAGACGGATGATCTCAAGCCTCGTTTTGAAGGCTTGAAACGTGCTACATTTTTTCATCCCGTAAAGCCAAGTCATAGCCTTGCCAAACATGAGTAATTTTTCACCAACAACAGCAAGATTTGGGTTGTTCGCGGGTGCAGCATACTCTATCGCTCAAAATTGAACGATGCAGTTAATTTACGATAAATGAATTTCATTCACAAGGCGGCCCTCAGGCAGGCCTTGTGCGGTAGCCTGAGAAAATCAGACTTACTCAATGACCAGCAAGCCTAGTCAGCGGCAGGCAGACACGCATTTCCGCGTTCGTCGCCTCTTTCAGAACAATCCAGAAATCTCGCAGCGTAAATTGGCTGAGAACATTGGGATCGGCCTGGGCAGGGCCCTTTAGGTTCTGAACGTCTTGATTGAGACGGGGTTCGTGACGTTGCGGAATTTCACTCCTGCGCATGATGGATGAATACGAGACGCTGCGCCGTGGCTTGGAAGAGACTGCTGAAACGTAAGAAACCGGCCTGACACTTAACTGCTGAGAGTTAACGTTATCGGTCATTTGAGTCGGGATGCGATTTATATATAAAGAATATGGTCGCCTTGCTACGTAAGCATGAAATGGCCGTTTGTGTACTGGGCTGTAAACTCTTCACGCCAGCAGGCGTGACCCACGTATTGAGAGTCGCTTGACGGAAGTAGTGAGCATTTCAAAATGACGAAAATCTGGTTAACCTTTTATTATCTCATTGCCTGCCGGTTGCCCGGCCCTCCATTTCCAGGCGGAAAGTTGGGACATATCATCCGTAGAATCTGTGCGAGACGATTGTTCAAAGCTATGGGGCACGATGTTATCATAGGAACCCACGTGAACTTTGGCGGTGGCGGCGAAATATCAATTGGATCGAACAGCAATATCGGTCGAGGTTCTTGGATCGCACGAGACACGGTCTTTGGCGCAAACGTCATGACCGGCCCAGAAATTGTTGTTCTCTCATATAATCACAAGGCCGAGCACGGCGACGTTCCATACAATCAACAGGGATACACAGATCGAATTCCCGTAACGATTGGCGACAATGTCTGGATTGGCACTCGGGCAATCCTGCTGCCCGGTATCTCGATTGGTGACAACGCAGTTGTCGGTGCGGGTGCGGTCGTCACGAGCGATGTCCCATCCAATTCGTTGGCTGTGGGGAATCCTGCAAAGTTGGTTCGTTGACCAAAACAGGCTCTCTCTGGTTGCAACACGCCCGCACTTATCGGAAAGTTAGAAAGATTTCTGGAAAAATAAAATGCGAAACTGACTTATGATATTCTTCGTCCTTGTCATACCGCTGTGTTTTTTTTGGATTCTTCCCGGAAGAACGGGCTTAAGCATTAGGCCAAAACTGTTCGATCTTGGTGCTATTTTCGCGAGTCTATTTTTTGTTTTTTACTTTCAAGTGTATTTCGTAAACGAAGTTATTTTGGGGCAAAAAGTTGAACTCTGGTTGTCTGTCGGCAACGAGGATTATCTACACGTTAAAATCTTCCTGCTTCTCTACCTTACCCTATTTTGGGTGGGGTACTTTTCGTATCCTAATCGGCCCACGAAAGGCCTCTCGGCCACCAATAAATTCCCAACCATGCTGGCATTGATAACAGGTACGATGTCAGTCACGGCTTTTATTGTTTATATTCAGATCACAGGTGGGCTGTACTCCTTTATAACAAACCACCGCGCAGCTGTTTATGCAGATCAATGGAGCACTGGCTCTGTTCAAATGACAACGAATTACCTCAGAATTTTGAGCAATTTCGCTTTTCTTATTACAGCAGTTGCCGGGGGGTATCTTCAAGGGAAATCAAAAAATATCCGCAAGAGGAAGCGGATCATTTATTTACTTTTCCCACTTCCGGGAACTTTGGTAAAAATGGCTCTGCTCAGCAGGGGCTTTTTTATGTTTTACCTTTTGTACTTTATAGCAATGGAAGTCACTATCGACCGAAGCCGCCTTTTTAAGGCTCGCGTCATTGTCCTGCTGATCCTAACACTGATTGGCGTAATGACGGGTATGATTTCACGCTCCCCTGATAGGTTTCAATTGTCGAACGCCTACGATTATTTTTTACTATTGTCCAACTCATTGGATGGCCTGTCTGCGATATTGGACACGGTCGCCGTGTCTGCAGGCGCGAGTCTTGCTGGTTTGGAACGCATGATCGGCCAGCTTAGTCCAATTCCGTCTTTCATATGGAGCACCGGTTATGACAACAATCTTACGTCGCTGATTATTGGAGACAGATCTGGGTCCTCGCGCCCGATGCCGTTCATTGGCGAGGCAATTTACAACATTGGATGGTTTGCACTTGGATTGGCATTTTTGCAGGGCTGGCTGAGCAGAATGGTTTCGAATAAAGTTGGCTCGGTCAGCAATATTCGAGCAAATTTCTGGTGGATTTTGTTATACGTTGCCATGTTCTATTGGTTCATCTATATGCATCACTCTGGTCTTCGCTCGAGTTCCCGACCGGTTGCTTGGGTCTTGATCGCTATGCTTGTCTCAAAAGCGATCTACCAAATACTGCCTAAAAAGATACGTGAAGGTCATCAGTAGTCTCCCATGGTTTTTCTAGTCGTTCTAGACCAAATGATCGTTAGTGGTAGTCGCTTTCTGATAAGCATCGTCCTCGCAAAATTACTCGGGTTAGAGGAGTTTGGTGTTTATGTATTGCTTTGGACTGTTGTGACATTTGCGGCCGGTATGCAAATACCAATTACGATTACGCCAATGATGCAACTTGGAGCAGGTGTCTCGGACCGACGATCTGGAATTTTCTTTACAGTTTCTCTCGGTTTTCAGCTCTTCTATCATTTGGCAGCTATTCCATTCGTTAGCGCGGGTGCCATCTGGATTTTGTGGGGGCGAGCTGATATTTGGCTGCTTACTCTTGCAGTAAATGCCTATGTAATTTGCTACAATCAGTACGAATTTTTCAGACGGTTCTTTTACACAACAGGTCAACGATGGAGGGTGCTCTTTTGCGACATCGCGCTCTATCTGACGTTGGCTTTAGCGATCTCAGCATTTGTTACAAACGCCGAGGTTTCAATTGTGGCCTATTTGTTAATTTCAATAATTCCTGCGTTGGCACTTTGTTTCTTAGTGCTGCGTTCATTCCCAAAGAACCGAGTCTCTAAAATACACGCCCTGGCCCACGGCAAAAAAATGATGCGCATTGCTGTGCCGTTGATGATATCAGCCTTAGGAAGCTTTGTTTCCGGGCACACGTTCATTTATGCGACAGCCCTTTTTCTTGGGCATGCCGAGGTGGGTGGGATTGCAGCGGCACGTAACTTACTCGGCCCGCTAATAATCTTGCTTATGGCTCTTGAAAATGGGATTACCCGCGAGTCTGTGCAGCGATACCTGAAAGATCCAGAAAGTTTGCAAGCCTTCCTCAAGCGGGTAACCGTTATGTGGCTGACAGTTTTCTTCTTGTATGTTGTACTTACATCAACGTTCAGCGAGTCCATCCTGTCGGCGATATATGGTGAGGATTTCAGGCAGTTCCACTCGCTCGTTCTGTGGTTCGGGCTGGCCAGCCTAATGCAACTTATCTCGCGGGTCCAGGCTGTAAGGCTGCGCACAGTTGGCGACTATCAAGTAATTAAAGCGGCCAATTTGACGTCAATGTGGGTTAGTCTTGCGCTCGCTATGCCGCTTGTATATGGCCTTGGCCTATCGGGTGCGATGCTCTCTCTTATTATTCAACAGTTTATTGTAATGTTCTTTCAAATTCTACCGCTGCGAATGGATTCAAGGTTGAATATTTTTCCGGTCGGACTTCGTCGTGAAGGAAAAACGTGAATATGCGCATTGTACATGTCGTCGCTGGACTTTGGAAGGACACGGGCGGGCCAGCTGAGGTCATACCGAACCTTTGTCGAGCACAAGCGGAGGCTGGTGCTGAGGTCATCCTTTGCTCAATCGACGGCGAAAATGCGCTGCAGGTCGATGCTCTGCGCGACTCTACCGTCGATGTTCACCTCTTCCCGGCTAGCGACAATATTATTCGATACAGCGCAGGCATGCGGGACTTCCTGCGCCGGCATGGCGACTTCGACATTGTTCACAACCACGGACACTGGCTCTGGCCCAACTGGGCCGCAGCTGCCGCGGCGCGGCGTAATTCAGCGGGTTTGGTCACGACACCTCACGGCACGCTCGTCCCGGGCATGCTGAGCCGGGCAAGGGTCAAAAAGCTGGCGGCTTGGACACTGTTCGACCGCCGAATTGTGGCACGGGCAGACGTGATCCATGCACTCAGCGAGGCCGAGTTAAAGGGGATGGCCTGCAAGCTGCACGGTGCCGCGCGAAAGGCCGTGGTGATCCCGAACGGGGTGAACCTGCCGGAAGTATCGGGGCAGAATACTGCCAAATCAGGTGGCACCCTTCTCTTCCTGTCGCGTGTCGCTTCGATCAAAGGCGCTATCCAACTTCTCACAGCTTGGTCCGTCCTAGCTCCGGATTTCCCTGACTGGCGGTTGAAGATTGTCGGGCCGATCGATCGTGAACTTCGTGCTGAGATCGATCGCATCATGGGCAGAGTCGAGCGGGTCGAGTTGACCGGCCCAGTCTATCACGACGATCGCTGGGCGCACTATCAGAATGCGGCGGCTTTCGTGCTGCCAACCCTTGGCGAGGGGCTGCCTACCGTGCTGCTCGAGGCGGCTGCTTACCGTTTGCCAGTCATTACAACACCCGAGGCCAATTTCAGCGAATTGAGCCAAGCCGGTGGAAGCGTTCTATGTGCGCCCAATCCGGCCGCCATCGAGGCCACACTACGGGAGTTCTTCGCGATGTCGCCGGAACAGCGGCAATCCATCGGCGAGAATGGCGCAAACCTGATCCGTGCACGTTACGATTGGCAATCCATTGCGAAGAATTGGTTATCTGCCTACGAAAGTATTGTCCGCAAACCGGTCGGCGCAGCTAGCCTAAAAAACAGAAAGGTGTCTAAGCAATGATCATTACAATTCATGGGCCCGACGGCAGCGGCAAGAGCACTCTCGCCGACATGATCGTCGCCGAGTTGGAAATGCGCGGAATTGTTGCCCGTCATTATCCATTTCGCTTCGGTGTCCTGCCTCCCCTCTCGGCATTGCGTGGCGGTCGCCGGGGCGCTGTTCACAAACCAAGGCAGAATACCGACCATGAAGACTCGGGCGCGTCTAAAGATCCCGTATACGACCTCAGCGAGAACACGGCGCTACGCACCTTTGCCTACATGTGTTGGTATGGAACGGACTACATGTTGGGCGGGATCACTTTGCGACTTCGCAACATCTTTGGCCGCAAGAAACACGTCGCCGTCTTCGCGCGGTATTTCTACGATTATTACTATCAGTCGAACAACCGTCGCCTTTCCATGCCGATAAAGCGAATGATCGAAGTGCTGGTGCCACGCCCCCAATTCATCTTTTTCCTCGATCGCGACGCACAGGAAATCCATGATGGTAAGCCCGAACTTCCAGTCGAGGAAATTGCCAAGCAGCAACAGATCATCCGGGAACGGCTCTCTATTTATCCCCAATTTCGCGAGGTTGATGCGCGGGCGGGGGCAGAGGCAACTGCACGCGCGATCCTCCACTACTTGCAGGGCCTCCCCGGAGCGTAATGCCATGTCTGACATTTCGGCACAAACTGCTAAACTGATCCTTGTCGGGCTTAATGCCCCCGGCGCTTTGCTCTTGCGGGGGGCCGATTCCATTCTCAGCGGCGACGACCAGAACGACATCGACCTCTTTATTCCCAAGCAGAGCTGGAAGCCCGCTATCGTTTTTGGGCCGAATAGGCTCGCCAACTGCGAGGACACAGGCCTCCCACAGAAAAAGGTCAAGGTCGAAGTCTCCGCAACGGAGGAAGCCGCGGATATCGACGTGTTTCACGTGGTAACATGGCGAGGACTGAGCCTTGCCGACGTCCCGGCCTTGCCGATCCAGCGGATTCCTGAGCTCGGTGTTTTGTGCCTCACAAAAGAGGCGGAGGCTTGGCTCACGGTTCTCAAGAACACGCTCCACAACAGCCCGACGCCGCCTCTGAAGTTGGAGGGCGTCGATAGTGATCCGACCTTTCCCATCGCGATGGGTCGTCCCGGTCGCCTGCGTGCGAGGCTCGACCACTGTGTTGCCCGGAACGTGTGGGCCGCCGCGCGAAGCGGCAAGCGGGATTGGCACATGACCTGCCGTGCGCGGGCTTGTCTCATTCTCCTTCGGGTGTTGGAACAACCGCTCACCGCCTTTGGCGGACTTCTTCGTTGGGCCTTATGGCGTGTGCATGGAGGGCGCGGGTGATGGGGCAACTGCGCTCCATCCGCCTGCCCGGTGGTGGACTTCTGGCTTATTCGGAGCCGGCCTGGGTCAAGCGGATCCTCCCTTCCGACAGCTGGAAGAAAAAAGTGATCCGGTTCCTTTCCTGGCTTCGCATCCTCGACCTCGTGGGATTCCGGTTTGATGGCCGGACAAGCCTTGACGGGCACTCGTTCGACCTTTTTGAGCTGACGCGTCAATTGCCCGGTGCGGCAAAGAACGCGACCCTCGCAGCGATCTTCGTGAACTCCCGGCGCAGGTCGCCTCGCGTCTACGCTTGGCTTCAGTCAGGAGGCGAGGACTTCTTTCTGAAAATAGGAACAGCGAGCGATGAAGCGGCCTTTCGAAACGAGATCGAGGTCACGGCCCAGTTATCGGTCCCCCCAGGGTTCCGCGTCATGCGACCGATTGAGCTCCTCAATGTCGATGGTCTTTTTCTCCTGTTATCCCAAGGTATTTCGCCAGCCATCCTCGACACCATGACACGCATGGAGCCCCGCCAGGTATTTGCGCGCTTGGCGGCTCAAAGTGCGACTCCGACAGGTCCTTTTCGCGGGCCGGTGCATAGTGACCTCGCCAGTAACAACGTGTTTGCCTACGGCGATGAAATTCTACTGGTCGACTGGGAGTTCGCGGCGCTATCCGGACCGGACTATTGCGACCTTGTCGGCCTTGCTGCAGAAATCGCAGCAGAGCAGACGAATACCGGGGGGAACGTTGAGGCGACCTGCGCATATCTCAGGCAGGAAACCGGCTACAACCTAGAGGACGACGCCATAATTGAGTGCCTCGAATTTCTGGCCACCCGCGGAAACCGACGCGCCCAACATATCCTCGCAGGCGTCGCTTCGCGTGGCACAACAACGGACGGGAGCTCAATATGCATTTGACAGTGGTCATCCTGACAAAGGATGAAGAACTACACATCGAACGCGCAATTGCCTCGGTGGCGGATATTGCTTGCCGGATTGTGGTCGTCGATTCGAAGTCTTGCGACAGTACCGTTGATCTTGCCCGGAAAGCTGGCGCCGAGATCATTACCCACGACTTCGTCACTCAGGCCAAGCAGTTCAACTGGGCGCTCGAGCAACTTCCCGAGGACACGGGCTGGATCCTCCGACTCGATGCCGACGAGATTGTCTCACCGGAACTGGCCCAGGAAATCTCTACCCGGCTGCCCTTGCTCGGACAGGACATCGCTGGCGTCGATCTCTCGCGACGGATCGCGTTCATGGGCAGACCGATCCGTCACGGTGGCGTCTTCCCGGTACGCCTCGTGCGACTATTTCGCTATGGCCGTGGTCATAGCGAAGACCGGTGGATGGATGAGCATATCGTTGTCGACGGACGCGTTGCTGTATTCACTGGCGAGATTCTGGACTATAACCTCAAAACTCTGAGCTCTTGGATAGACAAGCATAATAGCTACGCCAGCCGGGAAGTGGTGGAAATACTAGATGCCGAACTCGGCGTGCTCGGACGCGCCACCCAAAATAGCCTCGGGGGCCGACAGGTCGGGGCGAAACGCTGGATCAAGGAAAACGTCTACGCGCGCCTTCCCGGCGGGTTTCGCGCGCTGGCGTATTTCCTTTACCGCTACCTATTCCGCCTCGGATTTCTGGACGGGGTCGAGGGCACAGCGTTCCATGTGCTCCAAGGTTTTTGGTATCGCTATCTTGTCGACATGAAGCTCCATGAGGTGAAGACCTACGTGCGATTGAAAGAGGTCGATTTAGCCACGGCGATCCACGAAGTGCTCGGAATAAAGATTGAAAGATAGTTTTGACGATGAAATTGCATACTATCGGACTCTGAGCCCCTGCAGCTCAAACACACGACAACATTAGTCCGTTTGCTTCCACCTGAAAAATGCAAACTCCCAATGTGCAACGTTATCGGGACTTTGAGGCCCGCGAATCGATTTAGATTGCTCGTTATCGAGCATTGGCTCCCCTCTCAAAGCCAACGCAGGGACGTAAGACTACCCCTGTCCGCAGCGGCACGCCAACTGCCAACTCCTAGGATTGCGTCTCATGAAGATCAGCATTGTCACCGCCGTCTACAATCGCCAGACGACCATCGCTCAGGCGATGCAGAGCGTGCGCTCCCAGACCCATGGCCCGGTTGAGCACATCCTTCAGGACGGCGGCTCAAGCGACGCCACCCTTGAGATCATTACGGACATCGCAGGGCCCAACACGCTCCTCCACAGCGGCTCCGATGGCGGGATCTACGACGCCATCAATAAGGGTATCGCCCGCGCCACGGGGGATGTCATAGGCTTGATGCATTCGGATGATTATTTCGCGCACGACGATGTTCTTGCGCGCATTGCAGCGGCTCTCGCAGATCCCAACATTGACGGCGTCTACGGCGATCTCGACTATGTCGCCGCCGCGGATACCAACCGCGTGGTGCGGCACTGGAAATCCGGCGAGATGACGCGCGCCAAACTCAAGCGCGGCTGGATGCCGCCACACCCCACGCTCTATCTGCGTCGCTCCGTCTTCGAACGTCTCGGTGACTACGACACCAGCTACCAGATTGCTGCTGATTATGATGCGATGCTGCGGTGGCTCTGGACCGGACGCGTCAAGTTGACCTATATCCCAGAGGTCTTGGTCAAGATGCGCGTAGGCGGAGAGAGTAACCGATCCCTCGGCCGCGTTCTGCAAAAAAGCCGCGAGGACTACCGGGCCCTGCGCAGCAACGATGTCGGCGGTGTTGCGGCTCTGCTAAACAAGAACCTGAGTAAAATAGGCCAATTCGTCCTAAGAAAATGAAAGACCGCCGTCGCGAGAAGCCTAGCGGTATCAAAAATTAATAAAAAAGAGTACCCCTATGAACGACATTAAAAAGAAAGCACTCATTACCGGTGTTACGGGTCAGGACGGCTCCTATCTTGCCGAGTTTCTACTCGAGAAGGGATATGAGGTACACGGCATCAAGCGTCGGGCATCTTCGTTCAATACGCAGCGGGTTGATCATATTTATCAAGACCCGCACCTCGAGAAAAAGAACTTTGTCCTGCATTATGGCGATCTATCGGATTCCTCGAACCTGACGCGGATCATTCAGGAAGTTCAGCCTAACGAGGTCTACAACCTTGCGGCCCAGTCACATGTGGCAGTCAGCTTTGAGGCACCAGAGTATACTGCCGACGTGGATGGGCTCGGAACTTTGCGGATCCTAGAGGCCATACGGTTGCTGGGGCTGGAGAAAAAGACCCGCTTCTATCAGGCTTCGACTTCCGAGCTCTACGGGCTAGTACAGGAAACGCCGCAGTCCGAGACGACGCCGTTTTACCCCCGCTCGCCTTATGGTGTAGCAAAGCTTTACGCCTACTGGATTACGGTCAACTACCGCGAGGCCTACGGAATGTATGCCTGTAATGGCATTCTGTTCAACCACGAGTCCCCGCGGCGCGGCGAGACCTTTGTGACCCGAAAAATCACCCGCGGCCTAGCCAATATTTCGCAAGGTGTCGAACAGTGCCTGTTTATGGGCAACCTTGATGCTCTGCGCGACTGGGGCCATGCAAAGGACTATGTCCGGATGCAGTGGATGATGTTGCAGCAAGAGGTTGCCGATGACTTTGTTATTGCCACGGGGGTGCAATACAGCGTGCGCGACTTCATCCGCTGGTCTGCGGCAGAACTGGGGATCACGCTGCGGTTCGAGGGCGAGGGCCTGAGTGAGCGCGGCATCGTAGAAAAAATCGAGGGCGATCATGCGGTGGCATTGAGCATTGGCGATGTCATCGTTCAAATCGATCCGCGCTACTTCCGCCCAACCGAGGTGGAGACACTTCTAGGCAACCCTGCCAAGGCGAAGGAAAAGCTGGGCTGGGTTCCCGAAATCACTGTGCAAGAGATGTGCGCCGAGATGGTCGCAGTGGATTTGCGTCTCGCCAAGCAGCATGCCTTATTGCTGGCCAACGGCTATGCGCCCACCGCGCCGAGCGAGCAGTAGGATGGGTGAGATGACCCCACGGATTTTTGTGGCGGGCCACAACGGCATGGTTGGTCGCGCCATTGTGCGCCAGCTTGAAACACAAGGGACCTGCGAGATTGTGACTCGCGACAGGGCCCAGCTGGATCTTCTGGATCAGCGCGATGTCGCGGATTTTTTTCAGAGTGAGACAATTGATGCCGTTTATCTGGCGGCGGCCAAGGTCGGGGGCATTCAGGCGAACAACAGTTTTCCGGCCGAGTTCATCTATGAAAACCTGATGATCGAGGCCAACGTCATTCATGGGGCGCACCGCGCCAATGTACAAAAACTGCTGTTTCTGGGATCCAGCTGCATCTACCCGAAACTGGCCCCTCAGCCGATGCGCGAGGATGCACTTTTGACCGACGTTCTCGAGCCAACCAACGAGCCCTATGCGATCGCCAAGATTGCGGGCATCAAGATGTGCGAAAGCTACAATCGGCAATATGGCCGCGACTACCGGTCGGTGATGCCGACCAATCTCTATGGCACCCATGACAACTTCCATCCGGAAAACTCCCATGTGATCCCGGCGCTGTTGCGACGGTTCCACGAGGCGGTGGCGCAAAATGCGGCTAAAATCACGATCTGGGGCAGCGGCACGCCAATGCGCGAGTTCCTGCATGTGGATGATATGGCTGCGGCCAGTGTGTTTGTGATGGAGCTCAGCCGCGAGGCTTACGGCGCACAGACCGACCCGATGCTGTCCCATATCAACGTGGGCACAGGCGTGGATCACACCATCCGCGATCTCGCAGAAACCATTGCTGTTGTGACAGGGTTCACGGGCCAACTGTTGTTTGATCATACCAAACCCGATGGTGCCCCGCGCAAGCTGATGGATACCTCCAAGCTGAACGCCTTTGGCTGGTCGCCCGCGATTGGCCTGCGCCAAGGCCTCCAGTCTTCCTATGATTGGTTTTTGGCCAATCAAGATAAATTTAGGGGATAAAATCATGTCTAAGTCAGCATATAATACCACGTCCCACATTTTGCCCGTCATACTGGCCGGCGGATCCGGCACGCGGTTGTGGCCGCTGTCGCGCAAATATTATGCCAAGCAATACCTAGCGCTTGATGGCGCGACGACCATGCTACAAGCGACGGCTACGCGCATTGGAACCCTGTCCTGCGCCTCTCCCTTTGTGATCTGCAACGAGGAGACGCGTTTTTTGGCGGCGGAGCAGATGCGGCAGATTGGGCAGGACAAGTCGCTGATCCTTCTGGAACCTGCGGGACGCAATACCGCACCAGCCATCGCATTGGCCGCCTTGGAGGCGGCCTCAGACGGGGATGATCCGGTGTTGCTCGTGATGCCTGCAGACCATCAGATCAACAATCCAGCTGCCTTTGCTACGGCGGTAAGGGTTGCCCTCCCCCTAGCCCTATCCGATCACCTCGTGACCTTCGGGATCACGCCCACCCACCCAGAAACCGGCTACGGCTATATTCGCAGCGGCACGGCAATTTCTCATAGTGGCGTCTTTAAGATCGATGCCTTCGTCGAGAAACCTGACTTAGCGACCGCCGAGGACTACATCGCCACTGGAGGGTATTTCTGGAATAGTGGCATCTTCCTGTTCCGCGCCAGCCGCTATCTCGCAGAGTTGGAGGCCCTGCGCCCCGACATCTTGGACGCCTGCCGTGCTGCCCATGCCGGCAAGGAGAGCGACCTGCATTTCCTTAGATTCAATGAGGCAGCGTTTCTCGCCTGTCCTGATGAGTCCATCGACTACGCCGTGATGGAAAAAACCTCCGCCTCGGTCGTGGTGCCGCTCGATGCGGGTTGGAGCGATATCGGCTCTTGGTCCGCCCTCTGGGACGCGTCCGAGAAGAACGGCGACGGGAACTGTGAGATCGGCGACGTACTGAGCCTGAACGGGTCGGGAAATTACATCAATGCGGGCAGCCGCATGGTGGCCGCAGTCGGACTTGAGAATATGGTTGTGGTCGAGACCAAGGACACCGTCTTTGTCGCAACCAAGAACCGCGTTGGAGAAATCAAAGACCTAATTACGCAGATGACAGCGCAGGGCCGGCCAGAGCTAGACCACCACCGCGAGGTGGTTCGGCCCTGGGGCAAATACGATAGCATCGACATGGGCGAACGCTACCAAGTAAAGCGGATCACCGTGAACCCTGGTGCGAAACTTTCGGTGCAAATGCACCACCACCGTGCCGAGCACTGGATCGTTGTGCGCGGCTGCGCAAGGGTCACGCGGGGCGAGGAGACGATCCTCCTTACCGAGAACCAGTCGACCTACATTCCGCTCGGCGAAATCCATGCGCTTGAGAATCCCGGGAAGATCCCGTTGGAACTGATCGAAGTGCAGTCGGGCAGTTACTTAGGCGAAGATGATATCGTGCGGCTCGAAGATAATTACGGGCGTGTATAATTTCGGTGTGACTTTCGATTTCTGTGATTATTGTCAGTCTGTGCCGTGTGGAAATTTTAAGGAAATGAATTTTGATAGCTAATATCGGACAATCTGGGCCGCTATCGTGCTTTAAGGCCTACGACGTGCGCGGTGAGCTTGGCGTGAACTTTAACACCGCCATTGCCTACCGTATTGGCCGTTCTGTTGGCCAACACTTTGGGGCCGGTACGGTCGTCATCGGTCGCGACGCGCGCGAAACTTCGCCGGAATTGGCCGTGGCCGTGGCGCGCGGCATCTGTGACGCGGGCTCCAAGGTCTTGGATCTCGGCATGGCCGGCACTGAGGAAATGTACTGGGCCGTGACTGAGTTTGGCGCCGTAGCGGGCATCGAGGTCACCGCCTCGCACAATCCGATCAATTACAACGGCCTCAAGATTGTGAAGTCTGGCTCGCGCCCCCTAGATGATATGGGTGACTTTCAGGTGATTAAGCGCCTCGCAGAGACTGCGGACTGGGCCGAGGGCTCTGGAGTCCTGAATATCAAAGATATATCCGTTGAGGCCCGCGCAAAATATGTTGAGCGTGTGTTGAGCTTTGTTGAGGTCGACGCCCTGCGCCCCCTACGCGTTGTCGTGAATTCCGGCAATGGTGCGGCGGGGCCAACCTTTGACGCGATCGCCGCCGAGCTAGGTCACCGCGGCGCGCCCGTCGAGTTTATTCGTGTGCACCACGCGGCCGATCACAGCTTCCCCAATGGCATTCCCAATCCGCTCCTTCCCGAGAACCACGCCGCCACGGCGGACGTTGTGCTGCGCGAAGGCGCGGACTTTGGCGTCGCCTTCGATGGCGACTTTGACCGCTGCTTTTTCTTTGACGGGCGTGGCCAGTTCGTGCCCGGCGAGTATGTGGTAGGCCTCCTAGCCTCTGTGTTCCTAGACAAAGAGGCCGGTGCCAAGATTGTCCACGACCCACGTGTCGTGTGGAACACGCAAGACATCGTGGCCCAGCGCGGTGGCGTTGCAGTGCAGTCCAAGACGGGTCACGCCTTCATCAAGCAAACCATGCGGGCCGAAGGCGCAGTCTACGGCGGCGAGATGTCCGCGCACCACTACTTCCGCGACTTTGCTTACTGCGACAGCGGGATGGTCCCTTGGCTCATAATTGTAGAGTTGATTTCCAAGAGTGGGCGCTCGCTTGGTGACTGGACGCAGTATCGCTTTGAGAAGTTCCCCAGTAGCGGCGAGATTAACTTCACCGTTGTAGATGCAGGCGCGTCAATTGCGCGGGTGGGTAAGGCCTATCGGGACCAGGCCCTGTCAATTGACAAGACCGACGGGCTGAGTTTTGACTGTAACGACTGGCGCTTTAACCTGCGCAAGTCAAATACTGAGCCACTGGTCCGGCTGAACCTTGAGGCGCGAGGCAATGCCCAAAAGCTTGGGCAGAGAATTGCCGAGTTGAGTGCGGTGATTGTTGGATGATGAGTAGGCGTAAGCGAGAATTACTATGAGGGTACTCGTGACGGGCGGCGCTGGGTATATCGGCAGCCACACCAGCGTGGAACTTTTGGCCGCGGGTCACGAGGTCTTCGTAGCTGATAGTCTCTGCAACGGGCACTTTGAAGCCCTTGAGCGGGTGCGAGGCCTGTCTAATAGGTCGTTGGGATTTGCCAAGGCGGATGTTCGAGACGGCAAGGCGTTGAACTTGGTATTTGATGAATTCAAGCCCGACGCCGTTATTCATTTCGCGGGTCTCAAGGCCGTGGGCGAGAGTGTCGCCGAGCCGCTGCGGTACTATGACGTGAACGTGCGCGGGTCAGTCTCTCTACTTGAGGCGATGGACCGCGCGGGCTGCACGAATATTGTGTTCTCGTCCTCGGCCACTGTCTATGGGGAGCCAGAGTATTTGCCATACGACGAGACCCACCCGACCCGCCCCGTGAACCCCTACGGACGCACGAAGCTGATGGTCGAGGAGATTTTATGTGACTGGGCGACGGCGGATATGGCGCGCCGTGCAACTGCGCTACGGTACTTCAATCCCGTGGGTGCTCACGCCTCTGGCCAGATTGGTGAGGACCCGCACGGAGTGCCGAATAACCTTATGCCGTTCATCGCACAGGTCGCGGTGGGGCGGCGAGAATACCTGAGTGTGTTTGGGGATGACTATGACACGCGCGACGGGACGGGGCTCCGCGATTACATCCACGTCGTGGACTTAGCTAGGGCGCACGTGGCGGCCGTCGAGCATCAGGCTGGCCTTGAACCGTTTGAGGCGCTGAATATTGGCAGCGGAAGTGGCGCGACGGTCTTGGAATTGATTGGCGCGTTCGAACGCGCCTCGAGCGTTGAGATCGCGCGTAAAATTTCCCCACGCCGCGATGGTGACCTACCGGCATTTTGGGCAAACCCTGCCCTCGCAGCTGAGCGTCTAGGGTGGCAAACCAGCCTTACCCTAGATGAAATGTGCCGGGACACATGGCATTGGCAGAGGGGAAATCCAGCAGGCTTCAATGCCGACCCCGATGAAACTATTGCGGGCAAAGCGCCCGCTGCAAAGGAAATCACTTGATCCAACGAGTAAGAAAGGCCGTATTTCCGGTCGCGGGCTTTGGGACGCGTTTTCTTCCCGCAACGAAGGCGATGCCGAAGGAACTCCTGCCAATTGTTGACAAGCCACTGATCCAGTAGTACGCGGTCGAGGAGGCCATTGCGGCCGGGATCGACACGCTGATATTCGTGACGGGACGCCACAAGCGCGCTATTGAGGACCATTTCGACAGTAATCCCGAACTTGAGCTGGCACTGCGGACCAAGGGCCGCTACGCCGAGGCTGACATGGTCCGCAATATATTACCGAAGGGGATCGAGTGCATCTTCGTGCGCCAGCCCGAACAGTTGGGACTGGGTCACGCGGTGCTCTGCGCCGAGCGCGCCGTGGGTGATGAGCCGTTCGCGGTGCTCTTGGCGGATGATTTCCTGACTTATGGAGGCGATGGGGTCACGGCCGACTTGGTTCAGGCCTACGAGCGGAAGGGCAAGACCCAGCTCTCGGTGATGGAGGTCAATGGGCCCGACATCTCGAAGTATGGGGTCGTAAGGCCAGGGCAAGTGCTTGGATCTGTCTTGGGCTTGGTTGAAAAGCCCAAGTTTGAGGCAGCGCCGTCAAACTTGGCGAGTATAGGGCGGTACGTACTGACGTCAGAGATTTTTGATTTACTGAGAGAGCAACCGCCTGGAGCTGGTGGGGAGATCCAGCTCGCAGATGCGATAAACATTGTCGCCGAGCGTGGGGCCGTGGAAGCTATTGGTCTGGACGGTCAACGGTTTGATTGTGGCTCAATAAATGGATATCTGGAGGCCATTACGCAAATGGCTACGCAGAGAAAAAAAGAACTTGGATAAATTTATGGCTAGCGATTACATCGTCAAAGACATCAGCTGAGCTGCGCTCGACCGCAATGGGCGCGATATACTTGGGCCGAAATGCCGGAGCGCTCTGCTCCCTGAAAACTGGACCATTTTGAATTAGAGTTTTCTGCTTTACCTTTCCTGGCTGGGAGAAGGAGCGGAAGCGATGAAAGCATCCAAATTCACGGACGCGCAGAAAGCGTTTATTGTTAAGCAGGGCAATGAGGGCACGACGGTTGCCGAGATCTGCCGCAAGGCTGGGATCAGCCAAGCAACATATTTTAACTGGAAGAAAAAGTACGAGGGATTGATGCCATCTGAGATGCGGCGGCTTCGCGATCTTGA
>MAAC01009851.1_pt1 | contig 34584 bp, 24 predicted proteins | sample 1115981 | NCBI WGS metagenome assembly MAAC01 (sample SAMN04961126, study PRJNA320927) | seawater metagenome | isolation source: sample BD02T64 sea water enriched with oil for 64 days | place: USA:Gulf of Mexico | collected 2013-07-27 | reverse complement strand
TTCCTCAGCCACGCCCAGGATGTCTACGAAGGTCAGATTATTGGTATTCACTCGCGTAACAATGATCTCTCCGTGAACCCCACCAAGGGCAAGCAGCTGACCAACGTCCGTGCCTCGGGCACCGATGAAGCACTAACGCTGGTACCGCCAATTATTTACACCCTTGAACAGGCGCTGGAGTTTATTGAAGATGATGAATTAGTTGAGGTGACCCCTCAGCATATTCGCATCCGCAAAAAGCTGCTGACTGAAAACGAGCGTAAAAGAGCGGGCCGCTAGGAGCCCGGGCCTTCAGCGCCGCTTACAAAACCTTCTAAAAACCCCAGCAACAGCCCAATTTCACAGGGCTGTTGCTGGGGTTTTTTGCTTCTGAGGCAGGTGGTTATTTCAGGGGGCTTGCTGAGGCTGGGTCTTCGGCCTTTACCGTGGGTGAAAATGAGGGGCTTTGCGATTGTAGAAGCAGGGGGTACCCTGCTTCCCATCATGCTACTGTTCACAGAGAGTATCGTCGTCCGGCCAGGTGCAGCTTGTGAGCTTTTTTGTAGGTATTGTTAGCCCCTTTTTTTATATTAATAATGCATGCAGCCATATTTGAGGCGGTTTTTTTAGTCATTCTGATTAAATAAAGTACTTAGCTTACACGGGAGTAAGAGAAATGCGTTCCTTGTATCCGGCGATTAAGCCCTACAGAACAGAGCTGCTCAATGTCGGTGCTGGGCATACTCTTTATGTTGAGGAATGCGGTAATCCGGATGGCCTGCCGGTGGTGTTTGTCCACGGTGGCCCGGGGGCGGGTTGCTCGGTGCAGGACCGCTGTTTCTTTGACCCCGAGGTGTATCGGATTGTGCTTTTCGATCAGCGAGGCAGCGGTCGGTCGACGCCCCACGCCAGTCTTGAGAAAAACACCACCCAGGTTTTAGTGGCGGATATGGAGTTAATTCGCGAACATTTGGGCATAACACAATGGTTATTATTCGGTGGTTCCTGGGGCTCAACCCTGAGCTTGATTTACGCCCAAACCCATCCGGATAAAGTACTGGCCATGGTGCTGCGCGGTATCTTTCTCTGTCGGGATGAGGATATTCACTGGTTTTATCAGCAGGGCGCCAGTTCGATTTTCCCCGATCACTGGCAGGACTTTATCGCGCCCATCCCCAGCAGTGAGCGCGACAATATGCTCAGCGCCTACTATCGTCGCCTGACGGGGGCCAATGAGCTGGAACGTATTCGTGCTGCCAAAGCCTGGTCACTTTGGGAAGCGCGCTGTGCCACCCTCGACCCCAACAAGCATGTCGTCGAACGCCTGGGCAGCTCTCATGTAGCCCTGGCGATGGCGCGCATTGAAGCGCACTACTTTATGAACCAATGCTACATGGCTGATCAGCCTATTTTGCAGAATATGGCTAAGCTGGTCGATATTCCCGCCATTGCCGTGCATGGGCGCTACGATATGGTTTGTCCGGTGAAGCAGGCCTTCGATTTACAGGCCGCCTGGCCGGAGTTGACCCTCGAAATTATTCGCGATGCCGGTCATGCCTCCAGTGAGCCGGGTACGGTTAATGCCCTGGTAAAGGCAACGGATCAAATGGCGAGGCTGTTAAATAGCCGCGATGACCAATAAGCGGCTGCTCAATAAACGAATGTTTAATAAACAAATGCTCAATAAAAAAAGTGGCGAGCGATGCGCGGTTTAATCCAGCGCGTAAGCTCTGCCTCGGTGTTTATTAATGGCGAGTGCCATGCCAGCATTGAGCAGGGCATCCTGCTGCTACTGGGTATTGAAGCGGCTGACGGCATTGAGCAGAGCGAAAAGTTAATTAGCAAAGTACTTAACTACCGCATTTTTGCCGATGAGCAAGGGCGCATGAACCGCAGTCTTAAAGATATTAATGGCGAGCTGCTGGTGGTGTCGCAATTTACTTTGGTGGCGGATACCAAGAAAGGCCTGCGGCCGGGTTTTTCAAAGGCCGCTGCACCGCAAGATGCTGAACGTTGTTATGAGGCTTTTGTTAGTCGGCTCAAGGCTCAATATCCGTCGATTGCCTGCGGCGTGTTTGGTGCCGATATGCAGGTCTCGTTATGTAACGATGGGCCGGTGACTTTCCTATTGGAAATTTAAAAAACGCTAATGGAGTGAAAGCAAAGGATAGCCTTTACTCATGACACGCTGTAAATACGCCCCTGTACGCTCGGCTTTGGCATCCTGCGTTGCCTAAAGCATCGCTTCAAAGCGCCTACTTTTGGCCGTGCAGTTGTGCCTCCTACGGCCATGAGCAAAAACTATCCTTTTCTACGAATTGAATAGTCACCGGGGTATTAAATCTTAAAGCCCTTTTTCAGTTTTTTCGGTGCCAAAACATTTTTAGTGCGGGCATAGACCGGTACGCCATTTTTATAGGGTGGGTAGTCTTCGCCCTGAATCAGCGGGGCAAGATACGCGCGCGCCTCATCGGTAATACCAAGACCATCGCGGGTGATAAACGAGCGCGGCATCATTTTTTCAACGTTGGCAATTTTATCCAGCGGTGCCTCGCCCAGTGACCAGCTATAGCGCTTGCCCTTGCCCCGTTCAATGCTCACCATCACCGCATTTTTGCCCTCAATGGCGTATTCAACGGCGGCTTTGCCGACGGCGTAGGCTTGTTCAACGTCGGTGGAGGAGGCGATATGTCGCGCCGAGCGCTGTAGGTAATCGGCCAACGCCCAGTGATACTTCAGGCCCAATTCGCTTTTGATCATCTCCGCTAGCGTGGGGGCAACACCGCCCAGTTGTTTGTGGCCAAAGGCATCGGTATTGCCGGCGTCGGCGATCAAGGTGCCGTCTTTGTATTGCGCGCCCTCAGAGGCAACCACCACGCAGTAGCCATTTTTCTTCACGGTCTGGGCGACTTTTTTGAGGAATTTTTCGCGATTAAAGGCGATTTCAGGAAACAGAATAATATGCGGTGGATCACCGGCCTGATCGGCGGCGAGACCACCGGCAGCGGCTATCCAGCCAGCGTGGCGGCCCATCACCTCAAGAATAAACACCTTGGTGGAGCTTTCGCACATCGAGGCAACGTCAAGGCTGGCCTCTTTGGTTGAAACGGCGACGTATTTGGCAACGGAGCCAAAGCCGGGGCAGTTGTCGGTGTAGGGTAAATCATTGTCGACGGTTTTGGGAATGTGGATGGCCTGAATGGGGTAGCCCATCTTCTCGGCCAGTTGCGACACTTTCAGGCAGGTGTCGGCAGAATCGCCGCCGCCGTTATAAAAGAAGTAGCCAATATTGTGGGCTTTGAAGACTTCAATCAGGCGCTCATATTCGGCCGGGTTGTCGTCGAAGCTTTTCAATTTATGGCGGCAGGAGCCAAAGGCACCGGAGGGCGTATGCTTCAGTGCGGCAATGGTGCGCGGTGTTTCTTTGCTGGTGTCGATCAACTCTTCACGCAGTGCACCGATAATGCCGTTGTGCCCGGCATAGACCTTGCCAATTTTGTCGCGGTTGGCGCGGGCCGTTTCGATAACGCCGCAGGCACTGGCGTTAATGACGGCGGTAACCCCGCCAGACTGCGCGTAAAAAGCATTTTTCTTAGCCATAAAGTTCCCGCAAAAGCGACGTCGTAAAAAATGTGCGCATCATACGGGATTAGTCCTTTAAATGCATGGCGATTAGGCACCTGTGGTGTGATAATTATCACCACTTAGCAGGGAATGATTAATTGATGCATATTCACATATTGGGCATCTGCGGCACCTTTATGGGCAGCCTGGCGCAGTTGGCAAAAGCCGATGGACATCGGGTGTCGGGTTGTGACGCCAATGTCTACCCGCCAATGAGCGAGCAGCTCGAACACGCCGGTATTGAATTAACCCAAGGTTACGATCCAGCCCAGTTACAGCCGGCCCCCGATCTGGTGGTGGTGGGCAATGCCCTGTCGCGGGATAACCCCTGTGTTGAATATATGCTGCGCGAGCAGCTGCCCTACACTTCAGGGCCGCAATGGTTTGGCGACCATTTTTTACAGGGTAAGTGGGTGCTGGCTGTGGCGGGTACTCATGGTAAAACGACCACCTCGAGCATGCTCGCCTGGATACTGGAATACGCCGGGCTGGAGCCGGGTTTTTTAATCGGTGGTGTACCGAATAACTTTGATGTCTCGGCACGACTCGGTGGTGAAAAATATTTTGTGGTTGAGGCGGATGAATACGACACCGCCTTTTTCGATAAGCGTTCAAAGTTTGTCCACTACCGCCCGCGCACGGCGGTGTTGAATAATCTTGAATTCGACCATGCCGATATTTTTGAAAACCTCCACGATATTCAGCTGCAATTCCACCATTTGGTGAGAACCATTGCCGATGACGGTCTGATTATTCACCCCCATAGCGATAAAAATATCAGCGATACGCTGACGGGCAAGTTTGACCGCCGTTACAGCACGGGCAAGAAATACACCTGGAGCCCGGTGCAAACAACGGGAGAAGGCGGGCAGTGGCAGGTTGAGCTCGATGCCGCCGATGGCAGTGTTTTTACCGTGGCCAATACCCAGAAAGATCAGCGCGGTGAGTGTGAGGGTGGTTTCGAGGTGCGCTGGCAACAGAGTGGTCTGCACAATGTCGCCAATGCCCTGGCGGCCATAGCCGCAGCAAGTCATGTGGGCGTGAGTTTGTCCCAGGCTTGTCGGGCCCTCAGTGCGTTTGAGGGCGTTAAGCGGCGCATGGAGTGTTTGGGGCAGGTGGATGGCATCAGTATTTACGATGATTTTGCCCACCACCCCACGGCCATTGCCACAACTTTAGACGGCCTGCGCAATAAGGTCGGCAGCGAAAAAATCATCGCCGTGGTTGAGCCGCGCTCCAATACCATGAAGCTGGGTGTACACAAAGACGAAGTGATTAAAGCCGTTGCCCAAGCTGACCAGGTGTTCTGGTATCAGAATGCCGGTATGGCCTGGTCTCTCGACGAAAGTGTGGAGGGTGATGGGAGTAATATTGTTGTCGACGATTTGGAAAAGCTCATTCAGCAAACCGCGCTTGCGGCCAGGTCCAAAAAGGACGGGGCTTGTCATGTGCTGATAATGAGTAATGGCGGTTTTGGTGGCTTTCATCATCGTTTATTTGATTATCTACAAGCCGATAAAGAGCGTTGATAGGGAAGCTCGATTCTTTGGCAAAGCCGTTAATTCCCACTGACACCGCCTGTTTCAAGATCAGCTGTCAATTTTGATATGGGGTATCAATGGCTGTTACAGGCCGGTGTAGTATTACGATTGTTGGGCGACCCACTCACAGCATGCGTCGACGGGAATCGGTTTTGAAATAAGGTAGCCCTGGGCTAGGTCGCAACCGAGTTGGGCTAATTTATCCCAAATGTCCTGGCTTTCTATGCCCTCGGCGACAGAGGTCATTTTCAGTTCTTTGGCCAGTAAAATACAGATTTTCACGATGGACAGGGCTTCGTCATCTTCCAGCATTTTCATCACAAAATGCTGGTCGATTTTTAATTCGGTGAACGGTGCCTGGTAGAGTTGTACTAGGGATGAATAACCCGTGCCAAAGTCATCAATGGATAGGGAAAAGCCCTTCATACGCAGTCGGTTCAATATTTCGAGAGAATCGGATACCGATTTTAAAATGGCGGTTTCAGTGAGTTCTATGGTGATGGCTGCTGGCGGTATATTCTTTGCTTTGGTGAGTGCGGCAAAGTGCTCAGGCATCGACAGGTCGAGTAAATCCTGTGCAGAAATGTTAATTGAAATCCCCGGGCTAAGACCCGCAGCCCGAAAGCGTAAATAGTCTTCGGTGGCAAGCCTGAAAACCTCATTGGTCAGCTCGGAAATCAAATTATTTTGTTCGGCCATGGCGATAAACTGGTCGGGAAATATAAGGCCTAATTCGGGATGCTGGAGACGAACCAGGGCTTCGAAGCCAATAATTTCTTTGCTCTTCATATCGAGCTTGGGCTGGTAAAAAAGAACCAGCTGTTTTTCGCGAATGGCAATTATTAATTGTTCGAGAGAAAGTGTTTGTTGACTACTTATTGTTTGTTTTTGAGGCGTGCTGGTTTTATTCAGTTGTAGTCGAGTCTCGACATGTAGCTGGCTGATGTAATGAATAAAATCCTTGGTGCTAATGGGCTTGCTAAGGGTTTTCGCCACCAGGATTTTTTTTGTATCGGCAAATTGTTTGGCGGAGTGCAATACACGCTCGTCAAAGCCGCTGACGAGGATATAAGTTGGCATGCAGCGCTTGTCGTAGAGGGTGCGCATGACCTCGATACCATCCATGTCGGGCATATTTAAATCGAGCAAAATGATGTCGGTATTGGCAATGGCTTGTTCGACGAAAAGCTTGGCCGAGGTAAAACCGGTGGCTGATAGGCCGGCGAGACTGATCATCTCTGTCATCAAGTCGACATGTTGTTGTTCGTCATCGACGATATAAATGTCGACGCTGTGACCGCTGGTCAGGGGGTCTGCGTTGGACAGAGCGGCTACAATTTTACTGTTTAAGGCATCATTGGGAGTGCTAAAGTTTTTAGCGCTGTTTTTAAGATAGGTAAGCAGAGAGTCTTTGAGGAGAACAATAAACCCTTCGATGGATTCCTGATTAAAGGCGCATTGATTAAAACCCTGCTGCAAGTTGTGCAGCGTTTTATTTTGAATGAGCCGAGTGCTGGCAAGATCGGGGTGGGTCAAGGCCAGCATCACCTGCTCTTCTCGGCTAAAGTAGGAGGCCGTGTAAACGATAAGATCCCTAGCTGCTTGCAGTAACTGACCCGAACTGGCGCTCTGGCCGGTGAGCAGGTGAGCCTGGTCAATGAGTGTTAGGAGTTGTTGTTGCTCATCACCCATCGCCGCTACGCCGATATTGAAATCGGCTGACGATGACGGGGCTTCACTGGCCGTTTTAGAGGGCATTGTCCTCGATTTCTAGTAGGGTGGCGACGGTGTTGAGCAACTCCGCTGAGCGGAAGGGTTTGCGTAAAACTGGGCCGTACAGTAGCTCTTGATGCTGCTGAATACTTTGTTCGTTATTATAGCCACTGGCCAGCTGTATTTTTATAGTGGGGTGTTTTTCACTGACGGCTTTTGCCAGATCAAAGCCGTTCATCTGCGGCATAATGATATCGCTCAGCAACAGGTCGACAGTTTCCCTGGTGAGTATCTCCAGGGCGGCGTCACCGGTATCCGCAATGAGTACCTGGTAGCCGGCCATGGTGAGTATTTCCTGGGTGATGTCTCGCAGTGCGGGCTCGTCATCGACGATAAGGATTCTTTCGGCGTTGGCCTGCGCAGCGATTGGCCTATCTCGTGGTATTGTTGGCTTCGTCAGGTTGCCTTCATGGCGTGGAAAATAGAGTGAGAAGCGGGTGCCGCTATCCACTTCTGATTCAAGACGTATGGTGCCGCCACTGCGATCCATAAAGGCGTAGGCCTGACTCAGGCCCAGGCCCGTGCCGTCACTGCTGCGGGTGGTGAAGAAGGGGTCAAATATTTTATCGGCGACCTCGCTACTGATACCCGAGCCACTATCTTCAATACTCAGCTGCATATACTCGCCCTCGGCAAGGCCCATGGCGCGTGCCTCGGCAAAGGCGAGGTGACATTTGTGTGTGGCAAAGGTTAAAACACCACCGTTGGGCATGGCCTGTTTGGCATTAATGGCCAGATTTAACAGTGTGTCTTCCAGTTCGGCCTGATCGATGTAGATTAACCAGGGTGACTCACAGAGATTGTAATCGAGCTTGATTAAAGCGGTGATCGATTTACCCAGTAGTTTACTTTGTGAGTTTAGTGCGGCGTGCAGGTCTATGGCCTGGGGCTGCGAGCTTTCCAGTTTAGAGAAGGCGAGCATGCGTCGGGTGAGATCGCGACCGCGTTCGCCGGCATTGGCGATTTGCGTGATGTATTTATTCAGACCGGCAATATCCTGATATTTGGCGGCCATTAAATCGGCATAACCGAGAATAACGCCGAGCATATTGTTGTAATCGTGGGCGACGCCGCCGACGATTTTACCCAGTGCATCCATTTTTTGGGTGCGCTGTAAATGCTCCTGTTGCCGCTTGGTTTCTGTGAGGTCATTCAAGGAGCCAATAAAGCGGCGTGTGCCATCGGCAGCTGGCGGCAGTTCCGCCGCTTTGATTTGCAGGGGGAAGGTGCTGTGGTCTTTGCGTCGGCCGATGGTTTCGCGCAGCCCATCGAGGATGGGTGTTTCGCCAACCCTTACCTGGTGCTTCAGGTATTCCTCTATCCTCTCTAGGTCAAAATTGGGCATGATGGTGCACAGGTCTCTATTGCTGATGTCTTCGTAAGTGTAGCCAAAGATTTTCTCAGCTGCCGGATTGATACTCAGTACCTGACCTTTATTATCGATGGTCATAATTCCCTCTGCGAGGGTGCTGAGTATTTCCCGTTGCTCCTGTTCTTTTTTGATCAGTGCGAGTTTTGCCTCGTGCTCGGCGCTGATATCGAGCACCAGCGAGGCCATGCCTACGACCTGTCCCGTCGGGTCAACAATGGCGCTATTGTGCCATTCACAGAGAATACTGCGGCCCTCCTGGGTGACGTTCTGGCTAATATTTACCTCACTGCCACGCTGCTGGACAATGTTCTGCCAAAGACGGCTGATTTCAGTCGTAGCAGAGGCGGGTACGATGATACTGGGATCGCAACCGATTGCCTGGTCCTGGCTGTAGCCAAAGAGCTTGCCGGCAGCGGCGTTCCAGTGTTCGATCTGGAAATTGCTATCCCACTCAATGGTCGCTAGAGGGGTTTGCTCTCGATACAGTTCAATCCGTTGCATCGAGGCCCGGTGTTCCGCCTCCGCCCTTTTTCTTGGACTGATATCATGCCCCTCGGCGACTAACTGGATAACGACTCCCTGCTCGTCGATTACGGGGTGGACACTAAACTGAGCCCAGAAATGATCGGCTCGAGAAACGCCGGTCTCGATGTCCTGGGTGACCTGTTCTCCCGCCGCCGCGCGCTGGCAGCAGGCCTGAACAATTTGCCGTGCCTCGGGCAATTTACTGAACCAGGGGCAGTCCCAGAGTTTTTTGCCGACGACATCGTCAACACCAATTCGCCAGAGTTTTAAGGGCGTATTGTTAACGAAAATCACGCTGCCATCGGGCCCTAGAATACAGGCCATTGCCTGCATATCGTTAAATAGCCCCTCTATTTGCCGCTGTATATTCCTTGCTGCCTGGCGCAATTGATACTCTTCGGTGACGTCATTGAAAACCAGTATCATGCCGACAATTTGCTCGTCGGCATCGCGAATAGGGGCTGCTGAATGGGCTATCTGGTATTCGCTGCCATCCCTGGCAATTAAGGTGGTGTGGGTGCTGGGGTCAGTGGTGTGATGGGCGCCGAGGAGCCTGTCGATGGGGTTGGCAATGGCCTCGCGCGTCGTGGCGTTGATAACGGGGAAGATACTGGCCAAGGCCTGTCCTCGGGCTTCATAGGCGTACCAGCCGGTAAGTTGTTCGGCAACGGGGTTCATGCGGGTCACCAGTCCCTGGGCGTCGGTGGTGATCACGGCATCGCCGATGGAGTGGAGGGTGACTTCGAGGTTTTCCTGCTGGGTGTTCAGGTCGCTCACGGTGCGGGCAACCTTGCGACTCATGGCATTCAGAGCCTGGTTGAGGGTGTCTATTTCGCCCAGATAAAGGCTGGGGTTTTGCAGGCCTGAATAGTTATTGGTGAGGTGTTGAGAAAACTTGGCCAACCTGGCCAGGGGTCGAGTAATAAACTGCCCTAAAATTAAAGCCAGGGCGAGGACGAGAGCGTTTGTCATCCACCAGATGATTTGATAATCCCTGCGTACCTGCTGCCATAGCGCTGTTTTTGCAGCGCGGAGATCGAATGAAGCATAGAGCAGGGAAGGTTGTTCACCAGGGGGCTGTGCCGAGGGTGAGAGGGCTTTTAAAGGAAGATAGGCCTGCAGTGATTGGCCATCACCGGCAAGGCTTATTGTATTTTGACCGTTTGCGGTCCGTGTCCGGGAAAGCTCGCTGAAAGTGGGCAGATCGTCAGCAGCTGTGGGGCTACTTTCTATAAGGCTTTGGGCGAGTATTTCGCCAGAGGCGCTGAAAAGTACCAGTGCCTTTGTGCTCGGGTCGATACGGGCCGCGCTCAAGAGACGCTGAGTGTGACTGATGGGTGCTGCCTGTGCCGCTCGGTATTCGATTTCCTCTTGTAGCAGGCTGAGAGCTCGTTCGACCTGTTCGCTGCGCTCGTCGATCAGACGCTGCTCGGCAACGTGGTAATTGTAGAGGGCTGCAAGCACCACGGCAACGGAGGCGGTTAGCCACATAATGACGGGCAAGATGATACGCAACTGCAGTTGGGCGCGTTGCATTATTGCGCTAGCCCCATGACTGTCTTCGTTCTGAGGAGCTGGCTGAAAATCGCTGCCACTGGGCGCGATCGCTGAGTTTTAAGGCTTCTTATCATCAAGGCTTCCCTGATCCCGCTGAGTCAGTCTGGGCTTAAAAGGAGGTGCTTACGCGACACCCTTGGGTTTTTGCTGTTTCATAAAGCCAAACATATAGCCGGCGATACGGCGCATTTGAATTTCGTCGGCACCCTCGGTGATGCGATAGCGACGATGGTGCCGATAAATATGCTCGAAATGCTTGTGGCGTGAATAGCCCAGCCCACCGTGAACCTGCATGGCCTGATCGGCGGCATCACAGCACAGGCGATTGGCGGTGTAATTACACATCGAGACCTTGTCGGAGACCGAAAAAGCGCCGTAGGTATCCATCTTCCAGGCCGTCTGACGAATCAGTGCGCGCAGCATTTCGGCGCGCGTTTGCAGGTCGACCAGGGGGAACTGTATGCCCTGATTGACCGCCAGGGGCTTGCCAAAGGGTCTACGTTGTTTGGCGTACTCGATGGACTGGTCGATACAAAACTGCGCGGCGCCGAGACTCGATGCCGCCTGGCGTATGCGGTTCTCATTGAAAAAGTGCTGCACCACCTGCAGGCCCTTGCCCTCGCCAGCCAATATGGCGGAGTCATCGACGTGCACGTTTTTCAACGACACTCGGCCGTGGTCGGTGGGCATATTAAAGGTCCAGAGCATTTCTTCGATTTTCAAACCCTCGGCCTGCATCGGCACCAGAAACGCGGTGATTCCGGAGGCATCTCCGGCTTTACCGCTGGTGCGGGCCAGCACCATGTCGTAGGGCGAGGTGTGAATGCCGGTGTTCCAGGTTTTCTCGCCGTTGATCACCCAGTGCTCGCCATCGCGTACGGCGGTGGTTTCCATGTGGGTGGCATCGGAGCCGTGCTCGGGTTCGGTAATGCCAAAGGCAAAGCGTCGCGTGCCGGCCAGCATCGGTTCCAGCCACTCGGCTTTCTGTGCTTCGGTGCCGTAGGCGATCATCAGTAAGATGCCGACATTGTTGCCGACAATGGAGTGTTCATTTTGCAGGTCGTTGTGCAGCCCCAGGCCTTTGCGGGCGAAGTGCTCGCGGATAATAGCCATGCCCAAATTAGTGCCGTCCTGGCCGCCGTATTCTTTTGGTAGGGAGTAGCGATAGTGACCGGCCTGATCGGCGGCGAGGCGAGACTCCTCTAGCAGCGCCTCCCACTCTTCATTGGGCAGGCCGTCGCGCTCCCAGTCAGTGCGGGCATCTTCGCGGCGGTGATCGAAGAAGCGAATATTGTCGCCCCGGTTCTCCATCGGCTTAATGACCTCGTCAATAAAGGTATCGAGTTCGGCGAGATAGGCGGTGATTTCCTCGGGGATATCAAAATTCATAGGGGCGTCCAGATAATTTATTGTTTTTCTTCGTCGACAGTTTTTTTAGCCGATTTCTTAACGACTTTCTTGCGCGGCTGTCGCGGTGGTGGATTGTCCCACAACTTGCCGCTCGAGAGGCATTGCCAGCCCCATTTGATCCATTTCAGCAGGGCGAAAACCAGCCACATTGACCAGAGTAACATCGCCAGACGGAAAACCCACAGCGGCAGGCTAAAGACCCAGGCATTGGGCAGGCTGTCACTGCTGTGATCCTGATACCACTGGTAGAGATAGGCGCCGGAGCCATTGCCGGTGATCTGCATGTCGGGTGAGGACAGGAGACTTTGCGGGATGGTGAAAAACAGGCTCAGCAGGGCGAGCAGTGACAGCCCTATCAGACCTATTTGCATCAGATTAAAGAGGGGTGATGCCGAGGTCGGGCAATAACGGCGCCGCGCCTCCATGGCAAAAAACCAGACGACCACGGGCAGGCTGCCAACCATATTGACCGTGCTCATGCCAATGGCCAATAGCAGCCAGTGCCAGGTTTTCAGGGGTATCGACAATTGCAGGCGCTGTACGCAGATGCCGAGGGCAATGGCGATGGCAATAATCACCGCCAGCACCCCCCAGTAGAGCATGGCCGGGCCAATGTCGGGGCCACTGAGTAGCAGCGGCCAGCGACCCTGGGGCAGGTGAATTTTTACATTAATATTGTTGGCCGGTGTGGGCAGTTCAAGGCTCGGCGTCAGAGTGCGCAGGGCGACGCCGCTGGGTAAGAGCCATTTTAAATCGATGGTTTGCAGGCCGGGGTGGAGGGGTATCACCACAAACTCCTGTTCCTTGGGCCGAGTTTGCTCGACGCCATCGATATGCATACTTTGCAATTCACCGCCGGGGGGTTGTTTAAAGCGGTAGTCGCCACCCAGGCTAGTGCGTATTTGCAGTTTCAGCGCTAAGTCCGCACTGCGCTTACCGGGAGTGTAGTCGAGAGCAATGCTCTCGATGGTGGTATTGGGGCCGGGCACGGGCTGGGGCTCGACGGCGTGCAGGCTTAAGGTTTCACCGGGCCAGGGGTGCCAACGCTGCTTGGCCTGCTGGTTCGAGGGGGCGGTTTTTAGGACGGGAATACCTTCGCCGGTGATATGCCAGCGGGGGGAGGCATTGACCGACCAGTGTTCGACCCAGTCTGTCGTTTGCGGTGCCGTTAATTTCAATTCTGCTGTCGGCTTCAGCACCGAGCGCCACTGAATTTGTCGCTGCTTGGCGGGCAGGGAGACCATCACGTGATGGTCTTCGATCAGCATATTCTGGCTAACTACCGACTCGTCCGGCAGCAGGGGGATACGCAAATTGATACTGCCGTGCTGGGGGGCGACACGACGCACCGTGGTGATCAGCTGCCAGTCGATATCCGCGTTGAGCTGGCGCTCGACATGAACAAAAGGTTTGATGGGGGTGGGTAGCAAGGTATCGGCCACCACCTGCTTGAGCTCTTTTTCGAGCTGTACGCTGCCACCGCTGACCCGGCCCTTGTTGAGGCCGTGAACCCGCCAGCCGGGGGCGTTTACGGTGGTGTTGTGTGGCGGCAGGGCAAAGGGAATCGTTATCGTGTCGCCATGGGCCAGGCCAGTGAGTAGTACCTCGTGCGTGCCGGCTTCCAGTTGTACCCAGAGCTTGCCCTGAGATTGCGCCAATGTTGCCGCTTGATTGTCGACGCGAATGCTTTGTGCCTGCCAGCTTTTGTCCAGCGGCAGGGGGAAGGCGATGGGGCTGCCCGCACTGGCACTAAACTGCAGGCGTAGTTGTTGCTGCTCGACACGGATGTCGACGTTTTGTACAGCGGCACATTGCGGTGCGCACAGCGGGGCTTTGAGCAGTTCTGCCTTGAGTGCCTGCAGCAGTTTTTCCGAGGGGAAATGCGGGTTGTGAACGGGGTCTGCGGCTTGAACCTGGGGTGCTTGCAGGCCCAGCCCGCCGAGTAATAACAGCGCGGGTAGCAGGCAGGAGGTAATACCCGGTGGCAGCCTTGTTGCATCGTCATCTTTGTGGCCAAACAGGCGGTGCTCGCGCAGCAGTGGGCCAGCCAGTCCGTAAAACAGCAGGGCGACCAGAGCCACCTGCACAAATTTCAGAGCTCGGGTCAGCAGCGGTGGCGATAGGTAGAGTGTTAGGGGTTCGCCAGCAGTGACCGGGCCACTCCAGCGAAGATCGATATCCTGCCATTGCCAATCCGGTTCGCCCGGTCCGGTTTGCACATTGTCGCTGGGTCGATAGCGCTTGCGCATTTTTTCTTCTGCAAGCATTGGCGCGGCGGCTGAATCCATCATTCGCGTCGCACCCACTTCCTTTTTCACCTTGTGTCGAGCCAGGCTTGCCGGTGCTTGAGAGAGCGCATCCCGAGAGTAGTTATAGTGAGAGGCGTTAATGGCGCGATTCATTTCCAGTTGCGGGTAGAGGCCGCGGCGAATTTGTTGCACGGAAAAGGCGAGAATAATAATTAACAGGGCGCTGAGGGCGACATAGGCGAAGCGGGTGGTGAGCTGTTTGAATTTGCCACTGGGTAGGACTTTGAGCAGCGGCAGGGCGGCCACCAGAATTACCCAGCTGACCAGGGGTGAATTGGCCTCGTGATAGGTCAGTGCCAGCGTGGCTGCGCCGATCAAGGCCCAGCGCCAGCTGAGTGTGCGCAGTAGGGCCGCAACAATGAGCAGACAGATAAACAGATCCCATAAATCCCAGCGCGACAGCCAGGACTGCTGCACGCTGTCGGGGCCACCGGCATGCCACAGTTGCCAGCCGGGGGGCAGTTGCAGGGTGAGTTCGACATTGTCGAAGTCGTGCAGCCAGCCATTGGCGGAAATAGAGGCCAGGGAGTCGATGCGGTTTATCGCTTCGACATCGACCTGGGGTTGGCGAATCTCGATGCCGGCACCCGTTTCACCGTCCATTTGCGTGACCAGCTGAGGGGTGCCATTGGCGACAATACGTCCCAGTTTTAACTCGGGCGAGGCGTGCAGACGCCAGCCGTGACTCATGGTGCCGCGGATCACGTCCTTGCTGGTCGCCCCAGCGCCATCGAAATCGAGCCACAGGGTGCGCTGTAAATTGAGGCGGTTGGCGGCGGGGCTGGCATCGCCCCGGTATTGCTCCTGTAATTCAAGGGTGGCATTGGGGGTCATTAAAAAGGTGGGCAGTTTGGCAAAGCGCGGGGGGATGTCGATTTGTGAGGGATCGATGGCGGGAATCCCCAGCGGCTTTACACCGCGCAGATGGGGGGCGGCGCGAAAACTCCAGATCTCCTGTGCCGGCCAATCCTTATCCATCTTCTGCATAGTGAAGAGCTGCGGCTGGTCGAGATAACGGGCGCGCAAGCGAATCACCCATTGACCGGCGCGGGCCTGTATTTTTAGACGGCCATCGGGCTCGATGCGGGCGGGCAGGGGTGACTCGAAATACAGTGCCTCGGCATTGGCGGGCAGCAGCTGGCCGAGAGTAATTTCCCGGGGCTTACCGGCTACGCTGAGGCGCAACTCAGTTTCCATCTGCATGGGAATAATATCGTTGAGGGCGCGAAAAACACTGAGTTTGATGGTGTTATCGAGGTTTTTTTGCTGTGTGTTGGCACGCTGGCTACGCAGCCACAAGCGTCCCTGGCTATCGATATTCGCCTTGACCTCCTGGCCATCGCTGCTGAGTTTAAGCAGGGCCGTGGCGGTCGGCACTGTCAGGTATTGGGGTGTTTTCTGCCAGCGCCATTGACCTTTAATGGTGTAGTTGCCGGCCTTTACGTGCAGTGCCGGTTTGCCCTTGAATTCGAGTACCGTCGCCGCTGTATTATTAATGGTGACGGACTGGGGCCAGTGCTTGTTGTCACCGGGCAAGGTTAACCAGCCAGGGGCGATGACTTGCCAGCGCTGAGAAAAGTCACCCCCTTGAGGGTGTATATTAATCGCCAACTGGCCGGGCCAGACGCAGCGTCGCTGCTCGATCTGCTGGGCTATTCTCGGGCAGGGGTGCTCTACCTGATCACGCAATACCCAGGATTCCCACTCCGCCAGTGCGGGCGGTGCCGAGCTCGCGGCGCCATGGCTGGGGGCGACAAGACAGAGCAGTAGCAGGCTGGTGAGCAGGCGAACAGACATGATGTCATCCTTGGCAATTATTTTTATGTAGCGGGCAAGAGGGGATTATGTCAGGTGATTGATGATAAACCATGAGGTTTTTTATGAGCGAGGTCTCGTCCGTGGCTATTGAGGCTAGCGTTGCCGGGCTTTTTATCGCGGCACAGGCGAGGGAGGCCCTGGTGAGCATGGCAGAGGTGGTGGCGGTGGCGGAGCGGGGTCTCGAGGGCGATCGCTATTTTTATCAACGGGGCAGTTATTCCCACTGGCCCGGCCGGGGACGGGATGTGACCTTGATTGAAACTGAAGTACTGGCTTCCCTGCCCGCTCCTTGTGCCATTACGGGGGCTCAGGCGCGGCGCAACATTGTCACTCGTGGCCTGCGATTAAATGCTCTGGTGGGACAATTTTTTCGGCTGGGGGAGGTGCTTTTATACGGCGTGCGCCTCTGCGAGCCCTGTCCTCATTTGGATACCTTAAGCCAGCCCGGGGTGATGGCTGCTCTCATCGGTAGGGGTGGTTTAAGGGCCGATATTATTGAAGGTGGGGTGATTCGAGTTGGCGATGGGATTGCGGCGCTTGCTTCCCGGTAATGGCGTGAAGATCAGGGCCGCATTAATACAGCGATTAAATGGCGACCCTGACGGCACAATAGATAGGCTCTAGTGTTTAGCCGAGGGCGGAAATAATGGAGTCGATCTCTTCTTTGGAGCTGTCTTTGATTTCGCCAATCGCTGCGACATCCAGGCCCAGGCGATCAAAGGCGGGGATTTGTAGCCACTCGGCAAGGTGTTCTTCCTCGTTGCCCTCGTCGCCTTCTTCAATCAGGTGGGCCATAAGGTTGGCGACCAGAACCACATCGGTGAGGTCGGTGGCGTGGCCGGGGGTGAAGGGTTCGCGGTCGTACAATTCGTGTTCGTCGGCGACATTCATCATCGCCTCGTCAAAGTCCCAGTTTTCAATAATGGCGCTGCCGATGCCGGTGTGCCAGTCGAGCATCACTTGCTCCAGTGCCTCGGGGTCATCAATCAGTGCGGGGTAGCTTTCGGCACGGGTGAGGATGTAGGTCTTGCCGATATCGTGCATCAGGCCTGCGAGCATGGCCTCATCGGGGTTGATCCTGTTTTGCCGCAGATTCGGGTGGCGCGCCTGTTTTTTGCTGATGACGAAGCAAAGAGCCGCCACGGTGACACTGTGTTGCCACAGTTGCTGAAATTGCGAGGCCAGAGCGGGGTTTGCCGGTGCATTCATCACCTGGTCCATGGCGATGGAGACGGCAATACTGTGGGCCATTTTAAAGCCCATGCGCGTAATGGCGGTGGGGATGTCTTTAATTTGATTACCGCTGACATTTAACGCGGCGGAGTTGGCGACCTTCAATAGACGCGCCGAAAATACCGGGTCGGAAACCACCAGCTTGGCAATTTGTTGGGTCGACATGTTGGGGTCTTCGAGGGCGCCTTTAATGCGCCTTTAATGCGCATGGCAACCTCGGGGAAGGCGGGTAATTTTACCTGGCCTTTGGAGAGTTCATCGCTCAGTGTTTGAATAAACTCAAAACCAATAGCATTGGCGTCTGACATTCTGTGCTTTCCTTAAAATTTGCTCTGAAGGACATTGAGAATAGTTTGTTATCTCTGCCTATGGTTACAAAATCGCCTCGCTGAATACAGGGCGAGGCTTCATTTCTTAGTGGCTTGTCGCAAATTTTTACGGGCTTTAATATTACCGGGCTTAGCGCTGGACACTGCCGATAAAGGCGCGAAGCTTTTCAGCGGCCTGATCCACCAGCCGCTGTCGTGCCGCCTGAGAACCCCAGGCGCAGTGGGGGGTGACGATCAGGTTGGGAATGTCGGCTGCCAGCAGGCAGTTGCCGTCAACGGGGGGTTCCTGGCTGAGCACATCAACACCGGCACCGGCGATAAGCCCCTGTTTTAAAGCCTGGGCCAGGGCTTGCTCATTGACGATGCCGCCTCTTGCGCAGTTGATAAGCAGAGCGCTGGCTTTCATTAGCGCGAATTCATCGGCTGCAATTAAGTGGCGGGTTTGCTCGCTCAGGGGACAGTGAATACTGACGACATCAGCTGTGGCTAAAAACTCTGCTAAGGGCAGGCGGGGTGTCGCGTCATCATTGTCTGACTGCCAGCCGGGTGACTGCCAGCCGGGTATTGCTGCGCTGATAACAGGCATGCCAAAGGCGCGGCCAATAGTGGCGACGCCACGACCGAGTTCGCCGTAGCCAATAATGCCGAGGGTCTTGCCTGCCAGTTCAGTGATCGGGTAATCGAGTACTGAGAAAAAGGGACTGTTGGGCCAATCTTGTTGCGCCGCTCGATGGTAGTCCTGCAGGTGGGTGCTGAGTGAAAGGATGAGCGCCCAGGTGTGTTGCACCACCGATGCCGTACCGTAGGCGACGCAATTATTGACGCTAATGCCCCGTTGTTGGGCCGCCTGGTGATCGACAACATTGGTGCCGGTGGCCAGTACGCCGATATATTTTAGTTGGCTGGCCACGCTAATTTCAGCTTCACCCAACAGCACTTTATTGGTCAGTACGATGTCGGCATGGGCAATGCGCTCTGCGGTTTGGCTGGGGGTGGTGTTGGCGTAGTTGTGCCAGTTGACGCTGGCTATATCGAGCAGGGGGCGCAGGTCGAGATCCCTGGGGTGGAGTGAATCGCGATCGAGAATAACGCCATTTAAGGCTGCCATAGGTGGCTCGTTATGTTGGGTTAAAGGGGCTAGCACTGTACGTCAGTTCAGCGGTCAGTGCCTTATCGGACGGCGGCGCATGGCAAGAGGACAGCAGTTTGTCGGCAGCTTAGGCATAATGGCGCGTTGCTGGCCACGTGCGCCTGATATAACCGATTAGAAAAACAAGGGAAAACCATGTCCGAACGCTTACTCCACGCCTACGAGCGAATTGTGCTGATGCACCCCAAACTCGTGCTGTCGGTGGTCTTGCTGATGACTCTGGGTCTGGCATTGGGCCTGCCCAATTTTAAACTCGATGCCTCCGCGGATTCTTTGACCCTGGAAAACGACAGCGACCTCGACTATTTTCGTGAAATTAACGAGCGCTATGGCAGCGGTGATTTTCTGGTGGTGACCTATAGCCCCCTGGCTGGGGACGACTTGTTTTCCGATCAAAGTCTGGCCACCCTCAATGAATTGACCGAGGCGCTCTCGCAGGTTGAGGATGTGGTCAATGTGCTCTCGATGATCAACGTGCCGCTGTTGTACAGCCCGAAAGTTTCCGTCAGTCAGTTGCACGACACCCCGCGCACCCTGTTGACCCGAGGTGTCGACCGAGAGATGGCGAAGCAGGAATTCCTCAACAGCCCCCTGTTTCGTAAATTGATCCTTGGCCCCGAGGGCCAGACGACTGCGGTGTTGGCCGCCATTAAAGTCGACGAGCGCTATATCGACTTGGTGCGCGGTCGCGATGCCCTGCGTTATAAGCGTAAGACAGAGGGTTTGAGCGAGGCAGAAACCCTCCAGCTGGCAAGTATCAGCCAGGAATTTCTCGACTACCGTACGGAGCGGGCCGAGGTTGAAAAAGAGCGTGTCAAAACGGTGCGCGCGCTGATGGATAATTATCGCGGTCGCGCGCAAATCTTTCTCGGTGGGCCGAGCATGATAACCGCCGACATGGTGGACTTTATTCGCAGTGATCTCGAAGTCTTTGGCGCTGGCATTACCCTGTTTATCGTCCTCACCCTGGCGCTCATCTTCCGCCAGTTGCGCTGGGTGGTCTTGCCCCTGGCGACCTGTGCTTTTGCCATCGTGATGATGCTCGGCTGGTTGAGCTGGATTGACTGGCGTCTAACGGTGATTTCATCCAACTTTGTCGCTCTCTTACTCGTATTGACCATGGCGCTGACCATTCACCTCATCGTGCGCTATCGCGAGTTGCACCATGAAAATCCCGAGGCCAGCCAGCTAGAGCTGGTGCGGAGCATGGTCCACTTTATGGCGCGACCCTGCATTTACACGGTGTTAACGACGATAGTGGCCTTTGCCTCGCTGGTGGTCAGCGGTATTCGCCCGGTAATTGATTTTGGCTGGATGATGACCATTGGTCTGTCCGTGTCACTGGTGCTGGGCTTTCTGGTGATTCCCGCCGGCATGCTGTTGCTGGGTAAGGCGAAAGTTGTGCAGCGAGGCAGTCAGGGCGGCAATTTGCCGGCGCATTTTTCCAACTTTACCGAGCGCCACGGCACTCTGGTGCTGGTGCTGTCACTTATCGTCAGTCTTGTTTCGGTGGTCGGTATCAGCAAGCTGCAGGTTGATAATCGCTTTATCGACTACTTTAAAGAGCACACCGAAATCTATCAGGGCCTGTCGATTATTGATCAAAAATTGGGCGGCACCACGCCGCTGGATATTATTATTCAGGCACCGGCGAGCGCCGCCATCCCCCTGACGCTGGGTGTCCCCGAGGGCGATGATCCCTTTGGCGAAGAGGATCCTTTTGCGAGTGATCCCTTCGAGGATGACCCCTTTGGCGACGATGTTTTTGGCGAGGAAGACCCCAACCGGCAAAAGCCGAGTTACTGGTTTAGTCGCGGCGGGTTGGAAGAGCTAGAAGAAATCACCACCTACCTCGATGAGATGGACGAAATTGGCCGCATCGATTCCCTGGTCACTGCCTTTCATGTCGCCAATGATCTCACCGGCCATCGCATGAATGATTTTGAACTGGCGGTGATGCGCAAGGGCCTGTCGCCGGAGATGAAGGGTTTTCTACTGGCGCCCTATCTCAACGACGCGAGCGATGAAACGCGCCTCACCATGCGCACGGTGGAAAGTGGCAGCACGCTGAATCGCCAGCAATTACTCGACGAAATAACCAGTTTTTTGATTGATGAGGTGGGCCTGGAGCCCGAGCAGTTTCGCCTCTCGGGTTTGATGGTGCTCTACAATAATATGTTGCAAAGCCTGTTTCACTCGCAAATTGTCACCCTGGGTGCGGTATTTCTCGGCATCATGTTGATGTTCGTCGTTTTGTTCCGCTCACTGCTCATCGCCTTTATCGCGATTTTCCCGAATATTCTCGCCGCCTGTGTGGTGCTGGGCGTGATGGGCTGGGCGGGTATTCCACTGGATATGATGACCATTACCATTGCCTCCATTACGGTCGGCATCGGTGTCGATGACACCTTGCACTATATTTATCGTTTCCGCGAAGAGTTCGCCAAAGATCGCGACTATGTGGCCAGCATGCACCGTAGCCACAAGTCCATCGGCGTGGCCATGTACTACACCTCGATCGTGATTATCGTCGGCTTTTCCATTCTCGCGCTGTCTAACTTTATGCCCTCGGTCTACTTTGGTTTTCTCACCGGGCTGGCGATGCTGACAGCCCTGCTGGCCTCGCAAACCCTGCTGCCGAAGTTAATATTGTTGACGCGGCCATTGGGTAAGTAAGCGCTTTATATTTTTTTCGGGGCTGTTTGTTGGGGCAGGGCTGGGCCGGGCGTATCAAAATAAAAGCCCTGAACCTGATCGCAGGAGCTGGCCAATAGAAAGTCTGCCTGCGCCTGGGTTTCTACGCCCTCGGCAACGATGGTTAGCGCCATGGTGCGGCCAACCGAGATAAGGGCCTCGGTGATCTGCTGGTCGGAGGGGTCATTGGTGATGGCGCGAATCACTGAACCATCGATTTTCAGGGTGTCGAACTGAAATTTTTCCAGGGATGAGATCAAGGTGTAACCGGTGCCAAAGTTGTTGATGGCGACGCGTACACCGAGGTCTTTAATTTTGCTCAGCGTTTCCAGCGCCGTATCTGAATTACTGAGCAGTAAGCTCTCGGTGATTTCCAGTTCAAGGTGGGCGGGGTTGAGGCCGGTGGTCTGCAAAATCTCGCTAATGTCTTGCAGCAGGTGGGCGTCGGTAAATTGGCGGGCTGTCAAGTTGACCGAGACACAGCGCGGTGGCAGTCCCTGCTCTAGCCAACTGAGGGCCTGTTGACAGGCCGTTTTAATGACCCATTTGCCAATCGGGATAATAAGCCCGGTTTCCTCGGCCAGGGGTAAAAACTGCAGGGGCTGCACCAGACCGAGAGTGGGGTGTTGCCAGCGCAACAGGGCCTCGGCGCCGGTCACATCGCCACTGCGTAAGTCGTGTTTTTCCTGGTAGTGGAGAAGGAATTCATCGCGCTCTAGGGCCAGGCGCAGGCTTGACTCCAGTGCCAATCTTTCCAGTGAGTCAGCATTGAGCTCTTTAGAGTAAAAACAAAAATTATTTTTACCGCCTTCCTTGGCGTGGTACATGGCGATATCGGCATTTTTGACGAGGGTTTGCTCATCCTCTCCATCGAGGGGGAAAGCGCTGATGCCAATGCTCACGGTGACGCGTAATTCCTGCCCCGATAAATGGAAAGACTTGGCGACAGCGCTGAGGATTTTCTTCGCCACCGCACTGAGCTGTTTTTCGTCATTCATATCGGGTAACAGCACGACAAACTCATCGCCACCGAGACGCGCGACGGTGTCCGTTTCACGCAGTGACTCGTTGAGTCGTTTGGCGACTTCGATGAGTAATTCATCACCGACGTCATGACCCAGTGTGTCGTTAATGATTTTGAAGCGGTCGAGATCGAGAAACAGCAGGGCAAAACGACGTTCATAGCGTTTGGCTTCGGCGATGCCATGGCTGAGCAGGTGGCTAAAAAAACTGCGGTTGGGTAAATCGGTAAGGCCGTCATGGTAGGCCAAATACTCGACTTCTGTGGCATGGGCTACCTGCTCATCCATGACGCGCTGCCGGCTTTTCTGCAGTTGCCTGCTAAGGTAGTACAGCAGGGCACTTAGCAGCACGATAAGGAGGGTAGCGCCTGCCGCCCGTTGTCGATAGAGCTGGCGGAGTTGTGTGCTCGCCGCGAGTTGTTCCTCTTCGGAGAGACCGAGGACGATGGCCAGGGGGATGTCATAGAGCTCGGTCGCCACGGTATAACGCCTTACCTGATCCCAACTATTATTTAATAACTGAACCTCCGTGTTTTCGAGTTCTTCGGCGTCGGGCACCAGCCGAGCGTAATCTGCTTGCTCCCCCGAAACAATGCTTTCGCCGCTGCGTCGGGTGCGAAACACACCGTCAGTACCTAGGATGCCGAGCACCCCATGCCGACCCAACTGGGCTATTTCGTAGCCACTGACAAAATAACTGGCATCAACCGAGGTCAAGGCAATACCGGCGAAAGCGCCTGAAGCTGTGCTTAGTCTACGGCTGAAAGTGAGTTTCCATGCTTTGTTGTAGGGCTCTTGCCAAGGCTGACTCACGGCCAGGTGGTCAACTTCCCGCTGCTCGAGAAAATAGCTTTGCGCGGCGACATTGGCTTTTTCGAAGGCTCGGGTGCTACTGATGAGATTGCCGTCGGCGTCGGTAATGCTGGTAATGAAGAGGAAGTCGGGGAGCAGTAAGTCCCAGTCTTCGACCAGTGCCAGTGTGGCCTTGTTGCTGCCAATTTCGTAGCCACGTTTAACCACCTTCAGGGATTGGTCAATCTCGCGGATGGCACGCACCACCTGGGCTTCATAGGTGAGGGCCAGGGCACTGACAGACCTGGCGGCATTCGCCCTGGCGTTGGAAAAATCATTATCGACCAACCGCAAGGTAATGACCCAGAGCACAACGATGGCGGCAAAAACCATCGACAGAAAAATCAGCGGTAAAATGCTAAACCTTGTCTGCGCTGTGTTCGGATTCGCGGGTGTCGCCTTACTGGGAAGTTGAGGCGCTTGTTGCTTGGCCCCTGCTTGATCCGTGCTGTTGTCGAGTGGTGCCGTCATTGCTTAATGGCCACAATCTTTACCGAGTCATCGACGGCGGCCCGGTCGATATAGCCTATGTTGGCCCCGCTATGGGTAAGCTGGTACTTGACGGCAGCGCTGTCGGCCGCTTCTTTGGGTGGCTGGCCGCGGCCGGTAAAAATGAGTTTCGACCAGTGTGCCTTGACCTGTGCCGGGGATTTTCCGCTGACACGACGGTAGAAGTCATCGCGGTCTGCACTACCTTCATTCTGATTGAGAGGCAGTGCGCGGGAGCCATCGGGGAAGCGTCGGCTTTTGCCGAGGAAAATTTTCGCGACCTGAGTTTTGCTGAGCTTGTTGATAGGGGTCTCGGCTGCGACCACCACAACCACTTCGCTGTGAACATCGGCCACAGCAAAACAAAGCATTAGCAGGGCAGTGCCGATTAGCTTGTTGTGGCGTTTGTTATGGCTCATGTGAGTTTTTATTTTTTTCCTTAAAAAACCAGGTCAATAGCGGTGCTGAAAACATTGACCGTACCACCGGGGCTGAAGCCGGGTTGTATATTGCCGAGGCGGCCGGGAGATTGCTCGTCGATGTCGATATGCTGATACTGTAATTTAAGGGCTGCGCCCGGATGAAAGTCCCAGCGGATACCGGCGGTAATGGACTTTTGCGCGGCTGAGGCCTGAAACAAAAGGAGGTTAAGACCCTGATTCAATTGATCAACTGTACTGGCGAGGGGCTGTGGCATGCCCGTGGTTGATAGACCGGATTCGTCTGGCGTCTCGCCGTTGACCTCGGCGAGAGTCAGAAAAGGCATCAGACTGGGAAAGTGGTAGGCAAGGGTGGTATAGCCGGCCTGTACTTTCGTCAGACCCCCGGTTTCGGAGGCGTGTCCCCATTCGCCCATTAGCAGCCAGTTGCCGGGTTCCAGTTTTATGCCTGCACTATAGAGTTCAACCGAGGCGTCTTCGACGCGATAGCGCGTACTTATCGCCCTGGCCTGGGCGGCGTTGGTTTCCTGGCCAGGAATTAAGCTCAGGGCATCGCCAATAGTCCCATAGGCGTCGTACAGGGCATCGGATTCTTTGACAGCCAAATCTAATTTTGTGTGCAGATAAGATAATCTTAAAGTGGCAAAATTATATTCGAAGGTGTTATTGATCGTGATTCCATTGCGAGCCTTAATTTCGCCGTTTCGAACAATGTCTCTATTGGTTTGGCCCAGATTAAATTGCAGGGTATTGCGGCCATTCTCGAATTCCTGGCTATAAGTCAGATCAAGACCGTCGAGATTGGTCAGGGGATTGAGTTGATAGACCTCCTGAGGAACGCGTATCCAGGGATTGGCATAGCCGACCAGGCGGGTGTCAGAGACCATAAAAGTCGGCAATACGGTACGACCGATACGTAGACTTAATTCGTCGTTGAACTGGTATTTAATATTCGCCCACTCTATTTCAGGGGTCCAGGCGTTGTCCTCCTGACGCTGAACGACAAGCTGCAAGACGGCAGAAAAAGCAGTGTTGAATTGAATGTCCAGTTGCCCACCAAGCTTGGTATCAACCCCCGCATGCCATTCACTGGTATGGCCTGCACCGTTGGGTTGTAAGAGCCAGCTCGAAACGAAATCGGCCCGATCTTCATCGGAATAAACCGCACCCAGAGTTGCGAAGCCGTTAAAGGAATAAGTCGGGTATGCCTCATCGAGGGCAATGGCCTGATGCCCAGACAGGCCGCCTGCGGCAATAAGGGCGGCGGAGAAGAGTGGCCGAAGACGCGCTTTCAAGCTGTTTTTAGTGGCCACGACATAAGTCCTGTATTGCATGGGTACTCATTGAGGGTTTATCCGTATTTCTGCTGCCAGTCTTATTGGGTGAAAATGGATTGTTTAATCAGCATAGATGAGATAGTCGAGATCGATAGGTGTTTTTATGGGCCTTATGCTTCGAAAGTATGATCTTGCGGGTTAATCTTGCAAGGCTGGCTGTCTCAAAAAGCCCCTTTAATACGCAAGATGTTAACCGGTTAACCGGTTAACAGGCTGCGGGCCGTGTTCGGGGTTTTGTCATTAGGAGGTAAGCAACGGTATGTTGTATCGCGTGCTGGCAGATGCCGTTCTCATAGGCCATTTGTTATTAATTATCTACGGCCTGCTCGGTGGTTTGCTTTATTTCTGGCGCTGGTGGTTGGTATGGCTGCACTTGCCATTAGCAATATGGATTTCCCTCATCGAGTTTTTTCAGTGGACCTGCCCCCTGACGCCTCTGGAGCAGCAGCTGCGCGTGCTGGCGGATGAGGGGGCCTATTCGGGCGGGTTTATCGAGCACTACCTGCTAGCCCTGATTTATCCCGAGGACATGACCCGGGCGATGGCGCTGATCCTGGGGCTGATCGCCCTTGGCTTGAATCTACTGATCTATGGCTTGATTGTCCGCGATGCCGTTTTGCGCTTGCGGCGCGGGCAGTGACGACTGATGGCGCTTATTCAGCCCGCAGTGCGTCAATGGGGTTTAAACGGCTGGCACTGTAGGCGGGCATAACACCGGCCAGTAGGCCGATAAAAGCGGCAGCGAGCAGCGCGAGGGCGAGAAAGAAAGGGTGCAGGGCCAGGGGCAAAGCGGGTACCAGCAGAGACAATGTGGCGGCGATTGCTGCGAGCAGGGCCAGGCCGATGACGCCGCCGAGCAGGGATATCAACACGGCTTCCCCCAAAAACAGGCCGAGGATTTGCCGCTGACTGGCACCGATGGCGCGCAGCAGACCGATTTCGGCGCTGCGTTCGCGCACGGTGGTGGTCATAATGGTGGCGATGCCGACGGCGCCGACAAATAGCGAGATGGAACCCAGCGCCGCGACGCCAAGGGTCAGCACATTGAGTACACTGCCCATGGTTAGCAGCATTTCATCTTGCGTGGTGATGGAAAAATCTTCATCGCCGTGGCGCTCGATCAGTACCTGTTTCACCCGCTCTGCCAGTTGTGCCGAGCTGGTGGCGGGGGAGAAGCTGATGTCGATCTCCATCAGGCCCTCGCGGTTGAACAGTTGCAGGGCTTTGTCGGTGGGAATATAGACAATATCGTCCATATCAAAACCCAGCATCTGGCCCTTTTTTTCGATTACACCAATAACTTTAAAGCGCAAGCCACCGACGCGTATGGTCTTGCCGAGGGGATTGGTATTGGCGAACAATTCCCGCTTCATGGTGTAGCCCAGCACCGCATAGGCGCGACTGTGGCCGCTGGGATCTGCGGGCAAAAAGCGCCCCATGCTGAGCTTGAACTGCCAGGCTTTGGACATTTGCGCGCCGACACCGAGAATATCGCTGTTGCGCTGACGATTGCCGTACTCGATGGCTCCCGCCCCCTGTACCACCGGCACTACCGACTCCACGCCGGGCAGGGTGATCAGCGCCTGGGCATCATCGAGACTCAGGGGCCTGACCGACGACAGCAAACCGCCGATGCCGTGGGTCATGTCCTTGCCGGGATTGACGGCGATAATTCGTGTGCCGAACTGAGAAAATTGCTCGAGCATATACAACTGCAAGCCGCTGCCGAGGGAGGTCAGCAGTGACACCGCCGCAATGCCGATGCCAATGCCCAGCGCGGTGAGCAGGCTTTTGCCGAGGCTGTGAGTCACCGAGCCCCAGATCAGACGGGCGGCATCGCGGGCGATCATGCCTGCCCCGCTTTTTTATCGAGCAGAGCATCGACCGGCGTCATATTCGCGGCCTTTCGTGCGGGAATCGCGGCAAACAGCAGGGCGGTCGCGGTGGCAATGAGCGCTGAACCGAGTTGCGCCCAAAGCGGGGTGGTGAAGGGAATAGTGGGGTATAGGCCTCGCGCCACGTACAGCAAGAGCTCGCTAATCAGTATGCCAATCAGTGCGCCGCTCAGTGCCATAAGGCAGGCCTCGCTAAGGAAAATCAGCGCCACGGTGCGCGCCGGGCAGCCCAATGCTTTGAGCAAACCAATTTCACGGGTGCGTTGGCCTACGGCGATTAACGACACGTTCATAATCAAAATGCCCGCTACCAGCATGCTAATGCCGGCAATCCCGGCGACCGCCAGAGTCAGAGTGTTGAGGATGTTTTCGAAGGCGGACAGCAGGGAGCCCTGAGTGATAATAGTGACATCCTCCTCCCCCTCGTGGCGCTCTTTGAGCAGGGCGATAATGCGCTGCTGGGATTTTTTCAATCCATCGAGGCTGCGCAATTCAATAAAGACGCGAAATAAACCCGCCTGATTAAACAGCGCCTGGGCGTTGGCGACCGGCACGATAATCGCCTCGTTCATATCAAAACCCAGGCCCTCGCCCTTGTCTTTGAGAATGCCAATCACTCGAAAGCGGCTGTCGCCGGCGCGTAGCCATTGGCCGAGGGCGGGCCGGGTGCCGAACAATTCTTTGCGCAATTTACTGCCAATCACACAAACCGCCTGACTTTGCTCGAAGGGGAGTAGCGGCAGGGCCTTGCCCTGAGCAACGTCGAGTTGGCGAAGATCAAAGAAGGCGCGGTTGCTGCCGATGGTGAAGGCTTCACGGCTGAGCTTGCCGTGGGAGATCTCCATTTTGCCGGCGATCAGCGGTGCCACTGCCGACACATTGCCGAGCCGAGCGATGGCCTCGGCGTCACGCAGGGTCAGATCCCGTGTCGTCTCACCCGTTAAGGGGGGAATGCCGCCGCTGGTTTCCTTCTTGCCCGGCAGCATAATGAGGATGTTTTTACCGAGCAGGTTGAATTCGGCGAGCACAAATTGCTTGCCGCCCTCGCCGATGCCGGTGAGCAAATTAATCGCCAGCACGCTAATCGCGATGGCAGCCAGCAACATGGCGGAGCGCAGCCGCTGGCGCTCGATCAGTTTCAGGTTGAAGGCGATAAGGTCGAGGGCGCGCATCTTAATTCAAGAGCCAATGCTGGAGGCGATCTGGCGCGCACTATCGCTGGCAATGCAGCCATCACTCATTTTCAGCGCGCGCCGGGCGCGATCGCCAATGGCCTGATCGTGGGTGACCACCAGCAGGGTAATGCCCTCGTCGTTGAGTTCTTCGAGGAGTTCGATCACCTCGTGGCCCGAGACCGAGTCGAGATTGCCGGTGGGCTCGTCGGCGAGCAGCAATGCGGGCTTCATCACGATGGCGCGACCGATGGCGACGCGCTGGCGCTGCCCCCCCGATAACTGGTTGGGCACGTGGCTGGCGCGGTTTGTCAGTGCCAGACGGGCGATTATTTTATCGACCAGCGGCCTGCGCTGCTTTGGCGCGATGCCGGCGAGGATCAGTGGCAGCTCTATATTCTCTCGCGCCGTAAGCCGGGGTATTAAGTGGTAACTCTGGAAGACAAAGCCAATGTGTTGGCGCCGTAAAGTGGCGAGGGCCTCTTCGCTGAGCTGACTGGTTGCCGTTTGATTGAGGCAGTATTCGCCGGCGCTGGGCTTATCCAGCAGGCCAAGCATATTGAGCAGCGTCGATTTGCCCGAGCCCGAAGGCCCCATCACCGAGAGGTATTCGCCGCGCGCAATTTTCAGGTCGAGATGGTCGAGGGCATGAACGCATTGGTCGCCAACCTGGAAGCTGCGGCATAGCTGCTGAAGTTCAATCATGGCTTATTCCGATTCTGTTTTTTCATCGGGCATGGGAAAAGGATAGCCTTCACACATGGCTCGCTGTCAATACTTCCTTGTACGCTCGAAGTCGGCATCCATGCCTCCGACGGTCATGCGTAAAAGCTATCCTTTTCTTCGGTGGTGCTCGTCAGTCCCGCTATGGCGAAATGGGCATAACGAATGCGCCCTCGATAGCCCCTTCGGTATCGAGGGATAACAAGATCTCATCACCCTCACTGAGCCCCTCGACAACCTCCGTCGATGTCCAGTTGCTGAGCCCGGGTTTGAACGGCTGGTAGCTGAGCAGCCCCGTTGCTGCGTTGTAGCGCAACACTCGGTTGCCATCAATCACCGTTTCGGTGGGAATGCGCAGGGCCTTATCGCGCTGGCTGAGGATGATTTCAATATCGGCGCTATAGCCGATCAGCAGGGAAATCCCTTCGGGGATCGTGTCAAAAGCCACTTCAATATCGACGGTGCGGGCCTGCTTCTCAAACTCCTTCACATAGGGCGCAATACGACTGACGCGGCCGTTAAAGATTTGCCCGCGAAAAGCATCGAGGATGATGCGCGCGGGCATGTTTAATTCGATAGCCGCGGCATCCACTTCATCAATGGGGGCGGAAACATAGAGGCAATCGAGGGCGATTAAATCGACGGCAGGCGGTGTGGCAATGCCCGGTGGGGAGGGGGTGATGTACTCGCCGACTTCGCCGTTGATTTCGGCGACCACCCCGGCAAAGGGCGCACGCAGGCGGGTTTTTTCAAACAGGGCGCTTTGCAGGGCCAGTGTGGCCCGGGTCGTTTCAACCCCAGCGCGGGCTTTCGCGCAGGCAAAAGATGACACGTTGGCGCGGGTCTCTGCGGCGTCGAGTGCTTCCTCTGAAACCAGTTTTTTTGCGGCCAGGCCCTGTTTGCGCTTTAGCTCCCGAGCATCGAGGGCGGCGTTATGGCAGCTTTCTTTGACGCTTTCCTGGGCGGCGGTAACGCGAGTGCTGGCCTCGGCAACGCGGGCCTGTTGATCTTCATTCCACAGCTGAATAAGTACCTGGCCCTTTTCAACCTGATCACCTTCATCGACTAGCAAAGCGGCGACTTGTCCGCCGATGGGCATTGACAGGCGCGAGCGCTGGCAGGCTTTAATAGTACCCGCGCGGGTATTGGCAACGGTGGCTTCGACGCGGCCCTGTTCGACTTTTGTTAACCTGACAGCAAGCAATTCTTCCCGCTTGAGTTGCCAGTAAATGACAGTCAGGACAAAAATTGAAACGGTGAATAGCAGGGCTTTTTTCATTTTTTTATAATAATTATTACTGATTCTTTCAGACTATCACGCAGGGGCTAAAGAGCAACTGTGCTTGATCAAGCTAATCGAGAGTATTCTTTAAGTTATGGCCCTTAAGCTCCGGCCCTTAAATCAGACCCCATCGGGTGAGAAAGGTGCTTTTGGATAAAATAGCAGAGCGAGGATAATACTGTCTGCACCGAGAAACAGGGCGTTTTCAAGTATTGAGCAGGCTGTAAAAATGCTTTGGATTCGTTTGTCCTGAGGTGTTATTTCAGCCCGTGTTTTAATCATTATTAATGTGAAAGCTTGAAAGAATAGTTGGGGCGCTTACCCATTCGCGGGAGCAGGCGCCCATTAAAATAGTTTTTCTAAGTCGTCGAGCCTTAGAATACCAGCTGATAGGCATACCAGGCCATTAATAAAACCTGTACAAAGAAAAATGTAGCGCGCACCCAAACCACCAGGGTTGCGGTGGAAATCATATGGGCGATGGATTGAGCGATGCGCGCGTAAAGCACGTACATGACCGTGCCTTCCATGATTGAAAATTGCCCGGAGAGGCCGGCGGCCGCGACTAGAGCGGCAAAAACCGGCAGATTTTCGACACAGTTTAAATGCGCGCGAGTGACGCGATGGCCAAAACCGGGTAGGTCTTCACCGGTGGGTGAAAAGGCATTAATGGCTTTTTTGCCCGTGATGAAATTCGCCACCCGCAAATTGGCGACAGTAAATAACAACAATACTGTCCAGCCGGCGAAGCCTGCAAGGGCGACGAGGGCGGGGTTCATGGTCAATAGCTCGGATGCATTCATGCTTATTATCTCTCGTTGATTGAGGCTTGCATGCTACGTCAACGAGCAATGGGGGTAAATCCCGAAAAGTGCATCGTCAGTTTGTGGAAATGCCCTGTAAGGACTGAGTGTATAGGGCGGTGGTCTCAGCTAAAAAATGCGCCAGGCATTACATCGGCATTGCGCGGATGGCGTCCTTGCCATCCCAGTTTTTCGCGGCATCCTCCACCAGTAGAAACATGTCTTTAAATACGCTGTTGTTATCCCACAATTCAATATAGTGCCCGACAGTTTTTAAGGCATCAAAATACACAAGCGGTGCACCACCGAGGGACAGTTCAAAAGCGGCTTGATGTCCCGAGTCGATATAGTGTTTGTAGCTTGCCTTGTAGTCTTGGGGCATCAGTGCAATATGGTGAACACCGCTACGACCGGCCTCTAGAAAATCTTTGTACACGGATGGGGCGTCATTGTGCTGAACAATCAATTCAATCTGCAGGTCGCCACTGTTGCCCAGAGCGATGGAAACATCGGCATTGGTCGGTTCACCATAATACTTCTGATCTGCCAGGGGGCAGTGATCGATGGTGTAAAAGGGCCCTGCCCCCAGGGTCTTAATCCAGTAATCCAAGGCGCTGTCCATATCGTTAACAACATAGGCTAACTGGCGAAGAGTACCGAGTGGCTGTGTCATATTGTTCACCCTGGTTTATTAGTTTTTTGGGGGTTTTCTTATGTGCAGGTACAGCATGGGCCGACAATAGCTCTGCTGTAAAGCTTGTTGATGGTGATCGTGTTAGAGAGCAGTTTCTTGAATAGACTGTTAGCGATGTGTGTGGCCTTATGCAAAGATAGGACGACTCCCGATTGAGCAAGGGCTCATCGGGACTGAACTTAACAATAAACGTAAAGAATTAGCCGATATGTCTACGCAAGAAGAAATTGCTTTATTCCCCCTGCAAATTATTTTGTATCCGACCATTGGCAGTCGCATACAGATTTTTGAGCAACGCTACCTGCGGCTGGTGAAAGAGTCGATGGCCGGTGATAAGCCCTTTGGTGTTTTGCCGATAATAGAAGGTAAAGAGGTGGGTGCTACGCCGGAGGTTTTCCCCTGGGGCACGCTGGTAACGATCCGCGATTTCGAGCAATTACCCAATGGCTTGCTCTCGATTGCAGTGCAGGGCGAGCAACGGATTCATATTGGCACCACCCGCGTTGAAGACGACGGGTTAATGTTTGGCAATGCCGAGATTTTTGCTGCCGAGGGTGATGAACCCATTGGCTTTGCCGAAGATGATCTGGTCGATATGCTCGAAAGTCTGGCCAAACACATGGGCGTTGATAAGTCGGTGTTTTTGGCGGACTTGACCAAAGCGACCCTGGTTTGGCGTTTGGCGGGGGTGCTGCCGGTTGATCCGGAGCGCAAGCGCTCGCTGTTGGCAATGGCGACGGTCGATGAGCGCTTGATTGAAATTAAAAAGTGGGTGATCGAGCTGCGTATGCGTGCAGCGAAACCCTCGCCCTAGATTGGCGAGGCTGGGGTGAAAAATAAGGCGGGTCTTTTATGAGCTAGGTTCTTGCAAAAGCCCCGTCTTATTTTTTGAACAGTCTGTTTATGCGTTCTCGTCGACCGGTCGACCCTTGAGCATGCGCAGGGGGTTATAGGTCAGCACAATTTCGTCGTTCTGATTAATCACCTTATTAAAGGTGCGCACCAGGCCCCGATTGCCCTTGCTGGTTTCGCGCACTTCAATAATTTCCAGCTCGACGTGAATGGTGTCGCCCGCCAGGCAGGGGCGCTTGATATCCAGTTCCATGTTGAGAAAGGCCATGCCGGTGCCTTGCATGGTGGGTAGCAGCAGGCCTTCGGCAAAGCTGTACACCAGAGCGCCGGGGGCGAAGGGCTCTTTGATCACCGACTTTTCGCGCAGAAATTCACGGTCGCTAAACACCACTTCGTGCAGGCCGATAAGGTTGACGAAGGCACAGATGTCGGCTTCCAGCACCGTTCTGCCCCAGGTTTTGTAGGTATCGCCAACTTGTAAGTCTTGCCAGTAAAAGCCACGGCCGAGTTGTTTCACGTTTATCCCCTTTTTAAGACGTCATTAATTTTAAGGTGGCGTCGATAGTGCAGAAAAATCGTTGCAGCTGCAAACCGTGCCGGGCAAATAGGCCGCGATAGATCGGTCTTTGTCTATCGCGGTGGGCATCGGCCTCGCGCTATAATGCGCGCCATGATGCGCTCGCCCTTTCAGGGCATGCGTGTAGAAAAATAGCACAGAGAATTTGAATGGATATTAAAGCGTATATGCAAGCCCTGGGCGTCAGTGCCCGTGCCGCCGGTCGGGTAATGGCGCGCTCCGATAGTGGCGTCAAGAACCGGGCTTTACTGGCGATTGCTGAGGCTCTCGATGCAGACCGCGCGCTGCTGATCGAAGCCAATGTGAAAGATATGGACAATGGCCGCAATAATGATCTTGAAGCGGCACTGCTCGATCGACTCGAGCTCACCTCTGAACGCATCGACGGGATGATAGAAGGCCTGCGTCAGGTCGCGGCGCTGCCTGACCCCATCGGTGAAGTGACGGCCATGAACTATCGCCCGAGTGGTATTCAGGTCGGCAAAATGCGCGTGCCACTGGGGGTGATTGGCATTATTTATGAGTCTCGCCCCAATGTGACGGTCGAGGCGGCGAGCCTGTGTTTGAAGTCGGGCAATGCGACCATTCTGCGCGGCGGCAGTGAAGCTATTCACTCCAATCAGGCGATTGCGCTCTGTATTCGCAAAGGCCTGGCGGCGGAAGGTCTGCCCGATACGGCAGTGCAGGTGGTAGAAACCACCGATCGCAGCGCGGTGGGTGAATTAGTGACCCTGTCGAATTACGTCGATGTGATTGTGCCTCGGGGCGGTAAAGGCCTGATTGAGCGCATCAGTCGCGAGGCAACGATCCCCGTCATCAAGCATTTGGACGGTGTCTGCCACGTTTATATCGATGACAAAGCCGATCTCGAAAAAGCCTATAATATTGCCCTCAATGCGAAAACCCACCGCTACGGTGTCTGTAATGCGATGGAAACCTTGCTGGTTGCCGAGGGCGTGGCTGAGGCGGTTTTACCCCGCCTGGCAGCAGCCTATGCTGTGGAAGGTGTCGAAATGCGCGCCTGTGAGCGGGGCCGGGAAATTATCGCCGCGTCAAAACAGGCCTGCTCCACGGCGACCGAAGAAGATTGGCAAGCGGAGTATCTGGCACCGATTTTGGCGATTCGCGTGGT
>MAAC01018252.1_pt1 | contig 34631 bp, 17 predicted proteins | sample 1115981 | NCBI WGS metagenome assembly MAAC01 (sample SAMN04961126, study PRJNA320927) | seawater metagenome | isolation source: sample BD02T64 sea water enriched with oil for 64 days | place: USA:Gulf of Mexico | collected 2013-07-27 | reverse complement strand
GTATACAAAGAATTGCCTTCCCCGAAAATGGGTGATTTTGATATCGGTATCGATGCTTGTGTGGATCCTGAATCTTTGCGAAAACTCCTCACTATGCTGAAACCAGAGGGTTATTGCGAGAGCATTGGGGTCTATTTTGAAGATGTGCCTTTTCCGATCTTCGACATGTACATGCGAGGTGTAAATTTTCATATTGGCAGAGTAAATTCTAGAGTCCACCTTCCATTTATTCTAGACCTTAAGCAGCGAGGTTGTATTCATCCCGAACATGCCTACACTGCGACCCATTCCTATGATGAGATTGTTGAGGCGATTTCAGCGTCCGCAAAACCGTTGTTCGTTAGAGACAGAATTACTATATGAACTCTTCAGGGTTCAAAAAAATTGAATTTTTTGAACCCCAAAAGGTCACTATGTTTATAAAGTAGTCATTCGTGAGAGGTTATTACTTATAGTTAGGTGGCCAAAATCACTATGCCACTATGTCAATACAGTATAGCAAATCATTAACAGGCTTAAACTCTAATCTCTTAACCAGCCCTTGAGCGTTTGATAGACACCAGGGTCATCAAGTAGGGCGAAATGGTTTATATTCCTACCAACCCATTGATGTGCTAGTGGGAACAACAGATTAAATTCTTCTTTTTTATGGCGGCCCATTGCGCTGTCTATTGTTACCAGGCCATCACCGACAACACTATCACTAACCACACTTGCCTTTTTCCCCCTTGTTGCGGCGATGGCATAACACTCCACACCTTCAGGAAGGGGTACAGAAACACGGTTATCGCCCGACGGTTCAAATCTGCATCGTCCTTGCCAGTCTTCGTCCACTACATTACCGAAACGTAGATCGGTAACACCGCTGCTACGAATTTTTCCGAGCCTAGAAAGAGGGGCGCTAAAAGGTGTTGCATCTAAAATTGTATCAATCCAATTGCCCGCTTTTTCGAGATGAGCACCATGATGCGGCGTACCGAGAAATACTATTTTTTTAAGCTGCTTGTTCCATGTATGCTCTGACACTTTTGCATAATGGCACGCACTACGTGACACAAGCCCACCCATACTATGGCCGACGATAACCATATTTAAAGGCCGTGTTGATTGCCCGATCATTGTTTCAAAAAGGTCAGAAAGCTCACGACCGTTTTCCGAAACATGAAGGCCACTATTGTAATGCAAATAAATTGGCTCGAACCCCAAGTCTAGCGCAAGGGCAGCACCATGATTCTGTCCATTGCGGGTCCACTGTATATCATTCATACATGCCCCATGAATCATAATGGCAATTTTCCCATTGGATTTATTAATCACTTCGCTGAATGATTCTTTATCCATCGACTTTCCGTCTCGTCGAAAACTCATTGGAATAGCAAGGGGGTTAGACTTTTTGACTAAATGATCACCAAACACACCATTTATGATTGAAAGAGCGGCTTCTCGACCCGGTGACGAGTCATGGTTGCCCTGTATAGGCCTGATCCGTTCACGAGACTCATGGAGTCCACCCTCCATCATTTCGAACAAACTCCGAACACCTCGATACACCATAGAACTCATCCCTGATGAGTTGCCTTGTTTCCCTAATATCCCTGGAAAAGTCGGTACTGTCTGGTGTATTGACTCGACTATACCGGTAATACCATGTGCAGCATCGATTGTAAGACTACTAAGTCCGCTGAGGTCGATTAAACGTTGTTGCACACTGATATCCTGTATATGTTGAGTGGAATTAATAGTGTTCTAGCGTTTGGCTCACTGACAGGTTATCGAGCCTACGACCATAGTAGTATTCAAATATGAAGTAGAACAAGTCTTCTCAAGTAAGCTTTTGTTGTTATCCCTTATGTACAAATCCTACAATTAATTAGCATTTTTTTGTAAATACGACAGTAATTGCTCAGATAACGTTATGTATAAGCCATTATTTTGGATACTGCCTAGATGAGCTAGCACAAGATTCTTCAAACCAACCTCATTTCTATTGTTATTGACTAATAATATTATTAGTCTAATCAGGAGCTAATGATTTCAATCAAAAATAATAATAATGAGATTGCTATGGATACCCCTATCGGCACCGCCTTGGATAGAGACACTCCCTTTATACAACCCAATTACTTTGTTGAATGCATAAAAATCAACCAGATGCTCGGCGTGACGAAAGAAGAAATTCACTCAAAAACAGGTTGGAACTTTGAAGAATACCAACAGAACCCCACCCCTCTGTCGTTGAACCAAATCGACGGGCTCTTAACCTACGCTTACGAGAGCTTAAAAATGCCCTATTTAGGCCTGGCTGTAGGTCAACAGTGGCGATTGTCATTCCATGGCATGGCAGGGGTCTCTGCCATGGCACAACAAACCTATAGGGAGTGCTTAGAATCCGCGGCAAGACTATGTGACAAAGCGTTTCCAGCCTATTCCATCGAAGTTATTGAAACGAAGAACCAGATTGGCTTACGTGTATCTGAGGCCTTCTCGTTAGCACCTCAATCACAATTCTTTATAGAAGCGACTATGGTTAACTTCTATAACATATTTCATTTTCTGCTCGGGGACGACGTAGAACCGGAATACCTTTCTTTTGTACACCCCAAACCAAGTTACGGAAAAATCTATTCTCGTTATTTCCGTTGCCCCCTACAATTTGATGCTGCTGAGAATGAATTTTTGGTATCTAAGAAATATGCCGATGTGGAATTAAAATTAGCCGACCAATCCACAGCGAGAATGGCGGAACATAGCTTTAATCAGAGCTTGCCCGATTTGGATCTAAATCACCTTCCGAAAAGGCTGCGCTTATTATTGATTCAAAGCATGGGGGCATTCCCTAATCTGGACACTGCAGCACGGAAAATTGGAATGAGCGGTCGCACACTAAGAAGAAAACTCACCGGGATGGGGACTAATTACCAAACTGAAATAGATCGTGTACGAAAGGAACAAGCCATTAATTATTTAAGGGAAACCAACAACTCTATTACCGAAATTGGATTACTTTTAGGGTATTGCGACACGTCTGCATTTAGTCGTGCGTTTAAAGGCTGGACCGGTGAATCCCCCAGACAATACAAAAAGGCTCACCAAAAACAAAATCAGCTTGCGTAATTCAGCATTAGCCAACTTCAGATAACGGATGATTAATGACCCCCTCATCAACAAAAATTGTCATATTTTTAGTTCGTCGAATAATCGAGGATGGGGTCATTCCTAACATATCTTTAAATACATGATTAAAATGTGATGCATCTGAAAAACCAGCTTCTAATGCGGCTTCGGTAATCGACCGGCCTAAGGCAAGTAACGTTGCTGCAACAAAAAGTCGGCGCCATAAGCGGAAGCGACGAATCGGAATACCTGTTGTTGCTTTAAATAAGCGCTGCAGTGTGACTTCCGATACACTAATACGCTTTGCCATGGTTTTGTTGGCATGGTTGATGGTAGGGTCATCTTGAATAAAATCGATAATATCAACAATTCTTGGGTCTGTTGCTGGACGTTTGGGCGCTTCAAATATGGATGGAAACACTGCACATTCTATTAAACGGTCAGCTTCTTTTTGATCAAGCGTATGGCATAACATTTTTTCAAATGCAGCCGCCTGCATAATTTCTTTCTTGTTGCCGACGTAAATTTCTCCCACCTGTTCTTTCATCGATTGTTTTAAGCTGAAAAAGTCTTCATTGTATGGGTCGAGGTAACAATTTGCGATACGGTGACCGTTGCTATTGATGGTAAAAAGCGTGCCGGCTGGAATGAGAAAAGAATTTCCACTGACTGTTTCTCCTGATTTGCATTGGGTAATAGATATGGGGCCGTCAACACCAACCAGCAATGATGATGCCGCACCTTGAGTGAGAGGGTTGAAATCAGGGTACTCGCCTATATAGAGAGTGCGCGATTTCCAAAGGTATAATATGGATGATGTTGTAATGGAATGAATCATAGTGTGTCCATTATCGTTTCTATTTTTATTTTTATTTTTATGTGAAGTAGACTTTGGTAACAGGTCAAATAGTAACAGGCACAGGTGCTTGCAAACTTGTATATATGATGCCAATTAGAAAGAAGGGGTGGCCTGATTGGCAAAGTAATGCATCATAGTTACCAAACGCAGGCCTAAACCGCCGGTGAGGCTCAAAAAGGCAGCCCACCTGGTGCCTGTTTACGTCTTATGATGCATTAGTTTTTGGTGGTTGATTCATTCAATACTTGATTGGCTGTAGTGTAGCCAGATTGTATAGCGCCATGAACTGTTGACACTGCTCCGCCGGTATCATGTGTTTCCCCTGAAAAATAGACTCTATTATTCAAACTACTGTTTAATGACTGGATCCTATTTTGATCATTATCACTTGTCCAAGTGCCTAATGTAAATTCGTGTCTTCCCCAATCTTTGAACAAGTACTCGTCGAGGTAGCTTGAACTTGCTGCGCCTTCGTAAATTGAATCTAGCTCTTTTAAGACGGCGTCAACTATTTTCTGCTCGGATCCTAGCTTATAGTAACTCTCAGCAGTATCCCCTGTAGACAAAAGCCCAAATACATTATCATTTCTATCTTTTCCATAAGCGACATCGTAATACGTTTTTTCACCACGATCGTTTTCAATCGAGATAAGATCAGCGTAAAAATCATTGGAAAATTTTAGAAATAGTTTGAAACCCGGAAGAAATTCGACAGATTGAATAGCTTCAATTTTTTTGGATGGTAGTGATGGGATAAAGGCTATGTTATTGGCCTTGAGCACTGAAATAGATACTGTTGAAATCACTTTATCTGCAGTAAATCTTTCTCCATCCAATGTCGTGACAACAATCTCATTGGCTGAATAATCTACAGAGACAACCTGTGAATTGTAAATAATATTATGCTCAACACTGTTGGCAAAGTTCCGTTCAAGATAATCAAACCAGGTGGTATTTTTGAATTTGTATTCAGGGTTGATGTAACTACTGAGACGCAATAGGAAACTTGGAACTTTTAAAAGGTTATCTCCCGATAAGGTATACGTGTCTTGCGGCGAATAAAAAATGACCTCTTGCGCAGGAGTTTCACCTTCCAGTCCAATCAGGTGATTCAGGCTGTTCTTATCTGCATGAATCCATTCTGCTCCTAAATCGATCGGAAAATCAGCAAAGGAATCATTTTTTTGAACACGACCACCAAAATGATTTGTTGCCTCCAATATCGTGTAGTCGACATCATTCTTCTCGAGCTGATAGGCTGCGGCTAAACCTGCGGCACCAGCTCCAATAATTATGACATTGCCTTCAAAGTTGTGTTTTATGGGGCCATATTGTAGTGGAGCAGTATCATTAGATGTGGTCTTACAGCCACCAATAATAAAAATACCTAGCCCAATAGCAAAAAATTGGAGCACTTGTAATGATGCTCTTTTATTGATTTTATGATGGATCATAATGCTCTATTTCCTATGCTTTTTTTGAATTTTTCACGCCCTAGTGCTTTGTTCACAAAGGAATATTTGCATAAGTGACATTAAGATTGCATTAAGGTCGGAAGGATCACTATTTGGTTTTTTCGCATTTATCAATCTAGCTGCTGTAGAAAAACAAGCGTTTTGTAACAAATGCACGCCACTTTTGAACCGTACAAGCCACCCAAGTTAACACTATTGACAAATATGTTAACTTAGGTGAATATTGATTAATAATATGTTAATCAATAAAGGTTCTCGTGTGCAATTTGAAGACGAGCAAACAGCAAGATACAAAGGGCCTTACCCCTCAAGGAAGGAGGTGACACGTGAGCGCTTGCTAGATGCCTGTGTTCTCTCCGTGGCAGAGTATGGTCTGCGAAAAGTTAGGATGAATCACATCATTGAGCACTCAGGGCTGTCTCGTCCTTCGGTCTACAAGTATTACAAGAATAAGGAAGCCATCGTGGTAGACGCGTTTACCCGTGAGGTGATTCGCATGTCTCAGGGTTTAGCCCACGAAATGGCAAAGCATCAAAAGCTTGAAGACAAATTTGTATATGGTCTGATGTACGCGTATGAAGTGGTACCCGAAAACCCTATGGTTCGACTCATTATCAGAGACAATGCTGAAATCAGAAAATTCATCAATGCCGATACCCAAGATCCTAACGTTATTACAGAATTGGGGTTCTTAGAAGTGGTAGCTGAATATCCCAAGCTTAAAAAAGACATTTACGCCATTTATCGTTATTGGCAGCGATCCTTACTTCCTCTTTTTTTGGTTCCAGGTGAAGAGCTTGAAACGCGAAAAACATTGGAAAAATACCTTCGCCAGCGGGTAGTGCCTGGCTTGAGGTTAGAAAAATATTTAAAGTAATTTCTCGCAATGCAAAGGTTACACACTTATGACTACAGACATTTCAGCGTTACCCCGACCGCCATTGGTTAAAGGCCTGCCAATATTGCATAGTTTAGTTCCCATATTGAGGAATCCAGAACAATTCATTCGCGAGAAATATAATGAAATTGGAGATGTGTTTAGAATCCGCGCTTTTAATCGAGAGTTTACCGTTATGGCCGGCATCGAAGCTAATAAGTGGATGGGAGTAGAGAGAAGGGAATTGTTTACTAGTGAAATTAACTGGGCGGAGTTTACTGAAAAGGCCAATTGCCCACATATGCTTATTGGTGTTGATGGTGAATGCCATTCCTATCAGAGGAAAATATTAAAGCCCTACTTTGCAAAAAAATCTCTTGTTGATCGTCTCCCGATGATGCAAGAAATCATCGAGAAACAGGTTCAAAGTTTTGATAACAAAGTTATATCCATAAACCCCTGGCTTAAGAATTTGATGTCCAACCAAGTTGGATACGTTATGCAGGGCAGGGAGGCAACGCAGGAAGAGACGGATGCATTTATGTTTACGCAAAACACCATAACCAACATATGGATGTTCAAGCGTTGGCCTAGCCTAGCATTACTAAACCCGTACTACCTTCGAGCAAAGAAAGTTTCGGATGATTTTAGGAGTAAGCTGATTGCCTGGAATCGTGATCGTTCGAGTAAGTCTCTGGAGACTTACATGGACAAAATCGAAGAAGGCCGTAAGGGCAAACCCGAGTGGTTTACTGATGGTGATGTTGAAGCTCATGCGATGCTGCCGTATGTAGGCGGCGTCGATACTGCCGGAGGCACGCATTGTTTTATTCTTTACGAATTGCTAAATCATCCTGAGTTGTTACCACGCCTTAGAGCCGAAGTTGATGAAGCTTATGCGGACGGGTCTCCGAATCATGAAACACTTGACGGTATGAAGGATTTGCACGGTTTTATCTTAGAATGTATGCGTCTTCACCCTACAGGCTTTGCGTTAAACAGAAACGCTGCTGAGGATTTTGAATTTGGTAATTATCGAATTAGAAAAGGGGATGAGTTGCTTATATTTACGACGGCAACGCATATGGATGAGAACTATTTTCCAGACCCGCAAAAATTTGATATAGAGCGTTATAGAGAGCCACGCAACGAACATCGCCAAAGACATGTGTATACGCCTTTTGGTCGCGGCCCACATACATGTGTCGCCGCGACATTAGCGGAACAACAATTAATGGTCAATTTTGCAACGCTTCTACGCTACACCGATTTCGAAGCGGAAGTGCCTCTGGAGAAGTTAAAGAAAAAGTACTCTCCTGTGGCTTTTATGACAGACAACTTTACGGTGCGCTTTAGTAAAAGAACGGTATAGCAAGAGAATTCTTTTGTAATACGAGCATGCCCAAGCGAAGGGCGCTATAATTGGCTATTTTTAAAAATTGTACATCAAGGATAAATCAAATCGACGCTCTTCGCCCGGCCAGCCTTTATCTGCCCACGTGTTTAAGTTTGGTGTTGGGTAGTTGTATTTTTTATCGAACACATTAGAAATAGCAAGCATTGTAGATAACGAGTTATCCCCAATATCCATATCATAGGATATATTTACATCAAGCAAGGTGTAAGCACCTCTGGTTTGGCCTATTCTCCCTCCTTGTTCCAAAAGGTTAGGCTCGCCAGGCACATCGTTTGGAATAGCGTCAGGTGCTCCGTCCCATTGTGCTTCCATCTCTCCGACATGTCGAATAACGCTGCCCACCTGCATATTGTCAGTCAGGGAATAAGAGATATCTAAATACCCTAGAAGCTCAGGTGAATAGGGTTGATCTATACTTGAAAATCCTGCTCTTTTATCTTGTACATCTTGATAGGTTAGTGAAGCCTCAATCTTAAGGTCACTTGACGGCAAATAGATACCACCTAGCTCCAAGCCTGTCGCATCAACTCTTCCAGCATTAGAGGTCTTAGTAAGAAAAGAGCCATCAGCCTCCTGTTCAATGACTCGCACAACGAGCTTGTCGAGCTGGTTATGGAATAAATTGGCATTAATAGAAATATTCTCTGTCCAGTTTCCTGTATAGGCAATTTCGTATGTCAGTATTTCTTCGTTTTCAAGCCCTTCGGTGGCTTCTGATCGCGCCGATGGACCTATGATGTTTGTCGCTTCTCCCACTAAAAATTTTAATGAGTGAGCATCGTTTAAATGCCAAATCGTTGCCAGTCGACCCGTAAACTTAAACGCGTCATCATCGTTACCCTGTGTGCTGGTAGGGCGTGTGATAATTCCTTCAGGGGTGACATCCTCAAGCTCTAGAAACCCATCAGCGTAAGTTTTTACCTTAACCTGATATTTACCTAGTCTTTCAAAGCGTCCGCCGGCAATAATTCGGAGGGCATCACTGATTTTGTAGTCGAATTGTGAATAAATAGAACTGGTTGCTACATGATCGTCAGGCACAAACTCTCTCTCATAATTGGTAAATTCATGAGAGTTAAAAAGGGCTGCCCAGTTATAGTCCCAAAACTGGTTATAATACGTTGTATCATGATAGGAAAGCCCAAAGGAGGCCGCCAAGTTATCGCTAATGTCGTAATTGACATCAATTTCCAGGTATTCATTGGAATCTTTGACAACATCAAAAGACCATTGTTTTATACCGTTGACAGCCCCTCGAATTCGTTGTTGATCATCAAATTCATGTACCCCATACGCAATTTGATAATCCATTCGATCTAATGCTGTATCGTTAAAAGCAATTGCCCAGTGCTCCGCACCAGTTCGGTAAGTTGAAGGCACTCCTGGCGCTGTTGCTCTTGCTGCATAGTACTCCCTGTTAGTGTTAGCCCCATAATAATTAAAGGTAAATTTACCGGCAGTAACAGAGACATCGACATAATTATTCTCAAAACCTAAACGTCCATCCGTATTGAGAGCTCCTCGTCCCGGAAATTGAAAATCATTTTCCTCATAAGCACCTATGTCTGAGACAAAACGATCAAAATTGTAATTGGGCCCTTGGCTTTGTTCGCGGCGAGCATTAACAGAAATATTGATTTTTTGTCCGTTTCCTATAACTCCCCCCGCGTTAAAACCTACATATACTGATTTTTCATTGTCTGTTCCATAGCGCACGGTAGTTATGCTGTTGATATCTTCTTCCACATCTTTGCGCGTAATAATATTAATTACACCAAAAAATGCGCCACTCCCATAGATGACAGACATAGGGCCTCGCACCACCTCAACTCTTTCAACGGCTTCAACAGGTATAGATAGGTTATCCAATGAATATTGATTATTAAAACTAAAGACCGTATCGAGGCCATTAATCAATATTTTTACCCCTGTACCTTCCTGCCCCAAAAAACCACGGACACCAATAGGTTGATCAAAAAAGTGGCCATGTTCAACGATATAGTAGCCAGGAATACCTTTAATGAGCTGAACCATGTTTCGGTAGCCCTTATTCCTAATATCTTGCTTTGACAATACTACGACAGACGCGGGAATATCCCTTATTTTTTGTGCTTTTTTCCCAGCGGCAGTGATCTCAATATTTGACAAATCTTCAAGACTCAACTCTGCCAAAAAATCAAACGTAACATTCTGTGCATATAGATTTGTCGATCCTTGCAACAATAATCCTGCAATAAACAGTGAGAGATTACCCAGGGATTTGGTTGGATTTTTCTCTTTGAGCAGAGCCATGTTTCGTTAACCTTAAAGTCCAACCTCAGTCGGTTTGGTAATCTACAATTTATCGGCAATGTGTAGCTATCCTATTGCAAGTATAGTTCGCCATTTAATCTTATGAAAGTTGGTAAGATTAAATGGCGATAATAGCTACCCATTTTGGATATGAAGAATGGCGCCATCAGCGGGTGTTTGGTTTTTCTGGAAAAACATCCTAAATCACCAATAATAGTTAACGAAAGTATAATTATTGCTTAGAATAAGGAACAAAACTTAAAAAACCCTTTCAAAAGATAAATATGCCCTGTTCCAATTTGCTCAGATTTGGAGAGAGTCATCATGCTACGTTTTATCGGTGTTATATTCTTATATCTTATTGTACTTACAGGTTGCTCAACGAAACCAGTAGTTATTGACTATCAGCCAGGCACTTCTTTTTCAGAATACCAGCTATATGCAATAGGTTCCGATCAGTCTTCACTAAAAAAATCGTTAAACGATGTTCGTATTGAGAATGCTCTAGAATGGACCATGTCACAAAAACACTATCAAAAGTCAATACACAAAAAAGCAGATATGTGGCTTGTTTGGAGTGAAAAGCCAGAAATTGAGACTAGGCATCGAGCGGGTTTCGGATTTGGCTTTGGGTATGGCATCGTACATGGACGAACCGGATTGGGTATTAGCATGGTGAACCACCCACCTGTTCGTAAGAGTGTTCGAGAAATATTGGTGTTAGAAATTGTCGACAGAAAAACATTACAAGTAGTGTGGCGCGCTGAATCCAAAAAGCTTTTGTTAAAGGATGCCACGCCAACTGCAAGAGAGCGTCAAATTCGCCAGATAGTGCGAGACATGTTGTATTATTTCCCTCCCAAATAATACCTAGCCCATTTTCACAAATTTAGTTTATATAGATAGACTGGTGACTTATAAAAATCATTTAGCTGAATCACTTTGTCGAACTGGTGCGAAGGTAGAGCAAAATTATTGCTTATAAGAAACTCTACTCCAGGCTTCTCTAGCTGCAATTTGATTTTGATCTTATCCATCGCCGCAGGAAACAAATAGCAAACTAACACTGATGCAGTTGATAGATTTGCAGTGAGAAAATCTTGTCGATACAAGGTCAAGTTTTTTAACCCTAAAGCATGCTTGATTAGAGTAGAAATAAGGCAGGGCAGCAAGGACATTTCATAGCCTATTATTTGTCTCTGAGGGTATCTCTTCGCTATAGGGATAACAAAGTTCCCCCAGCCACTACCCAAATCAATGATGGGCCCTGACCCGGTTTCATCGATAAGCTTAATCATTGCCTGATAGGCTTTTTTTGAGCTTGGCATTGGCGATATACCGAATCTGGCGGTGCTATATACGATCGACAGCGCAATTAATACAGCAATAATTAGTAAGATTATTTCAAATACCATCTAGTACCAACTCTCAAATAGAATGCTCAGATATAGCACCACATCTTGAACTTTTCTGTTAGTGGCTTACCTTTGACTGATAGGTCGCTGTGATTATAGTAGGGAATCGAAACAAAGAATGCTATGGAAGATCCATAGAATGTTTTTTAGGGCTATAATTAGCCTATTGATTTAAGTCCTTATTGCCTGGCTGAGTGCCCTAAACTACAAATGACGCAATTTAAGAAACTTTCCATAAAATATAAATTGATTGTAGTAGTTCTGCTTACCGCAACAATAGGTTTAACGCTAGCAAGTGGTGCTCTTCTTTTCTACGACAGGGTTAACATGAAGGCCACTTTGTCTGAAGAAATGCAGATTCTCTCGCAAGTGGTCTCATTGCGCAGTGCAGTTGCGCTTAGCTTTCGCGATGAAAAAAATGCAAGAGCCAATTTAAACACGTTAAAAGTGCGAAAAAACATACGATTAGCCTGCATGTACGATGAAAAAGGCGATGTGTTTGTAAGTGTGTCTCATGGCTTAGCCAACCCAACGTGCCCTGATAATGAAACTAGATGGGGTCGTTTTTTCAATGGTGACTACCTAGATGTTTACGAAACGATAGACCGAAACGGTGAGCCGATTGGACACCTTTTCATTAGAGCAAGCCTAGAAGAGTTAAATGAGCGAATGGTAAAACAATTAGTTGTTAGTGTGACCGTGCTAATGGGTTCGCTTTTTCTTGCTTTTGGATTGACGTCAAGGTTACTTAGGCAGATTTACTTGCCTATTGTTCAATTGGGCAACGTTGCGAAAGAAATAACAAAAAACAATAGTTACTCTATGCGAGCGGACATACAAAACGAAGACGAGCTCGGGGATACGGTCAACGCGTTCAATAATATGTTAAATCAAATTGAAAAAGATAGAGAGGAATTTACCCGATTGGCGTATTACGATACGTTGACAAAGCTTCCGAATCGCAGAATGTTCACAGAGCGTATTGATTTGTCGTTGGAGAACGCAGCGAGGGAAAAAGAGGGTAAAATAGCATTGATATTCCTTGATCTGGATCGTTTTAAACAAGTTAACGATGAGCTGGGTCACGATATAGGCGATCTTCTTTTAAGGGAGGTTGGGCGTCGACTTAATGCTGCTGTTCCTGATTCTGCGACTGCCTTTAGGTTAGGAGGGGATGAATTTACAGTAATTCAAAACGATATCACATCGGATGAAGATATTATCGAAACGGCTGTTGCGATATTTAGGGAGTTTACTCCCCCATTGTTAGGTGCAGGTAGAAAACTTAAGATCTCCGCGAGCTTGGGTATTGTTATTTCTTCTGGAAATGACACGTCCAATTCAATAATGAAGAATGCAGATATCGCTCTTTACCGTGCAAAAGATGCCGGAAGAGGGTGTTATAAAATTTACTAGTGTGGAGATTAACTAGGCTTGTACTCACTAGTCTTGTTCTCTCTAGGCTGGTATTAACTGGCTTACTTAGTATTGATGATTCGTGCTAGATTTAAAAGGTCAGAGTCGATAAGTAATCCATTCTCGATAGCTTTGGAGAGGTTTATCTCAAATTTTTGGTTATCCCTGGTTCTTAGTATGTTTACCACGCCACCAGTTTCTGCAAAACCATCTACATGACCGATGCTTAATACGTACAAATGATTGATGTTTGAGAAAAGTTCTTGAATAAGATCCAGTTGATCGGTGCCAACAAACAGAATATGACATCCAGGTTTTATATCTTCGGCATCAGATGTCCTAATGATTTTTAAACGTCGATCTTTTATTCTGGTGCCATCTACCGTATCTAAGAATCCTCCAAAAGGAACGCTGCCGTAGAGACACATTTTTAAATCACTTGATTTTCCAGTAAATGCGTCATCCGGCCACTCAACAAAGTTAGCAAAGTTATAGAGAAACAGTGCTTTGACATGGAATTCTTTTATTTTTTGTGGGGCATCAGAAGAAGCGGCAAAGCAAAGGCTAACCGATAACAACAGTAGTATCGGTAGCAATAGTATCGGTCGTAATAGACAGGCTGATGAGTATCTCTTCATAGTCACAACGTTGGCACCTTAGAATGTAACGCTAGCGTTGGCATAAATTACCGGGGCGTCAGAGTCAATATCTACGTCTCCGGTAATGCTGTGATCTAGCGGTTTGGCAATGCTAGCGCCCAATGATATTTGGTTTCTGAACGTAGAGCTAATCGATATACCTGCGCTGCTAAACGAAGCCTCATGCCTTTTCTTTATGTTTATCATCCCATAACTATAGTCAATAAATAGTGATGTCTGGATTTTGACATCTTTCATCCAGGACTCTTTGTCGATATTCCAATTGATTGAATGTTCAGTTGACACTCGATAACCGGTATTCCCGCTGAAAACTCCCGGTTTATAACCTCTGTTAACGGTTGGTCCCGTCGTAGAATACTTTTCAGGTGCTGGAAGCTCGTCGTCAGACCATTTCCCTGAGAGTTTTAAGCTAAGTACATTGTTACGATTTGTGATTCTTATGGGGTTAAAAAGTAAATACCGGTAACTGGCTCCTACGGAAAAGAAATTTTCAGAAATAGAGCGAGCGTCAGAAGTATCAATTAATCCAAGGGAAGGTGTTATTGAGAAAATATGCTGGCTGTTAACGTTAGTCATATAATGATGTTTGTGGTGTGTGTTAAACATTGCATATCGCGTTGTTTCGTTGAATATTTCAGGGAATGCTTTGCTGGTTACTTTGGATTCTTTATAGGAGAGAACAAGGTGATGTGTTTTTTTTAGTGAAATATTTCCTTTACCTTTATTTTCATTTGCGATAATACCGCTGGCTGATGTTAATGCTCCCTCCAGCCCAAGATTTGAGAATTGGCCGGTAATTGAAAAATCACTTTTCACCAATGATAATCCCATGTTTTTGTTTTCTGAAATTGGACGCTGGTAGTAAATTCCGCCAAATACGTTGTCTTCTTTATTCGTTTTTAAGACGGATACGTTAAGTTGGCCGGCAAGTGAGAATAGATTGTTTTCGGTGTGAGAATAAATGATTCTGTTGTGACCCGTATCACTTATCCCTTTGTTATCGAAAGATAAGGTGTTTTCTGATCTGGTTTCATTTCTTACCTTGATGTTTAAGCGAGATTCTCCTTGCTTTGATCCTGTTGAGAAATAAGCGAATATCTTCAGGCCAGGCCTTTTGTTTATATTGTCTACCACACGCATCACATCGGGTTCATATATCACCTTACCAATTAGCTTATCAAAGGGTTCTTTTATTTGTTTGTTTGAGTAGAGGACGCTGTCGTAAACGTCGATTTCAGATAGAATTCCTTTAAGTACGTGGATTGTTAGTGTTGCGTTTTTTATTTCCTGGGGGACGACAAAAGCTCTGTTGAAGGTTAACCCTTTCTCACGATACGTTAGGGTTATTGCATCCGCTAGTTTATCAATTTCCGCCATATCCAGTCGATCATCCAAATGGCTGAATAATTGATTGATGCGAGTATTTATGAATTTATTGGTGATTCCATATTCTGGGTATATTGCATCTCCCTCCAAGCGTATACGGCTGATTTTTATCAATCCATTTTTCATTCCGGTTGGTTTTTGCTCGTCTAAAAGTCCTTCAATTATTTCTGCATGGATCACAAAGGATTGCAAAGCACACGTCAAGAAAACAATTAGGGCTGATAAAAACGTGAACTGCATATTATTGTGCATTTTATTGAGTGCTTTCGGGTAGGCGGCCACCCAGCAGTAACTGGCCTAGGTAGCGCTTTATTGCTTTGTACTTGGAGCAATCTTTTATTAACCCATCATTGTTATCACATTCTGGCATGATGGTGTTTAGGGATGTTTTAGGTTGAGGTGAAATTTCGATAACAATGGAGGTGGATGATGACGAATCATTCTCTGCAAAGCTATCGGATATGATTGAATTTATATCCGTTGTGTCGGTAGGCGCAATAAGAATAGTGTTAGCGCTAAGATTGATAATTCCAGTTCCTTGGGTTATTTCAACAGCATTGATGATGCCTGTATTGTTAACGGCATCTGCTTTTATTGTATCGCTATAAAAAACATCGAGATAGATGTTACCGTTAAAGGCAACGACGTTACCGTCATTAGTAACGAGGCCCCCAGAATTTGATATGTTGCTGGTTAAGGGACTTGTGATTTCGATTCCCAGTATCCCATCTGGGCTAGTAGTAACGATAACATCATCGGCAATTGCTAAATGTATATCTCCGTTAGAGCTTAGAATGTCTCCACTATTGGAGATAAACTGACCTGCGATATAAACACCACCTTCAGTAAAGGTTTGAATGCTTCCAAGATTGACGATACCTCCAACTTGGGTGTTAGTTTCCGATAAACTTAGGCTATTATCGCTAAAATTTGTCGAGTTAGGTGTTAAATCTGAAGCAAGAAAGCCTCCCACATTTATAGACCCTGTCTCACCAATCAGAATACCTGCCCCATTCAATAATATAATCTGGCCGTTGGCGTTGATACTGCCAAAAATCTCACTTGCGTTCCCGGAGAAGTCTTGGTTTATAGCGATGGATGAACTGTCTGGTTGTATAAAGTTGACAGTCTCGCCGTTAGCAATATTGAATGAATCCCACTCAATAGAAAGCCGGTCTGTATTTTGAGTGATGGTTGTTAATGACGGTGTGTTTATTATTGAGCCTTCGCCAAAAGTAATTAAGCCATTCTCGGGCGCAGCACTGCTTCGGAAGCTGCAACTTATGCATAGTAAGCCAAATATCAGTAGGCTGATCGGGTGTAAACTGCCTCCGCCGCCAGAGCTCTTGTTTTGCTGTGCATCCGGAATTTCTGGTGGTGTGTCATCCTCTGAATTATCCAGACCGCTATCAGTTTCATCATCAATGCCTAGATCCGGTATAGAAATATCAGGAAACAGGTTGTTGGAACCGATGCCTGTCAGCAATGGAATAACACCGTTTAGACTATTGTCTTGATCATTTATTCCGCCGTCAGTAATTTGAAGTTGCAGACAGTAACTTCCTTCAATCAGCCCTGTACTATAACTGGCGTCTTCAGCGGCTGGACATAGACCTGGGCTACCAATAAAAGACATTACATTGTCGGTTGTTGATGTCTCAAAAAAGGACCAAAGGAAGGTACTGTGATTAAAAACGAGCACCGCTGCATCAGCGGAAAGAGGGTGATTTAGAGGTATCACAACGCTCACCGTACTGCCCGTAGTTGGAATATTAATGATATTGATATCAAACAAATTTGGCGTTGTTTCGATATTTTCGTTTTGTGCCTTATCACCAGGGGTTATTGGGAAATCTTGATAAATAAAGTCATTGAGTTGATTATAGGAAATAGTGCTTATTTCGTTGTCACCAAGGCGGGCGATTAGCCCCGCTCGAACGCTGGTACTGTATTGAGTTTGCGTTAAATAGGTCTCGTTAAACTCAATGGTTGTTTGTAGTGTTTCTTCTAAACCTAGCGCTCCATTAAATACATCAAATCCGTCAGAAACACCGTCGAAATCTGCGTCTTGAAACCCGGTATTGGTCACACTAAAGGGTTGGCTGGTGCTTGATGATAAAGCTAGTATTCCAAACGTTTGCTCAAGAGTAAGTGAGATAGTGTATTTTCCTTCATCTAAACCTGACACCGTTAAAGATCGCTCGTTTGTTGCTCCAATTATAGCGGTTGGTGACGCAATTTGAATCTCAGATGTATCCCAATTGACGCTAGGGTAGGGTGCCTGGAATCCACCTAAGTTTGCGTACATCTCAACCGAACCATTGCCTAAGTCTGTTGTATTAATCCAGACGACGGGTTTTGAGTGAGCAGAAGGGTTACTGCCTAACGATATCTCGTCAATATCGGTTATACCATCGGTATCAACATCATCCGTTATCAAAGCGTCGAACGTATTGCCGGTAAGATATGTTTCAATCGCATCACTTATCCCGTCCCCATCGGTATCACCGTTGTTACCATCATTAATGTTATCGGTTGGGTCTGTTAAATCGGTGGCTGCGGAAAGTTCAAAAATATCAGGAAGGTCATCGTTATCTCTGTCCATTAAAACGGTGTCACTATTATCGTTAATGGTGTTGGTCAAGTATGCTTCTATTGCATCGTTAACACCGTCGTTATCAATGTCCGGTTGATTTGCGTGTAAAGGATCCGAAGCTAACCTAACCTCGAGAGCATCACTATAACCATCTCTGTCGTAATCAGAACGATCATCTACGTTGAGTATAGAGAATATCGAGAGGTAGAACTCCACTGCGTCGGTAACAGAATCGGCATCAGTATCAAATGCGCCATTTTCTACCGGTAGATTCACGTGAATGAAATCTGACTTGCGGGTGATTAACTCTGTTACATCCGGAATCCCATCACCATCAGAGTCAGTTGACAGCTGACTATCGATTGAACCGCCAGCAGCGTTAAAATAAAACTCCACAGCATCCGTAACACCATCCAAGTCAATATCAAAGTCGCCAGCTATGGATGGGCTATCAATCGATAAGAAGTTACTATCAAGTATGACCTCTGCATAATCGGGCAGTTTGTCGCCGTCAGAGTCGGTGTTTGGTTCAGTGTTAGCTGCACCTCCATTGTTCGCTACTAGAGTTTCAATGGTGTTTGAAATGCCGTCATCATCATTGTCTGTTGAATCGATTAAGATCGCACTTGATTCGCTGTTGTTAGCGAGGTCAGTTGCGATAACCGTGAGTTGCTGTCCATTTGAAACGGGAGCTGTGATAAGGCAGTGATATTTTCCAGTAAGGATGTCTGTGTTACTTGTGCATAGCGTTGTGCCAAATGCATCTTGGATTGTGATAGCGGATCCCAAAGGTCCCAACCCATTAATGAACCTTCCATCAGTAGCATTAATTTGAGCCGGGCCGCCTGGAATGAAATCTATCGTCTCTGTATCGGTCATTGGAATGCCATTAAGCGTAGCGGTTATCAGTGTGCTTTGAATCGTTGTGTTACTGATGGTCGCAGTGTAAGTGCCGTTGAGTTGATCGATAACAGGAGTGATTGCAGCATCACCGCTATTACTTAATTCAATGGTATCTCCCCCGGCAGAGAGAAGGTTACTCAGTGCGTCATAGACCTGTATTGTAAGCAGTGACGTGTCAACTCCGCCTGCGGTTACTAAAGATTTGGATGCAAACAATGTTGAATTTGCTGCTGAACTCGCCCCTGGAGTAAAAACAATATCTTCGCTATCAATAATTGGTGTTCCATTTATCGTTACCGCTATCGTAATCGTTTCAGCTACATTGTCAGTCACTGTTGCGGAGTAGGTACCATCACCGTTGTCGCTTACCATGCTGATAATAGCGCTTCCGTTTTCCGTAAGGATAATGCTGTCTCCGCCGTTACTGAGATTGTTGTTCTCAGAATCTCTAGCTTGAACAGTAATAATCGAAGAGGAAATTCCATCGGCAGCAACCGTGGTGGGTGATGCCGTAATGGTGGAGGTTAAACTAGAAGCGTTACCCGCTATAAACAATAGCTCGTCAGTATTGCCTATAACGATTCCGTCTCCTGCATCTGTAATAGTCCCGCCAATGGTTATTAGCTCAGCTACGGTATTAGTGATGTTCGCTGTATAACTACCGTCGCCTTTATCGATTATAGGGGTAAAAATAGCGCTGCCATCTTGCATTAAGAGTATCGTTAAACCGCCATTAACCAGGTTGTTTCCAAAGCTATCTCTCGTTTGTACGGTAACCGGGGCAGTCGATATGCCGTCTGCGATTAGCGCAACGGGTATCACAGTAATGATTGTTTCTGTGGCTGATACTGCGCCAGGGTTAAAAGTGACGTCGCTAGTATCTTCTATGGTTACGCCTTCTAAGGTAGCGCTTACAGTCACTATTTCAGCGACTGTATTCGTTATTGTCGCCTGATAAGTACCGTTACTATTATCCGTTATGTCGCTTAAAACCCCGCTTCCTGATGTAGAGACCAAAATGTTTGCCCCGCCAATGGAAAGGTTGTTACCTTGAGAATCGACTGCTTGAACGGTTATTGTGGCCTCGGTTGTTCCATTGGCTGTGACGGCAGAAGGGGCGGCGCTAATGGTGGTTTGTGAGGTTGTTGGTGGGCCAGCGGTAAACGTAATTGTCTCGCTATCAGTTATCGCAATACCGGCAATGGTGCCACTCACTGTCAGGGTTTCTGCAATGGTGCTTGTTAGGTTAGCGGTATAGGTTCCGTCTCCATTATCCAAGACAGGTTGTAAAGACGCGTTTCCATCCTGAGCTAACCCAATGTCAGCACCTCCACTGGTCAGGTTGTTTCCTAGGTTGTCGATGGCTTGTAGTGTTATTTCAATGCTATCTACCCCGTTAGCGACAGCTGAAAGGGGAGACGCAGTAATTAGTGTTAGTAGTGTCGATATTGTTCCCGAAGTAAATGAGATAGAGGCGGAGTCAGTTATTGGATTGGAATTCAAGGTGGCGGTAATGGTTACCGGCTCGGCAATAGTATTGGTGATGGATGCAGAATAGGTTCCATTTCCATTATCTGATACAGAACCAATACTCCCGCTTCCTGTGCTCGATATGGCGATGGTTTGCCCACCCGATGTTTGATTGTTTCCTTGGGCGTCTTTTAATTGCACGGTGATAATGGACGTAGATGAACCGTCAGCAACAACGGAAGCAGGTGAAACACTTATTGTGGATGTTGTTGTATCAGCTGTACCTGGAGTAAAGGTAATGGTCGCTGTATCAGTCAGCACTCCACCACCTAGCGTACCGGAAATGATAATGCTTTCCGCAGAAAGATTAGTCACCGTTGCTGTATAGGTTCCATTACCAACATTAGTAACGCCACTTAAATTAGCACTGCCACTGGTTGATAAAACTACCGTGGCAGCACTGGCGCTTAGATTGTTTCCCTGTGCGTCAATGGCTTGAACGGTAATGGTCGACGTAGTAATTCCATTTGCTGTTACCGATGTAGGTGCTGCCGAAATTATTGTATTAGCAAGAGACGCAGCGCCAGCGATAAATGTAACGCTGGCAGTGTCAGAGATACTGCCAGCCCCTAAAAGCCCGCTGATAATTACCGACTCTGCAGTGGTATTGGTAATTGTTGCGCTATAACTTCCGTTATTATGGTCAGTAACAAAACCGATGATTGCATTTCCATTTTCACTCAGTGTTATTAATGAACCGCCGGTAGTCAGGTTATTTCCCTGAGCGTCTTTTGTTTGTACCGTTATGGTTGATGTTGTTGTGCCATCAGCGGTGATCGAAACAGGGGAGGCCACTATTGTGGTTTGCCCTGTTACCGCAGTACCGGGGGTAAATGTAATTGAAGCGGAATCGATTACTGCGAACGTATTAAGTTGACCACTAATAATGATAACTTCAGCAACACTGTTCGTTACGGTGGCAGTATAGGTACCATTACCGACGTCGGTAATGCCGCTAATAATCGCATTACCATTTTCTGACAATGAAAGTGTATCGCCCCCGATCTCCAGGCGGTTGCCTTGAGAATCTTGGGTTTGAATAGTAATAGTAGAAGTGGAAACACCGTCAGCCGTTAGCGTCGTTGGAGTTGCTGTTATAGTGGTGGTCGTCGTAGACGCAATGCCTACAGTGAATGTTAAGGAGGCGGTATCGGTTAACGCTGAAGCGTTCATTGTTCCGCTAATAATGATGGCTTCTGCAACTGTATTGGTTATTGTTGCGGAGTAGGTTCCATTGCCGTTATCGATAATGCTACTGATAACGGCACTTCCATTTTCAGTTAAAAAGATGCTTAACCCGCCGCTAGTGATGTCGTTACCGAAGGTGTCTTTTGCCTGAACGGTGATGGCGGCTGAACTGAGGCCATCAGCTGTTAACGAAACTGGAGAGACAGAGATTAACGTTTGACTAGCAGACGCTGAACTACCGGCTACGAAATTAACACTAGCATTATCGACAATTCCAAAACTATTCAATGTCCCAGTAATATTAATGTTTTCTGCAACGGTATTGGTGATGGTTGCCGTATAGCTGCCATTGCCATTATCAGTGACAGCGCTAATGGTCGCGCTGCCATCTTCAATGAGTGTTATCGTATTACCCCCTGTTACAAGGTTGTTATTGTTACTATCTTTTGACTGCACGGTAATTGTTGAGGTAGACGTGCCATCAGCAGTGACCGTGCTCGGCGAAACAGTAATGGTCGTCTGAGCTGTTGTGGCAGTACCAGGCGTAAATGTTATTGAGCCAACGTCGGTTATGGATGTCCCATTCAGGGTGCCGCTAATGGTGACCGTTTCGGCACTAAAGTTTGTCGCAGTTGCGGTATAGGTTCCATCTCCCACGTCAGTAACACCGCTTAACGTAGAGCTACCGTTCTGAGCTAACACAATCGTTTCGCCTCCAGTAGTCAGGTTGTTACCTTGGGCATCTTTTGTCTGAATGGTGATTGTTGAGGCCGCTGCGCCATCAGCCAATACAGAGGCGGGTGATGCGGTGATGATTGATTGTGCTGCGTCTGCTACCCCTGCAATAAACGTTACATCAGCAGTGTTGGTAATTGCTGATGTATTGAGTGTGCCGCTAATGGTGACAGCCTCTGCAACCGTATTGGTGATGGTTGCAGTGTAAGTCCCGTTGTTGTTATCAGTTAATGGGCTAATAATGCCGCTACCGTTCTCGGACAAAACGATGGCATCCCCTCCAATTGAGAGGTTGTTCCCCAGTGCATCATTTGTCTGTACCGTAATGATGGATGTGGATACGCCATCTGCTGTTACTGATGCCGTTGAAACTGATAGGGTTGTCTGAGACGGAGAGGCTACCCCTGGCGTAAAGGTTAATGAGGCGGTATCTACTATCGCTAAGCCCCCCAGAGTAGCGCTAACGATAATTGATTCTGCAAGAGCATCAGTTATCGTAGCAGTATAAGTACCGTCACCAACGTCGGTTACAGGGCTGATTGTTGCGTTCCCATTTTCAACCAAGGCAATAAGTAGACCACCACCAGCAAGATTGTTTCCTTGTGCATCCCGCGTCTGAACGGTGATTATTGACGATGATATCCCGTCAGCTAATACTGAGCTGGGGGAGACGGTTACCATTGATTGCGCGGTACTTGCTGCACCGGGAATAAAATTTGTCGTCGCGGTATCAGTAATCGAAAACCCATTTAACGTGCCATTAATAGTTATCAGTTCAGCAGAGGTGTTTGTTAGCGAGGCGGTATAGGTGCCGTTACCGTTATCTGTTATTAGCCCAATAGTCGCATCACCGTTTTCGCTTAACACTATTGTCGATCCTCCAAGGGATAGCGCGTTCCCTTGGATATCTCTCGTCTGTACGGTTATTGTTGATATAGAGCTGCCATCCGCTGTGACTGTCGTAGGAGCGGTTGAAATAGTCGTTTGTGAGCTGGCGGCAGGCCCTGCAATAAAACCAATATCAGCAGTATCAGTAAGAGGTGTTGCGGCAATTAATGCTGAAATTGTAATAGATTCGGCAGTGGTATTAGTAATTGACGCGGTATAAGTACCATTACCATTGTCAGTAACTCCACTGATGAGAGCGTTTCCATTTTCTGACAATGTTACTGCTAGACCCCCGCTATTTAGATCGTTCCCTTGGCTATCCTTAGCCTGGACAGTGATGGTGGCAGACGTGGTTCCATCAGCCGTAATTGGCGATGAAGAGACCTCAATCGTGGATTGGGTAACTGATACAGTACCGGGAATGAAGGTTACTGAAGCGGTATCGGTTATTGATGTTCCATTTAATGAGCCACTAACGATTATTTCTTCTGCTACGGTATTTGATATGGTCGCAGTGTATGTGCCATCGCCTAGGTCAGTAACACCGCTAATAATGGCGCTTCCATTTTCAGCCAACACAATGGTATTGCCACCAGAGCTTAGGTTGTTTCCCTGGGCATCTATTGTTTGTACGGTGATCACTGTAGTAGAAGAGCCGTCTGCGGTGAGAATAGACTGGCTAGTGGAAATCGTCGTTTGGGCTGCCGTCGCATCGCCGGGTGTAAAGTTGACGGCTGCAGTATCGGTAATGCCGATAGAGGAGATGGAACCGCTTATTGTGATTGACTCAGCTGTGGTATTGGTCATGGTTGCAGAGTAGGTACCGTCACCAACATCAGTGACCGGGCCAATGATAGCACTACCGTTTTCAGATAGTACAACTGAATTACCGCCTGTTGTATAGACGGTATTGGTATCATCCCGTGCTTGTACTGTGATGGTGGATATACTAATGCCATCAGCGGTAACGGTTGTTGGGGAGCTTGATATTGACGTGTTAGCGCCAGATATAGCGGCGTAATACACCTGAACCTGTATGTAATCAACTCGAGTTCCAAAACCAATTCCGCCAGAAGTACCTCTAAGTCGAAAATTGGTATTGGAAAGTTCTGATTCGCTCCATGCGTGGCCCCAGGTGTCGGTACTACCCCCAAGGTTTTTGGTGTCGTAAAAGCAAATCAGAATGCATACCCAACCGGCTGTCTTTGTGTTGCTCCAACTGGTGCCTCCATCCCAGGAGAGGCGAAAATCGATATCCGCTGTGCCAACGATAATGGCAGCTGCCTTTGCCTGAACGGTAACAACAACCCCTTTAATGTTAGCGCCAGCTGGTATGCCGAAATTGAAATCCAAATACTGTTGTGTTGCATTGCCTGAGCCTATTGCATCGTTTCCATCATCTACAAATACATTGTCAGGGTTAGACCAGTTAGTCGGTCCAGAAGTTGTGGGGAAGTGTTGGCCGGTATCTGCGGCCACGGCAGATTCCACACACAGTAGGGTGTGAGAAAAAGCCAAAAAAACAAATAATAGGAAAGCAGGGGGTAATCGAAATAGCTTATCCAGGAATCACCTTTCACATTGTATGAGCATACTATAATTTATAGAGTGTTTTACCCTAGACGACAAGATATTGGCTGCTTATATTTGTAGGTGTTTTGATAACGAAAAATGATATATTTCAGGTGGTTGCGGTGGATTATCCAATGAGGATCATGTTAGATCAATGTAGCGATAGCACTCAAAACCAGGAGAAGTCCAAAATAAGGCTGGGGTAAAGGCTAGGGTAAAGTCTAAGTTAAAGGCTAAGGTTAAGAAAATCGTGAAATAGATGTCCTACTTTGGGTTTCAGAATCGTCTTAATAGGGAGAACTTATAAATATAATAAAACGGAGTAATTTATGAATAGACGACTGATGGTGATGTTTTTTGCGGTTTTTTTATACGCTTGTGGTGCTTCTGCCTATAAATGGTCGTTAGAATTCGACGAGTTTAAATTCGTTAACGCTAATACGGTAAATATAGATGAGGACGACAATGCGCACGTTCTAATTCAGGCCGCTTACCATGATACTGACACCGATTTACACTATTCTCATATTTCCGATACTGGTGAGATTCTGATAGAAAAATCCTACCAGACAGATATAGATTGGGACGATTTTGTACAGGCGGGTGAGCGTAAATATTTTCTCATAAGCGATAATCGTAATGAGGTTAATGAATATATTGGTTACCTAGATATAGAAAATGATATCTATTGGGATAATCTTGATTTGTCTACAATATTTAATGCCAAGCCTGGCAATGTAATCATTAATTCTTCTGAGCTACTTAAAGACGGGTCGCTGCTTTTATTAGGTGGTGTCTATGAGTCGACAGATAGCGTTACGGTTTTCTCTGCGTTTATGCTCATTGTAGATGACCAGGCTCAGATCAAGTCGATGCATAAAGATTCAGAATTTACATCCTATTCTCGTTATATCTCTTTGGAAGGTGGAGAGTACGCGTTGCAGGGTGTATTTGCATGGGACAAACAGCTAGAGACTGGACTAAAGGGTGCAGTCGAGCATCGCGATGTAAATGGTCAACTGATTTTTGATTTTGATGTTACGACAACCAACTATGTTAACGCATTCACTCCGGATGGTTTCTATTTGTTATCTGAGGACAAAGATAACAATCAAGTATTAATACGTCAGCTAAATTGGATGGGAGAGAAAATTGTAGAAATTGATGTTTCTGATGTAGGGCTAGCTTTAAATGGTGATCTGCAGATTTTGGCTGATGGTACATTTCTGTTTAATAATTCTTCGCAAGCTCATATCATCGATACTACAGGAGAGATACGTACACACTATAAAGCTCCTTATTCCGACGGTCTCATTAAGCGGGTTTTGGTGGGTACCGAAAATACGCTATATATAACAACAATGGATAAGGACACTGTGCAAGGAGGTGGAACCATTAAAGTTGATAGTGATGGTGGTAGTTTAACAGTGAGCTTCAATTACCAAGACATAATTGCGATTAAACATACGCAGGTATCTTCGGATAGTCGTGTCATTAGAGAAATTAATGAACCGAGGAACATAGTTTATCTAAGTACATTGTACGACGGTTGCGGTGTTTTTTCTTGTGATGAGACAGTCGTTAAAACGGAGAGGGGGGCATGTGACATTCAGGCAACGCTACTCAACAATACTGGGGAGTTTCTATCTTTTGTAAACATCTGTGACCGTAATAAAGCTGGACTTTCTTTAACGAACTATCAATAACGAACTATCAATAACGAACTAGCAATAAACATTGAAGTTAGGTATATCGAAAACAATGTATAGTTCATAGATTTTTGAGGAAATTTTAAGGGCATCAACAACAACACTGGTGCCTTGCCCATCTTTACATTAGGTATGAAGGAAAGATGGGCATTTTGTCTCAAGGCCTTGATCGTTGCAATTTTCTGCCTAGCGCTTGTGTTTGGCTGTAAACAGCAGGTGCGTGTATTTCCCAAAGGCTTTTGTCTGTATTAGACAATTGGTTTTTTTCCCATATAGCAACTACATTTAATTTTCTCCCTTAATATTGTTCGCTCCTTTGGATGGGTGCTGCAAATTTAATCAATGTTGTTTGTGCTCTAAGGGGTATAAGAAATCTACCTGTGGATTGACTCAAAGATATGGAAATTAATAATCAAGTACCTTCTAACGATGAAACGTCAGCTGAAAATTTTGCGTCCCTTGCTGGACGTGTTTACCTTGGTACGCGAGAGCTCCAAGAAGAAGATTTAACCAAAGGCGAAGCCATTTTACGCGGCGCAGTGGTTGTTGAACCGGAACGTTATTTTCCAACACGCATCGGACCGAAAGAACTGTATACCAAAGAGTGGATTGAAAAGAATACTGTTAAAGTACAGGAATGGTATACGCAAAATCAGCATGACGCCTATGATATTGAAATGATGGCGTTACATGATGGCGCGGTGAAGGAATTGTTTCTGCGTTTGTACGGTGCCAAAAAAATCATTGGGGTAATGGGGGGAACATCAGAATATATTCCTCGTACCTCGGAGAACTACAAGAATATTGCACGGATTTGTCGCACTCTGGCGGTGGAGGATTTTGTTATTGCGACTGGAGGTGGTGATGGCGCCATGGAGGCCGCTAATTTGGGGGCAAAATTTGCAATGTATAGTGCCGAACAGTTAGAGGAAGCCCTTACATTCGCGGAGCAGTTTCCTGCTGGAGGAACAGAGCCGGAAGATGTTAAATTCTACAAAGCACTATTTGATAAGTGGCCAAAACAAAGTATCAACTCTTTTGCATCATCGACATGGACATACACTGATAATAATTGGTTGTGCCGCTATCAGGCGCGATTTTTCAGTGATGCAGTGGCAGAATTTCTATTAGTTGATAACAGTAATTGCGGCTTGATTTTTGCGCCTGGTGGCCCGGGGACCCGCTTTGAATGTGGCTTGTGGATGCAGAATCAAGCGTATGCGGCGGGCTCTGGCACTGACTTTGCCAAGCCATCGGTTTTTCTCAATACCTATTATGCGTTAGACAGTCTTTATCCTTCTGAGATGAACTTTGCCTTACGTGATCGTGCCAAGTCTCAGTACCCGGAAAATTCCTATTGTAATAGCACCTATATGATTGAGCTGGGTAAGGAAAATCAACATATTGTCGATATCTTTACGCAGTTCGCTAATCGCTATTATCCTAATGGTGTATCCAATGGTATTGCACCCATTGTACCCAAGGTTGACCCTTCTAAACGTTTGCCGGTCAATCCAACACAACCAGCGTTAGTGAAGGCGCAGCAAGCCGCAAAAAGTGCTGTGGCGGCTTACGTTACCAAAAACAATATGACCATTGGTATTGGTTCTTCGACGGATACACTGGAATATGTGGTCGCGGAGATTGCGTTGTTGGCAGAAGCCAATGATTGGACGATTCACTGTGTGCCAGCGACACAGGGGGCACAAGATATTATAACCAAATATGTCTCTACCAGAATTCTCGGTACCGACGTGTTGGATAAGGAGCAATTACTTCTTGGTCTTGATGTCACCTTTGGTTGTGGTGTGGTGGCTCAAGGTGAATGGGTGGCCTTACAGGGTGAGGATCAAAGTCTGGGTAATCTGCGTACACTAATTCAGTCTACCCAGTCCAATTCTTTTGTATTGGTGAGTGAAGAGATGAGTGAGGAGCAGGATGCCTCTCATGATTGCCGTTTTTACAAACTGCCCATCGAGGTACAGCCTCTTACTTGGGCGGTGTTGGCAGATCATATTAAAACCCATTGTGATGCGGAGGAGGTGTGGCGTTTGGATGCGGGGTCGCCCCATACACCTTTTGTTACCGATGCCACCAACTTTGTACTGATGGCGCAGTTTTCTGTGGATCAAAACCTGGAAGAGGTGGTTAGTCAGCTTGCAAACATTGCGGGTGTGTATTGTGTGGGAGCGGTAAAAGCCATTGATACTTTTAGTGGTTAACACACCTTAATCCATTCGGAGTTGCACCGTCTGTGCAACTCCCGTTTATTCGCAGCATAAAAACACTCATGACGACCGAGAGAAATAAAACATGACGACCGGTAATACACCTAATAATAATCGAAAAAAAGTGATCATCGATACCGATGTGGATATCAATGGTTGGATGGCAATGTTGTATTTACTGAACCATCCCGAGATTGAGGTGGTAGGTATTACCACCGTAGGAACAGGCGCCTGTCATATTGATCCCGGTACACGTAATGCATTAAATTTGATGCAACTGGCCGGTGAGCCTACTTTGCCGGTGGCAAAAGGCTTGGATAAACCCATGGCTTATGATCACCAATTTCCCGCCAGTGTGCGTGATCAGGCGGATAATGTCTTTGGCATTACACTCCCAACTAATCCTAACCGCCCGAATCAAGCGGTTGGTAATGCGCTTGAATTTTTGGCAGGGCAGATTATTGATACGCAGGAAAAAATCACCCTCTTGGCCATTGGGCCACTGACCAATATTGGTACCCTGTTGCAACTGTCTCCAGAACTGGCACAACAGATTGAGCGTATTGTGGTTATGGGGGGCACCATCGATGCACCAGGTAATGTTAATAGCGTGGCGGAATGGAATATTTACTGTGACCCGGTTGCCGCAGATATTGTCTTTCGTTCCGGTGTGCCGATCACTCTAGTGCCCTTGGATGCCACTCAACATGCACCAATTACCCAGAACTTTTATGCGCGTTTATTACAACATCACATTACCCCAGCCTCGACCTTTGTTTACCAGGCGATTACCGAAAATTATGCATTTTTAGCATCAGGAGCGTTTGATTTTTGTGATCCTTTGGCGGCGGCGATTGTTACGGATAGTCACCAGGATAGTAATCTGGGTACTTACCGAGAACTGGGTCTGTCAGTGGTAACTGAGAACAATGATCGTTCTGGTCAACTGTTGCTGGATGATAATGCAGCATCGATAACGGTATGTTTTGATGTGACCGCTGCGGCCTTTGAAGATTTATTCCTGGCAACCCTTAATGGTGAACCCACACCACGAGATGAAATTACCTTTTTGTTAGACGGGGAACGGGTGACCTTAAGTGATGTGTCACCCCAAAGCCGTTTGATCGATTATTTACATCAACCGGATATTGGTAAAAGTGGTACCAAGTTAGTGTGTAGTCAAGGGGGTTGTGGTGCCTGTACAGTGATGCTTACTCATTACGATGTGGGTGAAAAAAGCATAATCAATAACGCTATTAATGCGTGTTTAAGGCCCTTAGCCAGTATTGACGGCTGCATGGTGACGACCACTCAGGGCATCGGCAACATTAAAGATGGTGTTGACGAAGTGCAGTATAAATTGGCCGCTAACAATGGTTCTCAATGCGGATTTTGTTCACCGGGTTTTACCATGAACATGTTTACGCTGCGGCAAAATAAACATCGTAACGGTGTGCGGGAAAAAATCACCGAAAAAGAAGTAGAGGATTTGTTTGATGGTAATATTTGCCGCTGTACCGGGTATCGGCCTATTCTAGAAGGCTTTAAACAGTTTGCTGACGACTATAAACCTCCCCATCCCAAACCTGCGATAAAAATTGATCCTAATTTTAAACCCGCCAAGATAAAACCCTTCGAGAAAATTTTACCTCCGGATGATTTTCTCGGTTATATGAAACAACCGGCTCCGCTATCGATAAGCCAACAGGGTTATACCTACGTGCGCCCGGTGACATTAGCAGGACTATACAAACAGAAAATGGAAAATGGCCCAACCGGGGAAAAATTCCGTTTGTTATGTGGCAATACTTCCATTGGTATTTATCCCACAAAAGCTATTTATGGCGAAGCCGCATTAGATCCCCATTATTTGGTGGATATTTCCGTCATACCGGAACTACAACAGGTGCATATTCACGATCAGGGCATTACCGTTGGCGGTGCTATTACCTTAAGCCGTTTACTCTCTGTGTTGGACAGCGCCATTGATCAATTAGATAAAACCCGTACCAGGGGTTTTATAGCGTTGCGGGAACATTTATTGATAGTGGCAAACCTACAGGTGCGTAATGAAGGCAGCTTGGCAGGTAATGTGCATATTGCTACCAACCAGGGTTTTCTTTCTGACGTAGTATTAATGCTGGGAACCTTAGGAGGAACCGTGAAGGTGTCTTGGGCTAATGGTAGTCAGAAGTATGACATCCTTGATTTACCGAAGGAGACAAAACTGGAAAAAGACGCTATTTATGAGTCGTTTTTTATTCCCTGCACCGAGCCCAATACCTATGTTAACAGTTATAAAATTCGCCGCCGTAACGAGGACAGTCATGCGTTAGTGAATGCCGGTTTTCTAGTGACATTTGAAGATCATGGCTGTGGCAATGCTTCTGGTAGCACTTCTGGCAGCACTTCTGGCAGCTCTTCTGGTAATGAGAGAACCGTTAAAACCTGCCGTATCGTTTATAACGGGGTGAATGCGGATTATCGCCTCGCCTCAACTACTTACGGTTTGCAGTTTCAGCCCATTACCGTTGACGCAACACGACAATTGTTGGTAGGGCGAGAGTGGAACGAACATACCCTACGTGATGCTCTAACAAGCCTTGAAAAAGAAGTTGTGGTTTATCGACCACCCAATAACGATCAAGGTCAGCCCTATGAAATTGGTCAAATTCCCTTTTCGTACCGCGCCTCCTTGGTAGAAACCTTATTTTATAAATTCTTTATTGCGGTTGCCGATGAAATTGAACCGGAAAAAGTTCAACGGGAAAATCGTTCTGCTGGGGAAACTTACCAGCGACCGTTGTCGAATGGCCGTCAATATTACAATTCCTACCCGGATGAGTTGCCGGTGTCAGATCCTTACATCAAATTGTCGGCATTTATGCAAACCACCGGGGAAGCTCGCTATACCCAAGATGTCCAACGTCCGCCCAATACGTTGGAAGCAGCCTATGTCTATAGCCAGGTAGCCTTAGGTCAGTTTTATTACCAATTACCCAACACTACCGCCCATGGCACAAAGGGTGAACGCATTGATGTTGCCAAGCTAACGGCTTTTTTGACGGACTGGCATTCGGATTTTGTCGCCTTAATTACCTATGACGATATTCCCCAAAAAGCGCGTAACTGGACCGGACTAGGAGGTGACGACCCTATTTTTGTACCTAGTTTGGATCAACAGTTGCCAGATGGCATCGAACCCAATGACTATTTTTATCCCCATCATCTGACCTGTGTAGGAGCACCGATTGCGCTGGTAGTAGCAAAAAGCCAACTTGTAGCGCAGGAGTTAAGTAATTTTGTCCGCAGCCAGTGTATTCATTTTGAAGAACAGCCTGGTGTAACCTTTGATGAGGCGATTGAACAGGAATTATTTTACCCCCAATCTCCGCCTACGGATCCGTCACTGACCCATCTTGCAGAGATTGTGCGCCCTGGCAGTAACACAGAATGGCTAGCGGCGCCCGCAAAGACGCCGTTTAAAATAGGGGACAAAACACTGCCGGTGGTAAGTGGCGGTTGCGGCACTGGTTATCAAAACCATTTTTATCTAGAAACCATGAATACCTTGGCGGTGCCCGGGGAGAACCGTTCCATTACCTTACACGTTGCCAGTCAGGATATTGCCGATAACCAATATGTGGCAGCTGGCGTGTTAGGAGTCCCTGCGGCCAATATTCAAGTAAAACTCACCCGCTTGGGTGGCGGGTTTGGTGGTCGACAATCGCGGTCACGATTTAATTCTACCGCCAGTGCTGTTGCCGCGTGGGTGTTAAACCAGCCCGTGCGTTTGGTGTTGGATAGAAATACCAATTTTATTACCTGTGGTGAGCGACACGCCTATCGAAGTCAATATTCTGCGGCTTATGATAATGATGGCACCATTAAAGGCTTTGCCATTGATTTAACCTCCGATGGTGGTAACACCTATGACCTGTCGTTTGCCATTATGGATATGTCGGTGCAATCTAACGACAACGCCTACAACATTGGATCTTACCGAGTGGGAGGCAAGGTATGCCAAACCAATAAACTCAGTAACACAGCGTTTCGTACCTTTGGTTTAGTGCAAGCGATTAATTTGGGCGAACAAGCCATTGAGCATGTGGCTTACAAATTGGGGAAAACCCCAGAAGAAATCCGTGAGAAGAATTTATATAAAGACGGTCATGATGAGTGGCGTGGTTTTACCATCACGGATCAAACCTTGGGCACCTTGCAGCGTTTAGAATTTAACGCCGCAGCGCTGGAGGATTTGTTGCCCATTAAAGATCAACACTTCGAGGATGAAAAATCCTTTGATCGAGCGGTAGAAGCGCATGATCCCAGCGAGACGTTTTCTGGGGGAGCCAATTTAGTGTCGCTAAAAGAATACAGCACAACCTCTTATGACTTCACGCCCTATATGGAAGGGCTAAAATACAGCAAGTTACAGGAGTTATGGTTTGCGTTAAAACGTGACGCGAATTTCGACGATCGTTTGGAAAAGGTAAATCAATATAACGCCAAAAACCGTTGGCGCAAACGGGGTATATCCATGATCCCATTAAAATATGGTATTTCCTATTCGGGGCCTAGGGGCACGTTAAATCAAGGGGGCGCTTATGTGCTTGCTTATTCTGATGATGGCTCGGTGTTGGTCTCCCACGGCGGTGTGGAAATGGGGCAGGGCATACAAACCAAGATGGCACAAATTGCCGCCGAGACTTTGGGCATTGATATTGAACGTATAAAAATGGCGGATACCGATACCAACGTCATTAGTGATGCTAGCGCAACGGCGGCATCCACAGGTTCTGATTTAAATGGCGGCGCGGTGCAATTGGCTTGTCGTAAGTTACGCAAAAGGCTGGAGGAGTTTTGTGAGAATTTAGAGCAGTACACGGTGTACTTTTCCAAATTCGACAAAACCAAAATGGATGCCGGAATAGTGAGCCAAATGGAAACGGTAACCCGTAACTGGCGAGACCACTGGTCAGAAGTATGGCCAGATATCTGCGCACTGGCTTATGTAAACCGAGTGGGGTTAACCGCCGAGGCGCGATATAAAACACCCAACTATTCCGGGGTAGATTTACACCATTCTATCGGCAATATCTTTTTCTATTACACCTATGCCGTAGCGGTGAGTGAAGTGGAAATTGATGTATTAACGGGGGATTTCACCGTATTGCGCAGTGACATTTTATTTGACCTGGGTAAGAGCCTGAATCCACTCATTGATATTGGCCAAATTGAAGGTGGTTTTGTTCAGGGCATCGGTTATCTCACAACCGAAGAGATGACGTTCCAGGGAGCCAATCAAGCGCCAAGGGCCGGGTATCCTGCCGGAGCACTGACTTCTACCAATACCTGGGAATACAAGCCACCGGGTACCAAATCCATTCCATTGGATTTACGGGTACGAATTCATGATAACAGCGATAGTAAGTTGCAACAGAAGGGCCCCAAACTCGATGGCGCAGCTGTGAAGTCATCAAAAGGCATTGGAGAACCACCATTGGTATTGGGCAATACAGTATTTTTTGCCATCAAACAGGCGATCCAAGCGTTTTATAAAGACCAAGGCCATGACGCTTGGGTTGAGATGAATGCGCCCGCAACGGTAGAGCGTATCCAATCAACCTGCCGTGTGGCGATAGATGAACTTAAACTGTAAAAATACTGTTTGTTCAAAACTCAATATTATTGGTTTCGTCGCATCCAGCTAAGCGATCTCATCGCATGGTAGAATCATATCTCAAAACCCTATCAAACTGAGCAACCCATGATCACCTTCAAAGGCCGCCACACACCAAAATCCATCATCCTTCAATGCGTTCGCTGGTACTGTTCTTATGCGCTGAGCTATCGTAATATTGAAGAAATGATGGCAGAGCGTGGTCTCAATATTGATCATAGTACACTGAATCGATGGGTTGTTCACTACGCTCCGAAGTTGGAAAAAGCCTTCCATAAAAAGAAGAAACGACCAGGTGATCGCTGGCGAATGGATGAAACCTATATAAAAGTAAGGGGCCAATGGCGCTACTATTATCGGGCAGTCGATAAAGAGGGGAATACCATCGATTTCCTTCTCACTGCTAAGCGCGATACCAAGGCAGCGCTACGTTTCTTCAATAAAGCCATCGGTAGAAATAGTAAGCCAGGTTTAATCAATATCGACAAAAGTGGTGCCAATAAAGCAGGCATTAATCAGTTCAACGATGAGAATAATCGGCGAGTAAAAATCCGTCAGTGCAAGTATCTCAAGTGCGACACGAAGTTGCGCGAAAGAGTTGCCCTCCTCTTAGAGGGCCATCTGTACCGTCAGATGAACCTAGGGATCTGAATAAAGAGCGATCCTGACAATGTAACGAAAGGCCATTC
>MAAC01011371.1_pt1 | contig 34647 bp, 34 predicted proteins | sample 1115981 | NCBI WGS metagenome assembly MAAC01 (sample SAMN04961126, study PRJNA320927) | seawater metagenome | isolation source: sample BD02T64 sea water enriched with oil for 64 days | place: USA:Gulf of Mexico | collected 2013-07-27 | reverse complement strand
GGAAGGTAATCCATAAATAATAAATGAACATTCCTTGGCCTTAAATAATGTTGGATAAATAAGACTAAAGCTATAGAAATTAGTAGTATTCCAACATAGCTTATTTTAATCATTGTTGAATTCAAATCACAAAGGTATTTTTTCTGTTAAAAAACTTGATTCGCCACAAAGATAGTTTTGATAAAAAAATCTTTTAATACTTGGATTTATGATAACATAAAACCTGAACCAAATAACTGGTTCAGGTTTTATTAATTCATATTTTACTTACTTATTACTCCCAGCCGTCTTTAAAACCTTGAGAAAAACCGTCAGTATCATCTAGGCAGCAAACAATTACACCACCAATAATCCCACCCAATACACCTAAAATAAAAACAAATCCTCCATTAATATTTTCGATTTCTTGTGTGTCCATTTCCTGGACACCATAACTCTCCAAAGTTCTCATAATCATTTAGATTTTAACTATTAAACATTTTTATCACACGGTAAAGCCCATAGCTCCACTATGATAGATATAACTTCCGATTGTCCCAAAAAACCATCCAACTCCGTAGGCAATATCACCACCTCCATCAATTTCTTCAGCTTGTTTCGCTGTCAATTCCTGAACACCATAACTTTGTAAATTCTTCATAATACAGTTTTTAATTAAACTTGTTTTTTATTGATGTTATCAAGATACCTTTGTCCACTCTAATACAATTAGAGTGAACAAATTATTTATTTTTCCTCCTGCAATTATTATTTTTTCTTTTGTAGTTAACAATTTTACGGAATAATCTATTTCTAAATCACAATAATCATTGTATCGATAACTTTTTAAAATTCGAGAATATATAATAGGAAATCCTTCTATTTTTAGGTTGTTCAATATATTATAGAGTTGGCTTTCGCTAATTCTAAGTTTATTAGCAAATTCTTTGGGTGTGCCTGTATTTTCTCTTTTAATACAATGGTGTATTTCTCTTAATCGGTCTAATTGTTTTACTGTTTTCATTCCTTTATATATTTAATTATGTCACATTTTAAAAGTATCTAACCCAAGTATTTGTTGTTGCCATAATCCATAGTAATCTCCTTTTTGATTATATAACTCATTGTGTGAACCTTGCTCAATAACTTTTCCCTTTTCTATTACTACTATTGTGTCTGCGTGGACTACGGTACTTAAACGATGTGCAATTATTATAATGGTTTTTTGTTGTTCTCGTAAATTTTGCATGGTACGTAGTATATAATTTTCCGAAGCACTATCTAATGAAGAAGTGGCTTCATCCAATACTAAAATTTCCGGTTGTTTATATAATGCTCGTGCTATGGCAATTCTTTGTTTTTGCCCTCCAGAAAGTGTAGCCCCATTTTCACCTATATAAGTATTAAAGCTATTAGGTAATGTTTCTATAAATTCTAAGATTCCAATGTTTTTACAAATAGATAGTATCCGTTCCATATTTGGTTGAAACTCTCCAACAGCTATATTCTCGATAACATTACCAGCAAACAAATCTATTTTTTGGGGTACTACACTTACCAATTCCCGTAGACTTTTATTTTCTATATACCGCAAATCAATATCACCAATACAAATAGTTCCACCTTGAAGGGGATATATATTTTGTAATAATGAGATTAATGTTGATTTACCTGAGCCACTTTCACCAATAATAGCAGTTATTTTACCTTTTTTTAAAGTTAAATTAAAGTCTTTGAAAACCTCAACACGAGAACCATATCTAAAATCTACATTTTTAAAAGTTATATCCTCTATTTTATCGGATGTTAGTTTAAACTTATTTTCGGTTTCTTCCCTTTCTAAATCCATTATTTCAAACAATCTATCTGCCGCAATTAGGGCATTTTGAATGGTCTTATTTGCACCTACTAAACTAGAAATAGGCCCTGTAAAATAGCCGATGATTGCATAAAATGACATTAATTCTCCTGGAGTAATTTCTTTATCTAGCACAAAATAAGTTCCTGACCATAACAATATAACGGTAAATAATCTGGAAATAGCTTGGGAGGATGTACCACTAAAAATACTATTCAAGGCAGAAGTATAACCAATGTGTAATAAGCTTATAAACCGTGTTTCAGTTTTGATATTTGCAAAATCTTCTAATCCAAAACGCTTTATCGTTCCAATAGAATTTAAAGATTCAACTAATTGACTTTCTAAATCTGCAGAACGTTCCATCACTTTACGTTCTGTTTTTTTATTTAATCTATTTGTCACCCAATAAATAAAAAGATATACGGGGATAATGGATAACATGATTAATGCTAGTTTCCAATAATAGTTAAACATTAATGCAAATGAAAAAATCACAGTAAAAAAATTAACTGTAAGAGACAAAGATGTTCCATTGATAAATGCACGTATTTTAACAGCATCATTAATACGAGAAATTATTTCTCCAACTCGCATTGTATCAAAAAATTGTTGTGGTAGTTTTAATAAATGCTTGTAATACCCTAAAATTAGCCTTGCATCAATTTGTTGTCCTGTTTTAATAATAAAAATATCTTTAAACACGCCAACAACCACTTGCATAAGTAGTAGCATTAACATAACTACACTAAGTAAATTTAACAATTTGGTATTACCACCAATCAATACATGATCTGTAATTTTTTGAATATAAATAGAGGTTGATAATCCAAGTAATGTGTAAATAATCGCTCCAACCAATGCTTGAATAAGGACAAACTTATGAGGCTTCAATAAAAACCAAAAACGTTTTAATACGGATACTTTTTCATTCCCTTTTGTAAAACTTTCATCTGGTAAGAGTAATACTAAAACTCCTGTCCATTCTTTTTTAAATTCTTCTCGTGTTTTTTTATAGAATTTTCCTGTTCCAGGATCCATAATGGTAATATACTTCTCATCAACTTTATAGATAACGACATAATGCTGTAATTGCTCTTTAACTATAATATGAGCAATTGCTGGTTTAGGTATTTTAAACAGACTACCCATATCCCCACGTACGCCTTTGGCATCAAACCCAAGTTTTTGAGCTGCCTCAATCATCCCAAGCACGTTTGTCCCTTTTTTGTCGGTATTCGCGTATTGACGAATACGTGCAATAGGTATTTCTAATTTATAGTACGTACTAATAGAAGCCAAACATGCTGCACCACAATCCGTAATATCATGCTGTTTAATTGCTACTTTAGCCATATCAATTAGAATTTTTACTTGGGTTAATCCAATCATCGACTTTATCATATAACAAATCAAAAGCTGAACGATTTACAATAAAAAACCGAGCATTGAATGTCATTCCCTTTTTCAGTTTTCCTTCAAAACCATTTTTTAACCGAAGTATTTCTTGATCAATAGAGCAAGTGACCTTAAACATAGGCACATTATTTATTATTGAAATATCATTACTAATTGCTATGATGTTTCCTGTAGCCATCCCCCATTGATTAAAATTAAAGGCATCTATTTGAAATTTAATTTTAGTTCCTTGTTTTAACAGACCAATATCAGAAGGAGTAACATAGCATTCGGCAATTAAGTCTGTATCTGGTGATATTTCGGCAATTGGTGTATTTGCAGTAATAAAATTACCTACTTCCAAGCCCTGCAAGTTTTGAATTGTTCCATTAATTGTTGCTATAATGATATATTTTTTTTGGTCTTCTTTATTTTGCAATAAATTACTTTGTAGTTCTTCCTCTCTATTTATTTTTTTTGCTAATTCTGATTGCCATTGATTACGTTTTTGTTTTTCATAATAACTTAATTCACTCATAGTTAAATCCAAATTATATTTACTATTTTCATATTCTACTCTAGCAATTACCTCTTTTTTATATAATTTATCTTGACGCTCAAAATCACTTTTAGCTTTTGAATAACGTGTTTGTAATTCCCGTAATTTTTGAACATATTGTATATGTTCTTTTTGATATTCAATTGATTGTAATCGCTTGTTAATAATTTTAGCTGAACTTGACAAATACATTAAATCTTTTATGCGTAATTCTAATTCTTCTAATTGTTTAGATAATAAGTCCGATTTTTTTTGACCAATAGAATTATCAATCACCAATAATGTATCTCCTTGCTCCACATATTTATTTTCTTGAATATTCAATTCTTTAATTTTTCCTGAATACAGTGAAATTAATTGATTCCTTTCTTTTTCGGATCTTACAATCCCTCGAGCAGTAGAATAGATGTCTAAAAAAATATAGGGTAATGAAACCACAGTGCAAATTATGCTAGAAAGCAATATTCCATAGATGATTTTACTTTTCACTTTGTGTTTAAAACGATATACCTCAACGGTATTTTCTAATATTTCTTTTGGAAAAATATTTTTCATTTAAATTTATTCAATCATTAAAATAAAGCCAGGATCATAACAAACAATATCGACCTAATCTTAGGTTAACAATTCTATTTTCTATTAATGACCATATATTATCGTTTAAGTACATTGAATGCAACATCTGAATTAAACAATAATTTATTTATCACATTGGTAAAATCAGCTCCTTTTGGAAAATATTGTTTAACGAATCCATTTAAATTTTCATTAGATACTCTATCACAGGAATGGTAAGTATGTGCAATGATCATCCTCTGAAAAAGATTACCTTCGCTCCATCAATCATCGAAAAGCATGAGTAAAAGGGATCTAAAGAAGTACATACATGGCCTAAGTAAGGATCAATTAGAAGATCAAATACTTGAATTATACAGTCGATTCAAAGAGGTTAAAGTGTATTATGATTTCGCCTTCAATCCCAGAGAGGATAAATTAATGGAAGCTGCGAAATTTAAAATTTCGAAAGAATATTTTCCTGTTACCAAACGAAAAGCTAAACTTCGTAGATCGGTTGCTCAAAAACTAATCAAGCATTTTATTCTTCTTGGGGTGGATGCCAATTTACTTGCTGACCTGATGCTTTATAGTGTAGAAATTGCTCAGACCTATACAGCGAACAAGCCAATTAAACAAGTTTCGTTTTACCCCAGCATGCTAAAATCTTTTGAACAAGCTTTTGATTATGTTCATAACCATGGGCTAAAAATGCAGTTTATTGACAGAATGGAAAAAATTGTAGATGAAGCCGAAAATCAGAATTGGATAAATTACCAAGCCTTCGACACTATTCTGGATAGAGGAATTAACTAACCATTCTTCAACATTGGCTGAAAAAACTCTTCTCTTGTCTCGAATTTAGTGCTATTCAATGTTAAGACCTTATTTATTATACTGTCAAATGGCATTAAAAATAGCGCTAAACAACCATAACTTTTAATATGATTTCTGCTCAAAAGAAACTCCTGAATACCACCACTCTCCTTCCAAATGGCCTCTGTTTGAATCAAATTGGATTTGTAATAGGTATATCGTTCAGTCCATCCGCAATTTAAAGGGATTTCCAACCATTGGTTTAAAGCGCGAAAATTTCGATCATAAAACTTAAAGCTTTGCCACTTAAAGCGGTACAAATTGTGCTTTATTTTCTGATCAAGGGGGGTAGATATGGGATGCACAAAATATATATCCAACAACTCGATGGTTGTTAATTTATCATTGAATAATTTAAATTTAATTTTTGTCTTACTGCTTCCATCTTTTAGACTTACCGTATAATTTTCCAAGGGTGAATCTTCCAATTGAGATTTTTCAACCAGAAAGACATTTCTATTGGAAAACTTATTCAATAAGAACGTCTTCCAATCTCTAAATATATCCCCTTGTTTTTCCTTTGTTTTCATGCTGTCGATCTAAATAAGTCATGTAGAAGACACTTAGAACAAAGTTACTAAATCACAAAGCTACAGAGGCTTACAATCAGTTACAATTGATCAATCCCTAGGAATTGAAAGTTAGTTTAGGATGAAATCAGAAAGTAAGGTGATAAAATCTATTTTTAATTTTTTATCTAAAAAAACAAAATAGCCACCAATATTGGTGGCTATTTTAAAATATACTTTTATTGATTTTTCAAGGCTTTAATTTCGGCCTTTAAATCAGCTATGCTATTACTTATATCTTTCAACATATTGTTTCCTGAACCAATTTCATCCAAAGTGGAATTCAATTTACTCACCACTTGCCACACCTCCATAATCTCAGTATACGGTATGGGCTGTGGAGGATAAAATGAATTGTCTGAAATTAGGATTAGTTCCTGGCTATCTTTTCTACTAAAAATCCGTTTTACCAAGACGCCATCTTTTAGTACTACAATATAAATTTTTCCTTCAGAAATGTGCTCTAAACTTTCTTCTGCTCTTCCCACAAGCCATTCATCTGCCTGTATTCCGGGTTGCATACTGTCACCTTCCACTTGAAAAACCCTATAACTTGCGTTTCTATATTCTGGTAAAGGTATTTTAAAACAGGGTAATTGTTCGTACCAGGAAATATCTTGTATGTTCTGAGGATATCCAGCAGCTGCCTTAGCATTAACCATCACTATATTTTCTGTACCAACCTCATCAACCGTTACCACCTTTGGTGAAACATCCTCTCCTGCAGCTCGGATATACTTATGTACACTTTCCCCATATAACCAAAGTGGATTCACCTCATATAACTTCATGAGTTCCTTCACCACAATTCCAGATAATTTTGTTCTACCCCTTTCTATATCAACTGTTGAACTTTTTAAGCCCAGTATTAGCCCAAAAGCTCCTTGGGTTAAACCTAACTCCTCTCTTAGTTCTTTGATGCGCTTTGCTTCTATAGGAATGACTTTATTCATATGTCAAAAATACACAAAAATGGATTTTTTACAAAAAAACATTGGATTATTTCCATTTTAATGGAATATTTACATAATTTTGTAATATATCCATCACATTATGACATCAATACTACATATGGATTTAGATACTTTCTTTGTTTCTGTAGAACGACTTTTAGATAATCGGCTCAATCACAAGCCTATTCTAATTGGAGGAACGAGCGACAGAGGAGTTGTAGCATCTTGCAGCTACGAGGCACGAACTTTTGGGATTCATTCAGGAATGCCGATGCGTATGGCTCGTGAGCTCTGCAATGAGGCTATTATTATTAAAGGTAATGCCTCTACTTACACCCAGTACTCCAAAGATGTCACGGAAATCATCAAAGAACGTGTTCCAATTATGGAAAAAGCTAGTATTGATGAATTCTATATCGATTTATCAGGAATGGATCGCTTCTTTGGCTGTTATCAATACGCCTCAGAAATACGTGACAATATTTTAAAAGAAACAGGCTTACCTATTTCTTTTGGGCTATCTATTAACAAAACTGTTTCAAAAATTGCCACAGGTGAAGCTAAACCAAACAACAGGATATCCATAGAAGAAGGAAATGAAAAACCTTTTTTAGCTCCATTATCTGTCAAAAAAATCCCAATGGTGGGTGACAAGACTTACCAGACACTCCGCAACCTGGGTGTTCATAGAATAGGAACAATACAGGAAATGCCTGTGGAAATGATGCAAAGCGTTTTTGGTAAAAACGGCTATACTATCTGGAAAAAAGCAAATGGTATCGATAACAGTCCTGTCATCCCTTATACCGAACGAAAATCGATATCCACAGAACGAACGTTTGAAAAAGACACTATAGATGTTCATAAGCTTCGCGTAATACTTAAAGCTATGGCTGAAAACCTTGCTTTTCAACTAAGGCGCGCCGATAAACTTTGTGCTTGCCTAGCCGTAAAAATTCGCTATTCCGATTTCAACACCTATACTAAACAGATCAAAATACCCTACAGTTCAGCAGATCATATTATCATCCCAAAAATAATAGATCTCTTCGAACATTTATACAATAGAAGATTGCTTGTTCGACTCATTGGTATTCGCATGAGTGATATTGTATCTGGGAACTATCAAATCAATCTTTTTGATGACACCGAACAGATGCTGGAACTCTACAAAGCTATGGATTATATTCGCCTACGCTACGGGGACAGGAGCATCTTCCGAGCCTCGACTATGGGAGCGAAAACCATCAGCAGATTCAATCCATTTAATGGTGAGCCACCCGTAGTATTGGCTCATAGAAAACAATAAAACTTGATAAATATGTGTGGTAGATATGTCAATATTTCAAAGTTGAGCGAAATTGAAAAACGCTTTAAAATAAAAGCCAAAAAAGGGCAAAAGAACGATCCAAATCCGAATGTTTCGCTAGGAGAATATGCCCCGGTAATAACAAACACTAGGTCAAAGGAACTCGAATATTTTCAATTTGGCTACTGCCCACATTGGGCAAAAAAAAGAAATTATCAGCTCAATGCGCGAGGGGAAGGAAATTATAACCTAGACAATGATCCAAGTTATATCGGTAGCCAGGGAATATTCGAAAAACCAATGTTCCAGGAGTCTATTAGAGAAAGGCGTTGTTTAGTTGTTGCAGATGCATTTATAGAAGGTCCACAAATTTCAGGTTTAGACAGGCCGTTCCTTATCTATAAAAAAGATAAAAGACGCCCCTTCGCTATGGCTGGAATTTGGGATGAATGGCTCAATCCCGAAACCGGAGAATACATTCGTTCTTTTGCTATTCTAACGACTGTATCAAATCCTTTATTGCAAAAAATAAACCATCACAGATCACCGATAGTTCTCAATAAAGAAGCAGAAGCTACCTGGTTAAATACAAATAGTACAGAACAAGACATCAATGCTTTGTTAACACCATTCAATAGTCAAGAATTTAACGCCTATCCCATCTCTCCCGCCATCAAATCACCCAAGGCGAAAGAGATGAATTTACTGATGCCTACGGGACCAAGACTGTATAAAAACCATAGCTATGAAATCTATAGCGATATACAATCAGAAATAAGCATTTCTCCAACAAGACGTCCAAATATTGGAATTCAACAAAGCTTATTTTAGCCCAATATGAAAGTCTGATTTTGAGATCAATCCGTCCAATTATTTCTCAATCATCCGATTTCAAATTCAGACTTTCTAAGCCCTCTAAAAATGTACCTCAACTGCCATACCTATTACAGCTTAAGATTCGGATGTTATCCCGAAAAAGAACTACTTGAAATGGCAAAAAGAAATAATGTCCATTGCCTAGTGCTAACAGACATTAATACAACTTCAGCCTGCCTAAACTTCATACGGTTGGCCCCGAAATACACTATTCGCCCACTAGTGGGTATAGATTTCAGAAACGATGCACAGCAACAATACATAGGTATAGCCAAAAACAATAAAGGCTACAAAGCATTAAATGATCACCTATCCGAGCACCTCCACAATAAAAACCCTTTTGAATTCCGAGCACCTGAAATAAAAGATGCATTTATAATCTATCCATTTGATAGATTAAAAAAAATAGACACCATCGACTTAAGAGATCATGAGTATATAGGCATTAGCATCCAAGATCTCAGAAAAATCCCCTTTACCAATACAAAAAAAATAGCCGAAAAACTGGTTGTACTAAATACAGTAACCTTTCGAAACAAAAGGGATTTCAATACCCATAGATTACTTCGAGCTATAGATAACAATACATTATTGAGTAAACTTAACATCAACCAACAATCGAGGGAAACAGATCAAATGTATCCCTTAAATGAAATTATAGATAGCTATGCCGACTACCCACACATAATAGAAAACACAGAGAAACTGATGGCTGCATGCTCTATTGAATTTGATTTTTCAAGCAACAGAAAGCCTCAAAATCAAAAGAACTATTCAGCTACCGCTGAAGAAGATCAACAATTAATTCGCAAGCTAGCCTACGACGGTATATTCTATCGCTATGGTACAAATCCAAATAAAACAGTAATTGAAAGAATAGAAAAAGAATTACAGCTTATTCAAAGTATGGGCTTCAATTCCTATTTTTTAATCAACTGGGACATTATCCAATATGCCAAGGAGAAAAACTATTTTCATATAGGAAGGGGTAGTGGAGCCAACAGCATTATCGCATACCTCTTAGGAATAACTGATGTAGATCCCATAGATCTGAATTTGTATTTCGAACGTTTTATCAATCTATACAGATCAAACCCTCCGGATTTCGATATAGATTTTTCATGGACCGACCGAGAAGATATCACCAACTATATATTCAAGCGATTTAAAAACACTGCCCTTATGGCCACTTATAACACCTTTCAATATAAGGCAAGTGTACGAGAATTGGGAAAAGTATTTGGCTTACCCAAATCAGAGATCGACAAACTAACCACAGGAAGTTTTCAATTCGAATCACTCGATCAAATTTCAAGCTTAGTTTTAAGATACAGCACCTATATCGAAGGAATGCCAAATCACTTAGGAATACATGCCGGGGGAATACTTATCAGCGAAGATTCCATTCATTCCTTTTCGGCAAGTTATATGCCCCCAAAGGGATTTCCAACGGTTCAATTTGACATGGTAATCGCAGAAGATGTAGGCCTATATAAATTTGACATCTTAGCCCAACGTGGATTAGCGAAGATCAAAGAAGCGATAGCTATCGTTGCTGACAACCAGCCTAATCAACCTGAAATTGACATTTACGACATTCAATCCTTTAAGTTAGATGCAGGTATAAATGAACTGATCAAAAATGCTCAATGCTTGGGTTGCTTCTATGTCGAATCACCAGCTATGCGCATGCTGCTCAAAAAATTGGAAGTCGATAATTACCTAGGCCTTGTTGCTGCCAGCTCTATAATTCGACCAGGAGTTGCCAAAAGTGGTATGATGCGCGAATATATTCTCAGGAGCAAAGGGGAAAGTAAAAAGGAAATTCCTGCAATCATGTTAGAGATTATGCCAGACACCTATGGGGTCATGGTTTATCAGGAAGACGTGATTAAAGTTGCCCATTACTTTGCAGGGCTTACCCTTGGTGAAGCAGACGTTCTTAGAAGAGGGATGAGTGGAAAATATCGCTCTCGAGATGAATTTAAAAAAGTGAAAGAAAAATTCTTTCATAACTGTAAATCGAAAAAACATATGCCAGAACTTGTTTCCGAGATCTGGCGACAAATTGAAAGCTTTGCAGGCTATTCTTTCGCAAAAGGACACTCTGCCTCCTACGCAGTAGAAAGTTATCAAAGTCTTTACCTAAAAACCTATTTCCCCCTGGAATATATGGTAGCGGTTTTAAACAATGGGGGTGGTTTTTACCGACCAGAGGTCTATATTCACGAAGCTCGCATGCTGGGAGCACAAATTGAAGCCCCTTGCATCAACGAGTCAAAAAGTAAAAGTAGCATCCAAGGAAAGACTATATATTTGGGCTTCCAATTATTAAATGGGCTAGAAGCCAACTCAGCCAACCATATAATTGATGAAAGAAACAAAAATGGGAAGTTTAAATCATTTGAAGACTTCTTAGACCGAATGACCATAAGTGTTGAACAGATCTCGATTTTAATCCGCATTGGAGCCTTTCGTTTTTCTGGTATCCATAAAAGAGAATTGCTTTGGAAAGCGCACTTCTTTATTAGCAAACAACTACAGGAACCAAGTCAAAAAAAGTTATTCATACCTCCCAATCGAAAGGCCAAACTCCCTACCCTGGACAGAAAACCTATGGAGGAAGCTTTTGACCAGATTGAATTGCTCGGATTCCCTCTTTGTTCTCCCTTTTTACTCGCAAAAAATGAAATTAAATCTACGCTATCTGCAGCCAACCTACCAGACTATTTTGATAGAACTATAACGATAATTGGCTACCTCGTTTGCACAAAAACCACTGTAACAAGCACAGGTAAAAAGATGTACTTTGGCACCTTTATAGGTCAAGATGGCGAGTTCGTAGATACCGTACACTTTCCACAAACAGCGGAGCAGTATCCCTTTAGAGGAAAAGGACTCTATACACTACAAGCAAAAGTGGTTAAAGAGTTTAATTTCTACAGCCTTGAAGTCAAACAAATGCAGAAAATAGATATCCTGGAAGACCCTAGGTATGCAGATCAATAAAGTATAAAACTAGAAAGCTTAAAAAGAGCAAATTAGCCCCCTTCAATCAGCAATTAAATAAACATACAATACTTATATTCTTACCGAAATATATTTGTATATTTGCCGACTATTAAACCAATATTAATTAACCGGGTTTAGGACCCTTCACCAATTAACAATGGCTACAAAAATTAGATTACAAAGACACGGTAGAAAAGGTAAACCAGTTTACCATATCGTAGTTGCCGATGAGCGTGCACCAAGAGACGGTAAATTTATTGAGAAACTTGGAATTTACAATCCAAACACTCAACCTGCTACCATGGACATTAAGCATGACAGAGCTCTTCACTGGGTACAAGTAGGTGCAGTTCCAACTGACACAGCTCGTGCTATCCTTTCTTACACTGGAGTATTGATGAAAAAACACCTTTTAGACGGTGTTAAAAAAGGTGCTCATACAGAAGAAGAAGCATTGAAGAAATTCGACAAATGGATGGAAGGTAAAGAAGGACAAATTTCTTCTCACGCAGATTCATTGGCTAAAGCTAAAGCTGAAAAAGCAGCTACAGCTCTTGCACAAGAAGTTGAAGTAAGAACAAAAATGGAAGAAGCAATTGCTGCTAAAAACACTCCGGAAGTTGAAGAAACTACAGAGGAAGCTGCAACTGAAGAAGCGACTGAAGAAAACGCAGAAGCTTAATCTACTTCCCTAGTATAAAAAAAACTGTCTTACGAAGTAGGACAGTTTTTTTTTGTCTAAATCATCAACAAAACACAATCAATCATGCACAAAAAGGACTGCTTTGAATTAGGATATATCATTAAAAAAAATGGGTACAAAGGAGATGTGGCAGCCAGATTTGAATCGGATGATCCACACCGCTATATGCAACTCGATGCCTTATTTTTGGATATGAAAGGGCAACTGGTTCCATTTATGATTGAAAAATGTGAACATCTTAAACAAGATAATTATCTTTTGCATTTTGAAGGATATGACACAGAAGCATCCATAAATAAATTACCTGGTTGCCCCATCTACTTACCATTGGAATTTCTACCAGAATTGGGGGATCAAGAATTTTACTACCACGAAGTAGAGGGCTATACTGTAATAGATGATTCCTTTGGGACCTTGGGAGAACTGACTGAAATAAGAACAGACACGGTTCAAGATCTTCTAATTACAGAATTAAAAGGAAAGGAAATCTTAATTCCATTAGCAGATCAAATCTTTAAAGGAATCGACAAAGAAAAGAGAGAATTCTATGTAGATGCACCAAGCGGTTTGATTGAAATGTATTTAGATGACCAGAAGGATGTTAACGATGAAAATGAATAGGCTATTTAAAGCTTAATTTCCTTCAGGCACTTCTTTAAATAATTTTCGGCATTCGGACCTTCATTACAAAGAAGGTCTAATATACTCAGGTTCGACTGAAAACCATATTGATCTGAAAATACCTGCCAGTAAGCTAATTGTTTCTCCACTATTGGATCTACCTTTTTAGGGTGAATACTATTTCTACGATCTACAAACCCCTCCACATCCTTTACGAATTCGGAGGTACGAACCAAATTAGTTTTAAAATCAAGTACATCTAAAAAGTACATCAGTATATCAAAATTCAAATCGAAGAGTTTTTCGTATCTCTTAGAAAAGAAAACAAATAAGTCATCTTTATAGTACTCGAAAAATGGTGAGGATAAATAAGCAGAACAAATACTTTTCCAATGTTGCGCCTGCCAATCCTCGTCATAGCCTATGAGAATTTCTGAGACCAATGTTTTAGAATTGGATTTTTTCACCACTGGAACGGTCAAAGACATAGGACCATTGGCACCATATATAATAGCCCGGTTGCGATAACTCTGCTTAATGTAATTTTCAAACTGCTCCAATTGATGCGACTCTCCCATTCCAAGATATAGGAAATAAGAAATAGGAGGAAAATAGGCAGTACTAAATAGGCTTTTCACTTCAGATTTACTTTTTACAAAACTAGTCATATTCCCAAATTTGTAAACATTCACCAGGCCAATTTTATAAAAAAACATTTGACACAAAAATAAAGCTACTGAACTATTTTAGTTTGCGCATAATTATATAACGTTGGATTGTTTATCAACTTCACAATAAACAAGCCAAGAGAAAAAATGCTAATAATCATAAAATTAGGACACGTACATACCGTTTTTATCTAGAATTAATATAAATTAGATTAAAGTTTAAAACTCACTATTCTAGCTATATTATTAAGAAAAAAGCACCACAAAAATTAACATTCTACTATTAAAATACACCAAGAATATAATTAAAGATTATATTAAATAATAATCGTAACAAGCCAAGATGCTACAAGAACTATCTGGTTCTAATAATTCCTATAATTGAATCATAAAAACTGCATTACACAATAGAACTGATAACCTTAACAATTATTTGACCAAAATCTAGAGAAATTCAAACCTCTTAAAAAAAACACGCCCCCTATAAATACAAGGCATTCAACACGAAACCAAAAGAGAATCAAATCCAAAAATAAACGTGCAGTTGAAAAGACACTAAAACGTAACTGCTTCTCACAATTTTCAAACAAAATAAATATTTCAAAATTAATTTAGAATTAGAAATAATCCTCTTCAAAAATTCAATTTCTATTTACAGGATAAAAAAACACTTATTTTAATTTTATCAGTTGTTTTAAACGGGTTCGTTTTTCAAATTTACCTTTTGTTATTTATTGATTTCCAAACCAATAGGTGAAACAAAAATTATTTGTACCAACAGAAGAGAAAGGCTAATATTGTCGTGGAAAAATTATAACCAACCATTAATTTTTATGGAAAAAACCAATTTACTTCTAGCACTTGTTGCGGGTGTTGGTATTACGGGACTATATGCACAGGATGTTAATACTCAAAGTCACAATGTGGCCATTAGTATCCCAGATATCGCTATCTTAGATATTGAGTCTACTGCTGGTGAAAACGTTTCATTCGCTTTGAATGCAGATGGACTAGAAGCTGGGGCGGAATTCATTATCGATGAAGAAAATTCTGATCTGTGGATCAACTATACATCTATAGTTCCTGCTGTTGCGAGTGAAAGAACGATTACTATTCATTCAGATGACGCTCCTTCAATTGAAGGATTAACGCTTAAAGTTGTTGCATCTGAACACACTGGGTCGGGTGGAGGAAATGTTGGAACACCAACAGCAATCGTTACACCTTCGACTATTGCAACAGATATTATTACTGGTATTGGAAGTGCATTTACAGGAAACGGGAACTCGAATGGTCATAACTTGACTTACTATTTAGGTTTTAATGGAGATTTCGCTGATTTAAATGTTGTAAATGCAGCTATGACAATCACTATGACTTACACGATTACTGACTAATTTTAGTTATATTGCCCAAATTATTGTTTGTGGGAACTTGAAGTTCCAATTTGCAAATTATACTTAACAAGATCACACAAGCCAAACTATTCTCATTCTAAAATGTAGCGTAGTTTGGTATTTTATTTTGTGACCTATAACAAATTACTATAAATGAAATTATTTTCCACCTTATTCTTAGCGTTCAACATTCTATTCATGTTTTCGGTAAATGCTACTGTTGTAGTATCAAATGGCCTTACCCACATACATGAGAGTGCTCAAGGCAACACCATTCGTGGGACTATTGAAGTAAAGAATATTGGTGAATTACCAGAAAAAATTATTATATCAAAACAAGACTTATTAAAATACTGTGATCCTGAATCATCAGACAACAAACCAGCCCTAAACCATTCTAGATCACTAAACAATTGGATTGATTTAAGTGTTCTGGAAAAAGAACTTTCTCCCGGTGAAGAATTTAGCATCATTTATGATATTTCAGTCCCTGACGATGAAAGTTTATTGGGTTCCTATTGGACGATGGTTATAGTTGAAATCTCCAGACCAATTAAGAGAAATCAAATGGACCATGGCTTTACGATCGACTCCAAAATTAGATATGGAATTCAGGTTATAACGAATATTGGTCAAACAACAGATCTGAATGAAAACCAGGATTCAACGGAAGACTCAAGCAGTGTTAATAACCCTATTTCTGATTCACTAGCAAACACCAAAATTGACAGCATTAATAACATGGTATCTGATTCTACCATTAATATGGAGCTAGATTCCACCTCTATAGCAAATTCAAACTCCCTTGAGGGAATGGACAGCACAGCTATTGCAACAGATTCTATTTCAGATGAACAAATGGCTGATGATGAATATGAAGAAGGTGAAGAATACGGAAATGAAGAGGAGGAACAAGACTTATTGGACTTCATAGATCTTAAACTGGACAAAAGAGATGGGGTCCAATTCGTATACACTAAACTGGAAAACTATGATGTCTTTATGATGAATATAGCCATCATAATCGATATTTATGATGAATATGGTGAACTGGTAAAAAAATTAGAAACCTCTCTTAAAAAATTATACCCTAATAGTTGCGTCCAATTTGAAATTCCATTAGAAGATATCCTTCCAGGGAATTACGATGCTATTATTGTAGCTGACTACGGAAAGGACCTTTATGGAATAAATGTTTCACTAACAATAGATGAGAAATAAACTAGTATATTTTTTATTTCTCATTTGTTTCTGTGTTAGTGCTGCTGATATAGAACTTCAAGTATTAAAACTTCCTGAAAAAGTAAAACCAGGAAGCCAATACACCTTGTTCTTTAAACTAAAAAACAACGGTCAAAAACCAGCCGTTTATTTTTCTAGACTGAAACTACCTGAAAACTGGTCCATTATTACAAAAAAGAAAATAAAGAGTATTGAACCCGGTGGTTTTACAACCTTCTTCTACACCGTTAATGTCCCAAAAAATGCCTTAGCAGGAAAAGGTCAGATACGGTTAAGCATTAGAAACAGTAATAAGGAAAAGGTTATAGAAAGGGTTTTTGATGTTGAAATAACAGAAATTCATGAAATAGAAATTAGCACTATTGCAAAACCGACGTATGTAATAGGTGATGATGAATTCGTTTGTGAATACCTCATTATAAATTTAGGGAATGGGGTTGAGAATTTAATTCCATCCTCTAAAACTGGAATAATTGAAGAAAACACTTTTTCACTTGCCCCACTTAGTAGCACAAAACTAAAAGTCACTCAGAAAGCGCACGCTAGGAATAGTCACGTTCCTTATGATTTCTTTCCTGAACTAAGTATATATCTAGCTTCTAAAGATAGCATAATAAAGAAATTTACTACCATAAAAATTTACCCGAGGACTGGTAAAAGTGATCCATATTTTAGGTATCCAATTGAGGCTGGTATCTTTTACAACAGTACTATTGGCCATGAGCAAAAAGGTTCTATTCAATACAAACTTCATGGAAATGGCTATCTAGATAAATCAGGGAAGCACCGTCTGGAAATAATTGCGGATAGTGAAACACATGAAGAACTTTCAAGGATTGGTAATTTTCGTAGAACAACCATCAAATATGAAAACGAATTTTTAAATGTTCAACTAGTAGACTTTTATGCCACTCCTTCCAATTTGATGGAGAAATCCCGGTGGGGACAAGGAGTACAGATCGAAATAAAGAACAAAAAAATACTTTCAGACGCCTTCTATATTACACCTAGATTTTATCCTGATATCACAAAGGAATACGGTGCTACCACGACCTATAGCTTTAATGATAACTGGAAAATAAAAGGTGGATGGGTATCTAAGACACATTCGAAAGATTCTTTAGGCATTAGCAACCTTTTCAGTATTCTAGGAGAATACAATAATGTAGGGTTACAATCGAATATTGAACTATCTGAAAGTTTTAACAAGGATAATTCTGGATTTGCCTGTTATAATCGATTATCCTATAAAAATGACAAAATTCGCTACCAACATGAATTTATTCATGCGGACGAAAACTATAGAGGCTATTACCAGAATTCAATCTTTGCAAACGGTTCACTTCTCTATAATTTCAATAAAAGAATTGGATTTAACATCATAGGGAATTACAACTCTGTCAATGAAAGCATGGATACAATAATTTCCTATACCGCTCCAATATTTAAGACCTTTGCAAGTGGATTCAGGTATAGATTTGCCAATTCTCAGTCCATTCAGCTAAACTATACTTTCAGTCAAAAAAAGGATCGAAGTATTCTGCAACGATTCTATTTTAGAGAACATGCATTTAGAGCGGTTTATTACTTCCGAAAAGGTAAAACTAACTTACAATTAAGTTCGAGTCTTGGAAAAAATGAAAATCTTCGATTTCCAGAGCTAGGTAATCAAACTTCATTCGAATCTACAGCCTCAATGAAATATAATATACACAAAAGAACATCACTAAGCTCATCAATAAAATATATTAACAACAATAAATTCTCAGGAAACAATGAGAAAGAATCCAATTTATTTTTTGGATTCAACCTTTTTTATCGCTCATTAAAATCCATTTCCATTGGCCTACAGTATAAAAATGAATATGTAGCTGATGAATATTATCAATTAAAAAGTTTCTTTGGAGGATCTATAAATTATCAAGTAAATGATTACCATAGAATCTCATTTGATGCCAACTATGTAGGATTAAAAGACAGTGATGAAAAAGAAGTATACCTATCAGCTCAATACACTGTCCAGGTCAACGCCCCTCTTTACAAATCATTTAAAGTAGGTCATCTTGAAGGACAAATTATCAGTGAAGGAGCAGAGAAAATAGAAGGAATTGTTATCGGTTTGAATGAACGAATTGCTATTTCAGATAAAAATGGTTATTTTCAATTCAACAATTTAAAACCAGGGAAATATTTTCTAATGCCTCATAGCACGAGTTTCGGTAAAAATGACATCACAGAAATTCCCGGTCCTTTTGAAGTTGACATATTACCTAAATCAACATCCCATATTGATTTTAAACTGATAAAAGCAGGTAAAATCGAAGGAAAGGTTATATTTAAAAAAGGGAAGCAATTTGGTCTAAGTTCAAATGAAACCGATGACACAAAAGTAGTCATAGAACTGAAAAACGATAAAGTTACTTTTTATACTATTACAAATAAGAAGGGAGAGTTCTATTTTGGAGACATAAGGCCTGGTGAGTGGAAGATCAATATTGTAGACGACAAACTGAAGAAAAAATATTCTATTCCTAATAATCACCAAACTATTCTAATTGAAATTGGACAATCTAAAAAGGTGAACTTCATTATGAAACCTAAAAAAAGGAATATCCGATTAGGAAAAAAGAAATTCAATCTATCAAACTAGGCTATGAAAACATGGATATTTAGTTTATTAAGCCTATGCTCAATTCTAATGTATGGGCAAACCGACTATTTAGACGTCAATATTACACTTCCTCAAATAGCGTTATTAGATATTGAGCCAAACAATTCAACTATTGAATTAAAAGCTGAAGCACCTAGTAGCCCAGGAGATGAATTAAACACTGGTCAAGGAGTGGATGACAGTAAATGGATAAATTACACCTCTACCTCCTCCTTATCCAGTACTTCAAAAAAAGTGGTCGTACAAATTATTCAAGGGGAAATCCCATCAGGAATGGAGGTACGAGTTATTGCTGACAATTTTAGTGGAAGTAATGGTGACGGGGTATTTGGGATATCTTCCGGAAGTATTGTATTATCCACTACTCCAAAAGCAATAATTAGCAACATTGGTGGTGCATTCACTGGTGATAAGAAAAACAATGGTCATAAGCTCACATTTTCACTTCATATTATCAATTATGAATTGATGAATGAATTAAATAATTCCAACATTTTATTAGTTTCATATACACTTATGGATAATTGATATGAAAAAAATAACTCGAGCCCTTTTAGTATTAATTTTATGGTTGACACCGAATATTTGCTTTGGTCAGTACATTTCCATAACACCAGTTGGTAATTCAAATATTGACATTACAAATATTAACGAAGCGGGAAAAGGTTATCCAAATAATTATACGACAGGGAAGAAAAAGGCAAAAATGAGTGTATCATTTAACAATGCCTCTAAAAATCAAAACCAAAAATGGCAGGTATTGATTTCAAAAGATGATTCTTTTTGGGATGATGAGCTCCAGATATGGATAAAAGGTAAAAAAATAAATGGAGTTACCTCTGGATTCAACCAATTCAAACAAGTTAAAAATTACGACATTGACTTCTTAGGTGGGAAAGGAAAAGTCAATGATATTCAAATTGAATTCGAGATTAGGAATATTTCTGTTACTATTCCCGCAGAGTCCTATTCTACTGAATTAGTATTCACCGTCATTGAAGAATAAAAAAAAGGGTAGATTTTTAAAATCTACCCTTTTTTTAACCTTAAACTACCTCATTTAATTAGGCCATTTTATCATAACTCTTCTTAATAAATTTGGTCAACTCCTCACCTGTCAACAAATTTTGTGACAGTCTGGCCAAATCATAAGCATCGCTTATCAAAGATCCCCTAACTACCTCATCTGCTTCATTTAGAATTCTCTGAACCAGACTATGATTACTGTTCACTACCAAGTTATATGAATCTGGAAGTTCTCCGAACATCATTCCACCTCCACCAGTAGCACTCATCTCTTTCATTCTACGCATAAATTCAGTCTGTGTTATTAAGAATGGACTAGCATCTGAATCTCGTGCTTCAAACTGAACAGTGAAAGCCTCTTTGTTTACCTTAGACTCAATAAACTCCTTTACTTTAGACGCTTCATCTTCTGATAAAATTGAAGTCAATTCCCCTTCTTTCTTTATCAAGTTGTCTATTGTATCCGAATCTACTCGAACAAAACTGATATTTTCACCTTGTGATTCTATTTTCTGTAATAAATGTCCTACAATAGGGCTATCCAAAAGTAGCACATCATATCCCTTAGCTTTTGCCTCCGAAATATAGCTATACTGTGCATCTTTATTACTTGAATAAAGAATAACCAATTTACCGTCCTTATCTGTTTGAAGGGCCTTTATTTTTTCTTTATATTCATTCAATGTAGCACATACACCATCTACATTTTGGAATAAGGAAAATTTCTCAGAACGCTTATAGAACTTTTCATCCGTAATCATTCCATACTCTATGATTACCTTAATATCATCCCATTTAGCTTCATAAGAAGATCTATCCTTTTTAAATAACTCCTCTAATTTATCTGCAACCTTTTTCCCTATGTGTGAAGATATTTTCTTCACATTGTGATCTGACTGTAAATAAGATCTAGATACATTCAATGGAATATCTGGAGAATCAATCACACCATGTAATAAGGTTAGAAAATCTGGAACTATTCCTTCTACATTTTCCGTTACAAATACCTGATTGCAGTATAATTGAATTTTATTTTTTTGGATTTCTACATTCCGTTTAAGTTTAGGGAAATATAAAATACCCGTAAGGTTAAATGGATAATCCACATTCAAATGGATGTGAAACAAAGGATCCTCAAAATTCATTGGATACAATTCACGATAAAAACCTTTATATTCCTCGTCAGTTAATGACGAAGGAGTTTTAGTCCATGCTGGACTTGGGTTATTGATGATATTATCTGATACCATTTCAACAGACTCCTCCCCTTCTTTTGCTTCTGATTTTTCAGTTTTAGTTCCAAACTTTATTGAAACAGGAAGGAATTTACAGTACTTATTCAGTAATTCTGAAATTTTTCCTTCTTCAAGGAAGTCCAAAGAATCCTCTGCTATATGTAAAACAATATCGGTTCCTCTATCTTCCTTATTTACTTCCTCCAATTCAAACTCCGGAGAACCTTCACAAACCCAGTGGGCACCAGGACCTTCCTGAAATGATTTTGAGAAAATTTCAACCTTATCAGAAACCATAAAAGAAGAATAAAACCCTAAACCAAAATGACCAATGATTCCAGCTCCTTCCTTATCGTCATATTTCTTTACGAACTCCTCAGCTCCAGAAAATGCAACTTGATTAATATATTTTTCTATCTCCTCGGCAGTCATTCCTAAACCGTTATCACGGATAGTTAAAGTTTTAGCCTCCTTATCAGCAATCACCTCTACTAATAAATCTCCTATTTCACCTTTAGCTTCGCCAATAGAAGATAAGTGTTGTAATTTAGTACAAGCATCTACAGAATTCGAAATCAATTCTCTCAAAAAGATTTCGTGATCTGAATATAAAAACTTCTTTATTATTGGGAACAGATTTTCTGTTGTAACATTTATTTTTCCAGTCGACATAAACTATCTATTTTTTTTATGATTCTTGTCAAGATGAATGCCAAGTAGTATTTCAAGACATTTTGACACTTTTTCTAGGCATTTAGATTAGATCACTGTAATTTTGTCTTAAATAATTACCAATATGACTTCTACTGTAGTTTATCAAGGGGATCTTAGGACTGAAGCAGTTCATTTAAAATCAAAGGTCAGCCAATATTCAGATGCTCCCATCGACAACCAAGGCAAAGGTGAAAGCTTTTCACCAACTGACTTAGTCGCTACGGCGCTTGCTCAATGTGCCTTGACTATTATGGGCATAAAAGCTCGAGACCTTGGAATTGACATTTCCGGTTCAAAAGCAGAAATTCTGAAAGTTATGGGAGATAAACCAAGAAAAATAGATACCATTCAAATAATCTTAAATATGAAAGGGTCCGCTAATGACAAACAGAAGACAATTCTTGAGAGATCAGGCCTTACTTGTCCAGTAGCCCTAAGTCTTCATGACTCTGTAAATCAAGAAATAAAATTCTTTTGGAAGGATTGACATTTTCACTTAACATTCATTAATTAAAAAAATAATATTCAAAAAAAAGACAGTCTCTTGAGACTGTCTTTTTTTTTAAATAAATACTACCATTTTCCGGTTTTATATTTTGGCATACCAAGGTTCACTTTTCTCTTCTTTCTCTTTCTTCGCTCCTTTCGCTCCTTTTTTATACGAAGTCTTTTTGTCTTTTTGTCCTCTCGATCCTCATCAACATTTAAATTAGGCCGCTGAAACTCCTTACCTTTAATTGTCTTATCCTTTGGTTTAAACCAAGGATTCTTCCATGGTTTAAGATGAATGTTTTCGAATCTATAATCTATTCCTACTTGGATTGAGGTACTATAGAATGAAAGTCCGGATGACTCTATTTCAAAATTCAATCCAGGACGTAAATACCAAGTTATAAATGATTCTCTTACCATTTTAAAATCTTGACCTACACCGATAGTCAAATCCCACAAATGAAAATCAGAACTTGATATAGTTGCTGAATTGCCACTACTCCTTAAATATTGATAACCGGTAAATGCCTCAATTTTCAGCGTATTGCTAAAACTTTTTCGCCATCCCATTTGATAGGAACCTCCATATAAAAATGAAGCATCACCATTATCTGTTTCCTTCCATAAAGTAGAAAGCCCCAATATTCCAACAACCTGCCAAAGGGATTTATGCTGTTCAATTCCGTCAACCCATTCCAAAGGCCTATCATAAAATGAATTTTCTATTCCCAGACGAATACCACTATTATCGTCAATTGAATAATATGCCACACTAATTGGCAATATTTTATATGCATATTGACCATACTTAGTATTTCGTTGAGCATAGCCCAATGAGATACCAAACAATACACCAATTAAAATCAGTTTTAAACGCATTACTTAAAATAAAAAGTTAGGAAAGTCAAAGATAGGATTTGTTGATAATTTAGAATCAAGAAGAATTAACAAGTTTTCGTCGAAAACTAATTCTGTACACTATAACGTCACAATAATATAATGTATTTTTGCGGTTATGGATCTAATGGAAAACATCGAAAAAAAGGGGACAAAAATATCTAAAAGCGCTACCATTTCGCTAGAGAGGGGTAAAATCCCTCCACAAGCGACTGACATGGAAGAAGCAGTTCTTGGAGCTCTTATGATTGATAAAAATGCGCTGAATGAAGTTTTAGATATACTTTCTTCAGAGTCTTTTTATCATGAAAAACATAAAGACATTTTTGAGGTAATCGTAGATCTTTTCGCCAATTCCGAACCAATTGACATGCTAACTGTTAGCAATGGTCTAAAGAAAAAAGGAAATCTGACCAAAGTCGGAGGTGATAATTACCTAATTCAATTAACTCAGAAGGTTACCTCCTCTGCACATATTGAATTTCACGCCAGAATAATTGTCCAAAAACATATCCAGCGTCAGCTTATACATGTTTCAAGTGAAATTATTGCTGATGCTTTCGATGAGAAAACGGATGTTCTTGAATTATTGGACAAATCTGAATCCAAACTATACGAAATTGCCAATGGTAATATCAAAAAAAGTTTTGAATCATCTCAAACACTTGTTCAACAGGCGATCCGTCAAATTGAAGATATTTCAAAGAAAGAAGGCCTAAGTGGTATCGCTACAGGTTTTGCAAAACTTGATAAAATTACTTCAGGTTGGCAGCCATCAGATTTAATTATCCTTGCTGCAAGGCCAGGTATGGGAAAAACAGCCTTCGTACTTTCCATGGCTAGAAATGTAGCAGTACAGTACAATACTCCAGTTGCAGTATTCTCATTAGAGATGTCATCCGTTCAGTTGATTACCCGTCTTATTTCCTCTGAAACAGGTTTAAGCTCAGAGAAACTCCGTAAAGGGAAATTGGAAGAGTACGAATGGCAACAGCTACTTACCAAAGTGAAAAATTTGGAAAAAGCTCCCTTATTTATTGATGATACACCGGCACTCTCTGTTTTTGACCTTCGTGCTAAATGTAGAAGACTAGTATCGCAACACGGAGTTAAAATTATTATTATTGACTATTTACAGCTGATGACCGCTGGTGGAAATTCCAAAGGAGGAGGAAATCGTGAACAAGAAATATCTACTATTTCTCGATCTCTGAAAAGTATCGCAAAAGAATTGAGCGTGCCTGTAGTAGCACTTTCTCAGTTAAGTCGTGCAGTTGAGACAAGAGGAGGAAGTAAACGTCCTTTACTTTCCGACCTTCGTGAATCTGGAGCAATTGAACAAGATGCCGATATTGTATCATTCATTTACCGACCAGAGTATTATGGCTATACCGAATGGGACGATGATGAGCAAAGTCCTTGTACTAATCAGGCTGAATTTATTATAGCTAAACACCGTAATGGAGGATTGGATAATATTCGTCTAAAATTTATCGCACAATTTGCAAAATTCGGTAACTTAGATGAAGATGATGACTTCTCTACCGAGTTTTCCTCTAAAATGAATGCCGATGAAAAGGCATTTGGGCAAGGAAGCAATGACTTTAATTTACCGACTAGCACTGACGATGTTCCTTTTTAACAAAAAAATTAAAATTCTATTTAGCACTCTTTTTTTCCTTTTTATATATCAGGTTCAAGCTGCATATATATTAATTCCAATGGATGAGGAAAATCAAAAAGATCACCTTAAAGCCTATGGCATCACGTTTTGGCTACTGGAAAACGACATGGAGGTTGAATGGTTATTAAATTATCGAGGTGGTAGTTTCTTATTTAAACATTTAGTAGATATTGAAAATGAATGCAAAATAAGAGGTGTCAGTTATGAACTTATCTCTGATGGCCATGCAAATGAAATCAAATCTACAATTGCTCATCCTGAAACGAATGCGGATATAGCCAAGCTGGAAAAAGCGCCAAAAATTGCTGTTTATTCTCCCAAAAACAAACTACCCTGGGACGATGCCGTAACCTTAGCACTTACCTATGCTGAAATCCCATACGAAGTCATTTATGATGATGAAATATTGACTGACCTTTTACCGATGTATGACTGGCTTCATTTGCATCATGAAGATTTCACTGGTCAATATGGTAAATTCTATGCTGCATATAAAAACGCTCCTTGGTACAAGGATCAAAAAAAATCATTTGAAGCTACTGCTCACAAACATGGATTTGAAAAAGTCTCAAAGGAAAAACTAGCTGTAGCCTTAAAAATTAAAGAATATTTAGCTGGAGGAGGCTTCCTATTTGCGATGTGCTCTGCAACAGACAGCTACGACATCGCTTTAGCGGCACAAAACACTGATATTTGCGCCGCTATGTTTGATGGTGATGCAGCTAACTCCAATGCCCAAAGTGAATTGGATTTTCAACAAGGTTTGGCATTTGAAAATTACCAATTACTGATGAACCCAAACATCTATGAATTTTCTACTATAGATGCCACAAGAACAAGAAAAGTTCCAGCTCCGAATGATTATTTCACACTATTTGAATTTTCCGCAAAATGGGATCCGGTTCCAACCATGTTATGTCAAAATCACACAAGGGTTGTAAAAGGTTTTATGGGGCAAACTACTTCATTCGTTAAATCTTATTTGAAACCTGAAGTATTGGTAATGGGGGAGAATAAATCTGCGGGGGAGGCTAAATATATTCACGGAGAATTAGGTAAAGGGATGTGGACCTTCTATGGTGGACATGATCCAGAAGATTATCAGCATAGAATTGGAGATCCAAAAACAGAATTGGAATTACACCCCAATTCACCTGGATACCGATTAATTCTAAATAATGTTTTATTCCCAGCAGCCAAAAAGAAAAAAAGAAAGACTTGATGAAATCGCTATACCTTATCAGACATGCAAAGTCATCCTGGAAAGATCCTAAACTTTTAGATCATGAAAGACCTTTAAATAAAAGAGGTAAGCGTGATGCCCCTATGATGGCTGATAAAATGGCTGAAATTTACACTGCTCCTGAAATCCTGTTAACTAGTGGAGCAAAAAGAGCTGTATCTACAGGTAATCATTTTGTGCAGGCTTGGAATATAGATCAAAATCATAATTGTATTCAAAAGGAATTATACTTGTGCTACGTTTCGGAATTGGAAAAAATCATTTTGAATCAATTCGATAAATACAATTCAATAGCGATTGTAGCTCATAACCCAAGCCTTGAATATTTTCTACAAGTAAATTGTGATTTTAAACGAGATAAATTTCCGACTTGTGGTTTTGCTAAAATTAATTACAATAAGGGAAATTGGGAACTAGATGCCTTTCATTACCCTAAATTGTATTAATAATATTCCAATTTATCTAATATGAATCTTTTTTATACAGCTGACTTCAGTAAAAACAACCCTATACTTTCTACAGAAGAAAGTACACATTGTCTTCGAGTACTTCGTCTTCAAGATGGACAATCGATACATGTAACCAATGGTAAGGGGGATTTATTTAAGGGGGATATTCGAAAAATTGGAAAATTAGTTCATGTGGATATTCATGAACACATCGCTACCAAACAGGCAAGGCCTTATAAATTGCACATGGCTGTTTCCCCAACCAAAAATATCGATCGCTTTGAATGGTTTTTGGAAAAGGCAACGGAAATAGGGGTTGATGAAATCACCCCCATAATAACCTTTCATTCTGAACGAAAGAAAATACGAGAAGACAGACTGGAGAAAATATTGATTTCAGCCATGAAGCAATCATTACAAAGCTATAAGCCCATACTAAATCCTGTGAATACCTTTATTGAATTTATCGAAGGCAATAATGGGAATGAAGTTAAATACATAGCACATTGCCATGAAGATGAAATGAAATCTCATATTAAGCATATAGATAAGTCTGCCAATAATATCCTAATATTAATTGGGCCTGAAGGTGATTTCGCTGAAGATGAAATTGATCTCGCCAAAACGAGAGGTTTCACGGCCGTAGGATTGGGCAAAAGTAGATTAAGAACAGAAACTGCTGGCATAGTCGCATGTCACTCAATAAATTTTTTATTCGATGAATAAGTGGATGAAAAAATTTACCTGCTTTGGATTTTTGATCATGTCATTGATCTTTCTTTCGGCTTTTCAAAAAGAGTCTGGATTTCAAATTGCCATACTAAAATATGGAGGCGGAGGAGACTGGTATGCTAATCCTAGCTCTCTAACAAACCTTATACATTTTACCAATCAACAATTAGGTACTAATATTCATAATGAATATGCTACAGTTGAAGTAGCTAGTAAAGAAATATTTAATTACCCTTTCATTCATATGACTGGACACGGTAATGTTGTATTTAATTCTGAAGAATCAGAAAACCTAAGAAATTATCTGTTAGCAGGAGGTTTTTTGCATATTGATGACAATTATGGAATGGATCCCTTTATCCGAATAGAGATAAAAAAAGTGTTTCCGGAACTTGAGTTGGTAGAATTGCCACCAACACACCCCATTTTTCATCAAACCTTCTCATTTAAAAACGGATTACCTAAAATCCATGAACATGACAACAAAGCGCCACAAGCATTTGCCCTAATTTATAAAGGTGAGATTGTTTGTCTTTACACCTATGAATGTGATTTGGGAGACGGTTGGGAAGACCAGTCCGTACATAAAGACTCGAAAGAAACAAGACTTAAGGCCCTCCAAATGGGAGCTAATATTCTAGAATATGCCTTCAATGGTGGATCCAAGAAATAACGATATAACATTTACAGAAGAGGAATTGCAATTTATAGCCAAACATGAACACATGAAGTTGGCTGATATTGCTTTGCAAAAAAACAAATACAACTCCTTGAGATTTGATCGAGTACTTCAGCAAATCAATGGAAGACAAAAGGCAAAAAAGAAGTTGCCAGCATGGTACACTAATGAAAAAATCATCTACCCTGCTGCTATTTCCTTAGAGCAGTGCTCATCTGTAGAGACGGCAAAATTTAAGGCAGACTTACTTTCTGGAAATACCATTATTGATTTAACGGGAGGAATGGGTATTGATATTTATTATTTATCCAAAAATTTCAAAAAGGCAATCTACTGTGAAATTCAGGAAGAATTAGCAGAGATCACAAGGTATAATTTTGATCAGCTTGGAGCTAACATAACAACTTACAGTGGCAATGGCTTGAGTTATTTACAATCAGCACAAGAAACTATTGATTGTATTTATTTAGATCCGGCAAGAAGAGACAATCTCAATAAAAAGGTCTTTCAACTGGAGGATTGCACCCCAAACATTATTGAATTAGAAAATGACCTAGTAAGTTATGCGGATACTGTTATGGTAAAATGCGCACCAATGCTTGATATTAATTTAGCCCTAAATCAACTAAAACAGATTCAAAAATTATTCATAGTATCATTGAATAATGAATGTAAAGAACTTTTATTCCTTTTAAAAAAAGAAAAAACAGAGCAGGTTACAATATCCTGCATTAATATTACTTCAAAAAATATTGAAAAATTGGATTTCTATAAAAAGGAGGAATCGGAATGCATTGCCAATTTAGGCCCATTGAATCAGTACATCTATCTACCAAATGCTTCTATACTAAAAGCAGGTGCATTTAAACTAATTTCAATTAAATATCCTGTTAAAAAATTGGCACAGAACAGTCATTTGTATACATCTGATGAAATAATAAAGGACTTTCCTGGAAGGATTTTCAAAGTAATAACTCAAGTAAAAGGGAACCAAAAGAAAGTGAAAAAATATTTCAAAGGTCTAAAACGAGAATTAATTTCTCGTAATTACCCTCTTACAACCAATCAAATAAAAGAAAAACTCCATATTACAACAGGCTCAAACTCTGATTATGTAATCTTTACCCAAAATAGAGAATCTGAAAAATTAATTTTAGACTGCATCAAAATCAAATAGTAAATACTGGCAGAAAATTGATAGAGGTCATCTTTAAAGGAATATTAATAAAAGAGCATTTAAAGTAACTTAAATTTCCAAAAACTAACTTTATACGATTTAAAAAAAATAGTATATTAGCCAAGATATAGATATAGCCTTTTTACAGTATGATGCGCAAATGTATAATTTCATTATTGTTTAGCACTTTTTTTCTATCCTTTTGCTCTCAAAATATCTTGACGGCTCAAGTATATAATCAAAGAATGGACAAACGTTTTGACCCAAACTTCAAAACGGAACAGGCCTACTACAAATACATCCATAAAATCAGCAAGAAACTATATGGGGATTATCACCATTTATTGGAAGAAATGATGATCAGTAAGGTTCCTAAACAGATGGAATTGCTTAGAAAGGACAATCTAAGTTCGTTGAAGGAAATCCGTCATATCATTAACAACCGTAATGACTATGACCCTAAATTCCCTTTGAATCGATCGATGAATATTCTTATTGATAAATATGAGGATATTTACAATAATGAAATAAAAAACATACTAGATATTTACTTTACTAAAGAAAGTGAAGCAAGTAAAATATTTCAGGAAAAAAAGTATCAAAAACAAGTCTTCGGGATATTTACCTTTCCATTTAAATTTTTGAAATCTCAGCATAATTCAGGAAGTTCACTACCAGATGCTCATAAAGAACATCTAAGTCATCAACAGGAAAAACTTGAAGAAGAAAGAAAAAAAGAGGAAACTTATGCTAAAGCGCAAGCGGAAAAGGAGAACATCTACAGAACAGATCTAAAAGAATTAGCAAGTACCTACGATCTTAAAATTGACACCTTACCTATTGCCAAAAACTACTATACTCAATTCAATAGACTAGATATAAAGGCAAAAGAGGCCAGATCAACTTTTGAAAAAGATTTTAACAACTTCGAAGCAAATTACAATCTGCTTCCTGAAGTAGAAGATGATTTTGACACCTATTCATTAAGACAACAAGCGCATTATTCTATTTTGAAAAAGCTTGACTTCATGGAGGAGGTAAATGTATACATCCTACGTATATTTATCAGTGCGCATAAACTTGAATCCATCGACAAAGACTTTCGTCTAGCTATTGAGAAATTTGATATACCGCAGGCTCAATTGATAAAAAAGTACATGGCCCATCATGCGGAAATTGAGTTTCGAAAATTGAAGAACACTTCAAAATTCGATGATAAAGAAGGGGATTTCAGAAGTTCAGCTACAAGATTGATAAAGTACTATCTAAGCTCTGGAAAAAACACCTACCCTAAAATTATGGATTTCATCACAAAGAATAAGGACTCTCTAACTAAGGAAAAGGAGAATCAAGAAGAATTCGATAGAATGGCAGAGGATAAAACACTTCATAAATCTAAAGAAGCGTATAAGGAATATTTGAATTTCCCTCCACCTCAAAAGAATACAATAAAATTAGAATTACTGATCAAAAAATATAGAGAAAGACTAAAAGATTCGACTGAAGACTTTACACTTTCATTGGAAGAACTAAGAGAAATGTTCACCATAGATTTTGATCCTTTAGACAACTAAAACCAAATTGGACCATGAAAAAAAGATTTTTTCTATTACTAGCTGGAATCGCAGGATTTTACACCGTACAAGCACAACAAGAATTCGGTGTATATATAGGTGAAAATACCGTAACCTTTGAAGAGGTAAATGAAGACAATCCCTTAATTCTAGCTTATCCGGAATTAGTTTCTTCCTTGGGATATCAATTTGGTTTTAACTATACTATTGATATACGACACCATTTAAACCTGGAGCTTGAAGCAGGTCTACAGTACGTTAGTTCAGACAACATAGGAACTATTATTATACAGGATGAAAACAACCCTAATGCTGTTTTTCAAACTACGACGATAGCTAGCTCCATTGAATACACAAGTTTTACAGTTAGTCCACTTCTTCAATTTTGGTTCAATGACCATTTTAGTGCTTTAGTAGGTCCAAAGATTGAAACCTATTTATCTGGAGAGACTGCCTTTTATACTTTTTATCACAAAATCAAACCACTTCAGCAGTTTAATGTTAGTTTAACATTAGGGGTTGCTGCTGAATTAAGTAACCGTTTAAGCTTCCATGTGAGAAACAGTATTGGAACTTGGGAATTGAAACAAAAACCTGAAGATTCATTTTATGAATTGAGGCATTTAACAGAATTTGGTATCGGTTATAAAATAAATATGTAATACAAAAACCACCTTCGGGTGGTTTTTTTTTGCCTTAATAAATTAATTAACCTTATTATATACTTAAAAGAACCTTCTTCTATCTTTAAATAAAAAAATGATACAACAAAAAGATGTTATGATTGCTTTAAAAAATGGCCAAACCAAATATGGCCTTTTATTAAATAAAGTAGTTGGAAAAGAGCGAGAGACTTGGAATTTTATTGATTATGCTAACATCAAATCTTATACAATAACAAAAGATCAAACATTGATAGAAATTCTAAATAAAAACGATATAAAATTTATTGCTCTTGAATTGAGATAAGATGATCATTTATTCCGTAGGTAATACAAGCACTCCATAAATGTCAGGAAAATGGCTAAGATTATTTCCTGCCAACACAATCTCCCCCCAACCATCATTTTTTAAAAGAGCGCGGTGTATAAATGATCTTAATCGTCTATCACTTGCAAAAAATGATTTCAGGTAAGCATTTCCCCTTTCTTCAGTCAAAGTCGATTCAGAGGCGATATACAAAGTTTGTTGATCAACTATAGATGCATTAAAGGTAATATCAAATTTAGATGAAGAAGAAAAAATGGATTTCAGAATACAATTATTCATCATCCCTAGCGCATTTTCCTGAAATCTTAATGGAAAATATATATTACTCGACGTTTCCAGAATATTTATCATAACTACTTCTTATTTGGTATACCTCAAAGATAACATTGATTAGTGTCAATTTATGTCACATCACATTGCTTAGATTTTCTTACATTTGGTACGTTCTAAAAAAGGCCCAGCATACATGAAACTAATAGAAATAACAGATAAGAAAACAGAGAAACAATTTCTGGATGTTACTCACACAATATACAAGAAGGATAAAAATTGGATCCCTCATTTGGATGTGGATATCCGAAAGGTATTTAGTTCTGAAAACAAAGCCTATCAAAAAGAAAAGTGCATACGATTCATATTACAAGATGGCAATAAAACTATTGGCCGTATTGCTGCCTTTATAAACCCCAAGACTTTTGACAGTGAAGATTTTAAGACTGGAGGAATGGGATTCTTCGAATGTATCGATGATCAGAAAGCCGCAAACAAACTACTTGATGCCGCAATAGAATGGTTAAAGGAAAGAGGTATTCAAGCGGTTGATGGACCTATAAACTTAGGTGAAAGAGATCAATATTGGGGTTGCCTTGTAGAAAACTTCGAAGCTATGAGTAGTTATGGAATAGCTTATAACCTTCCTTATTACCAGAAACTAATAGAAAACTACGGTTTCCAGAATTACTTCGAGCAATACTGTTTTAGAAGAGACATGTATGAAAAGCCTAACCCTCTATTCCAAAGAGCTTATGACAAAGTTTTAAAAGATCCGGATTATCGCGTTTCTGATGTTCGTGGTCACAGTATTGAGCGTATAGCCAAGGATTTTGTAACCGTATATAATGGAGCTTGGAAAGGGTCCTATCGTGGCTTCAAAGAAATGAAGTATGAAACGGCACTTAAACTAATCAGCTCCTTAAAATCCGTAATGGATAAAAAGATAATCTATTTTGCTTATTACAAAGATCAACCTATAGCCTTTGCTGTAAGCCTTCCCGAATTGAATGAATTATTTCAATATGTGAATGGAAAAATGAATGTATGGGGTAAATTAAAATTCCTTTACCACAAGCTATTTAATCCACCTTCTACAATGGTAGGTATTGTATTTGGCGTTGTTAAGGATTTTCAGAAAAAAGGTATTGAAGGAGTGATGTTTGCCTGGGGACATCACAAAATAATACCTCAAGGGCAATACGACTCATTCATACAAAATTGGATCGGTGATTTCAATCCAAAGATGTTAAAAATAACAGAACGTCTAGGAAGTAAACGATACAGGGCGTTAATAACTTATCGCTATATGATAGATAAAAATATTCCATTCGAAAGACATCCTGAGGTGAATGTCAATTAAAAAAAAAGCCAAGTTTTAAACTTGGCTTTTTTTTATGCTTTCAATTCAATTTTGTTTCTTCCTAGAACAACCTCTCCTCTTTTCTCCAATTGCTTTAGTAGCCTTGATACAACCTCACGAGAAGTATTTAGATCAGTAGCTATTTCCTGGTGAGTAATGTGAATTTCTTTATTACCTAATTTCTCGAATTTGTCTTGTAAATATCTAATCAACCGTTCATCCATTTTTAGAAATGCAATGCTATCGATCGTGGCTAATAATTCTGAAAAACGTTTACTATAGGTCTGCATTATAAAACTCTTCCAACTTTTATATTTGAACATCCATTCATCCACCTTTTCAACTGGGATCATAAATAATTCGACATCAGTATCAGCTATTGCCCTAATTTCACTTTTCGAATGACTCATACAACAAGTCAAAGACATAGCACAAGTGTCACCTTGCCCTAAATAATACATCAAAAGTTCATTTCCATTTTCATTCTCTCTAACGATCTTGATACTACCGCTGACAACCAACGGAATTGTGCGAATATAATTTCCAAAATCCAGCATTACAGTACCTTCCTTAAGTAGTTTAAGAGTAGCTTACTCATATAATTCGCCAATAAGTGACGGTTCTGTAAAAAGTGGGAAATATTTCTTTATATAGGCTACAAATTCATTCTTATCCATAAAGAATTTATTAAAATGCGGAGGGAAATTGATTAGTTATATAATTCAAAATTACAAAATCTTCCAATAGGTTTAAAGCAAAAAAAAAGGTCCTGATTCGTTAGAATCAGGACCTTTTAATAAGAATGGCGGCGACATACTCTCCCACATAAATGCAGTACCATCTGCGCTGGTAGGCTTAACTTCTCTGTTCGGAATG